>ENA-ORTU01001421-ORTU01001421.1-human-gut-metagenome-genome-assembly--contig:-NODE-1421-length-24556-cov-3.211053_pt1 | contig 24556 bp, 14 predicted proteins | sample MGYA00241910_ERZ509184 | MGnify/ENA primary metagenome ERZ509184 (study PRJEB26280, sample SAMEA2338847) | human gut metagenome | biome: human gut; feature: human-associated habitat; material: faeces... | reverse complement strand
AGGGCCGAACGATGTATAACCGTTATACCCCAACGCCCGGCGGGCAATACCAACGCAAGCCCGTCCCGGAGCCGAAGCGTCCGCCCGGCCCACCGCCGGGGCAGCCGTGTTCCCCCGGTCCGCCGCCTGCGCCACAGCCGCCGGGACCGCCGCCGTGTTCTCCCCCGCCGCCCGGTCCGCCGCGCCCACCGCTGCGGCTGCCGTTTCTGGAGGGGCTGATCCCCGGCATGGACAGCGGTGATGTGCTGGTCGTGCTCATTTTGCTGCTGCTCCTGTCGGAGGGCAACGAGGACTCCGGCTCCGTGCTGATGACGCTGGCGATCTTTCTGTTTTTGCAATAGGGCAACATAAAATCACCCGCTGCGGAGACCCGCAGCGGGTGCGCTATTTTTGTTTTGGGTCTGTACAGGACAATTCAAACGCGCAGGGGCGCTGGTGCACCACCGCGCTCCCCCGATTTGTCATTCCGAGGAGCGAAGCGACGTGGGAATCTCGGGAAGGCAGTTACGATTTTGCCGATAGCTTCCCCGCGATCCTACTGGGTACTGCGAGATCGCCGCGCCGGCCTTCGGCCTCCTCGCAATGACAAACTTGGGAGCATTGCGCCAATGAATTTGTGCTGGAAAACTCATGGGTGCGCAAGGTGCTCAGTGAGCGCCGCTACAGACGCAATCGGTGCACACCGTTTTAACGTTACGCTGTACGACCTGCGAATGCCTGCACGAGATTGCCACGGGCGCAAAGCGCCCTCGCAATGACAAATCTGGAGGCCTGTGCGGATTTTACTCCGTGAACATGGCCGTGGAGAGGTAGCGTTCGCCGGTGTCGGGGAGCAGGGCGACGATGGTCTTGCCTGCATTTTCCGGTCGCTTGGCCAGCTCCGCCGCCGCAAAGACCGCCGCGCCGGACGAAATGCCGACGAGCAGGCCCTCCTCCCGCGCCAGCGCGCGGCCGGTGGCGAAGGCGTCCTCATTTTCCACGGGGAAGACCTCGTCATAGACGGAGGTGTTGAGCGTCTTCGGTACGAAGCCCGCTCCGATGCCCTGGATCTTGTGCGGACCGGGCGTGCCCTTGGACAGGACCGGCGAACCGGCCGGTTCGACCGCGACGACGCGCACGTTCGGGTTCTGCGACTTCAGATATTCGCCCGTGCCCGTGATGGTGCCGCCGGTGCCGACGCCCGCAACGAAAATATCGACAGTCCCGTCCGTATCCTTCCAGATCTCCGGGCCGGTCGTGGCGCGGTGGATGGCGGGGTTGGCCGGATTCGTGAACTGGCCGGGCAGGAAGCTGCCGGGCGTCTGCGCGGCGATCTCCTCCGCCTTGGCAATGGCACCCTTCATGCCCTGCGCACCGTCCGTCAGGACAAGCTGCGCACCATAGGCCTTGAGCAGATTGCGGCGCTCGACACTCATGGTCTCCGGCATGGTCAGGATGACGCGGTAGCCGCGCGCGGCCGCCATGGCGGCAAGGCCGATGCCGGTGTTGCCGCTCGTCGGCTCGACGATGACAGCGCCCGGCTTCAGCAGGCCGCGCTGCTCGGCATCGTCCAGCATGGCGCAGGCGATGCGGTCCTTTACGCTGCCCGCGGGGTTAAAATATTCGACCTTGGCCAGCAGGTTTGCCTTCAGGCCGCGCGCCGCGGCAAAGCGCTGCAGCTGCACGAGCGGCGTGTGGCCGACGAGCTCGGAAATGCTGGAATAGACTTTCATAAAACAGGCTCCTTTCGAATCCCTATATAACCTACGGTATTTCTAGGCATTATAGTAGCACGAGTCGGCGCCGTTGTCAAGCCCTGAAATTGGAAAATGGAGCCGCTCCGACGGAGCAGCTCCATTCTCTCTCTTCTCCCTATCTGTAAGACAGATCAGCCCTGTCCGTAGTAGGCATTTTTTCCGTGCTTGCGCAGGTAGTGCTTATCGAGCAGCTCCTGCTGCATTGCGCCGCGGTTCGGGCTGAGCTGCAGCGCATGGAAGTTCATGAAGGCGACCTCCTCCAGAACGACCGCATTGTGCACGGCGTTTTCGGCATCGGTGCCCCAGGCAAACGGGCCGTGGCTGTTGACCAGCACGGCGGGGATGGCCTCGGGGTCCTTGCCCGCGAACGTCTCGATGATGACCTTGCCGGTCTCCTTCTCATATTCGCCCGCGATCTCCTCCGGCGTCATCGGACGGGTGCAGGGAATCTCGCCATAGAAGTAGTCGCCCTGCGTCGTGCCCATGGGGATGATGCCGACGCCCGCCTGCGCAAAGCTCGTTGCCCAGCGGGAGTGCGTGTGGACGATGCCGCCGATGCCGGGAAAGGCACGGTACAGCTCCACATGCGTCGGCGTGTCGCTCGAGGGCTTCCATTTGCCCTCGACGACCTTGCCGTCCAGATCCACGACGACCATGTCCCCGACCGTCATGCCGTCATAGCTGACGCCGGACGGCTTGATGACGACCAGACCGCTGGCGCGGTCGATCCCGGAGACATTGCCCCAGGTAAAGGTGATGAGACCGTGCTTCGGCAGCAGGAGGTTGGCCTCCAGCACCTGACGCTTCAGTTCCTCCAGCATGGCGCGCTCCTTACTTCAGCTTCCACGCAAGGTCGCTCAGGAACAGGTCGTGCTCCAGAGACTCCACCGTGGTATCCGCGCCGATGTGGACGTACTCGATGTCCATGATCCGTGCCCAGTCGCGCATCTGCTCGGCCGTGACGTCGTAGGACAGGACGGTGTGGTGCGCGCCGCCGGCAGTGATCCAGCACTCGACGCCGGTCGTGAGGTTCGGCATGGCCTTCCACATCACGCGGGCGACGGGCAGGTTCGGCATGGGCATGATGGGCTTTACAGCCTCGATGTCCTGCACGATGAGGCGCAGGCGGCCGCCCATGTCGATCAGGCTGACGACGATGGCCTTACCGGCCTTGCCCTCGAAGACCAGACGGGCGGGATCCTTCTCGTTCATGCCGATGCCCAGCGGATGGGTCTCGATGCGCGGACGGGCGCTGGCAAGGCTCGGGCAGACCTCCAGCATGTGTGCGCCGAGGCTGTATTCCTGCCCCTTGACGAGATGATAGGTATAGTCCTCCATGAAGCCGGACGCGCCGTTGCCGCCCTCGCCCATGGCCTTCAGGATGGCGGTCATGGCGGAGACCTTCCAGTCGCCCTCGCCGCCGTAGCCGTAGCCCTGCGCCATCAGGTGCTGGGAGGCAAGACCCGGCAGCTGCTCCATGCCGTAGAGATCCTGGAACGTGTTGGCAAAGGCCTTGCAGCCCTCGCGATCCATCATCTTCTTCATGGCGATCTCTTCGCGCGCCTGATAGCGGATGGCGTCGACATTGTCCGTCGCGAAGTCATACTTCTCGCGGTAAACGTCCATGAGCGCGTCGACCTCGGCCTCCGTGACGGCGTTCATCTCCTTGACGAGATCGCCGACGGCCCAGGTGTTGACCTGCCAGCCGAGCTTGCGCTGCACCTCGACCTTATCGCCCTCGGTGACGGCGACTTCACGCATGTTGTCGCCGAAGCGCATGACCTTCAGGCTGCGGGAGAAGGCGACGCCGACGGCGACCTTCATCCAGCTGGCCAGACGCTCCTGCACGTCGCCGTCCTGCCAGTAACCGGCAATGATCTTGCGCGGAGCGCGCAGGCGGGCGCCGATGAAGCCGTGCTCGCGGTCGCCGTGGGCGGCCTGATTCAGGTTCATGAAGTCCATGTCGATCTCTTCGTTCGGGATCTCACGGTTATACTGCGTGGCGAAGTGGCACCACGGCTTCTGGAGCAGCTCCAGACCGTTGATCCACATCTTGGACGGAGAGAACGTATGGCACCACGTCACGATACCGGCGCAGGCGTCGTTATAGTTGGCTTCCTTCACAACGTCGAGGATCTCGGCGTTGCTCTTGGCGGTGACCTTGTACTTCAGGGGATAGGGCAGAACGGCAGAAAGCTTCTGCGCCATTTCCTCGGCGCGGGCAGCGACGGTGCGGAGCACCTCTTCGCCGTACAGCGTCTGCGAGCCAACGACAAACCAGAATTCATAGTTTTTCATCTTTGTACACTCCTTACAGATTTTCTGTGGCAGCCTGCTCCACGCGGAGGCAGGCCTTATACTGATTGAGGAACGTGCGGAAGCCTTCAACGTCCGCCGGGTCCGGCTGGAGCGTCGTGCGGACGGCATCGGCGAAGACATGCTCTGCGAGGAAGTTCTCAAGCGTCTCGCCGCCGCCCTGCAGGACGAAGGCCGCCAGAAGCGCCATGCCGTAGGGGCCGCCTTCTCCGGCGCTCTCCATGACGGTCACGGGCGCACCGCAGGCCGCGGCCATGTATTTCTGGCCGACGCCCGGCGTCTTGAACAAGCCGCCGTGGCCGGTGAGCGAATCGATGGCCACCTGCTCGGAGGCGAGCAGATCCATGCCGATCTTCAGCGTAGCCATGGTGGAATAGAGCTGTGCGCGCAGGAAGTTTGCCAGCGTGAAGCGGCTGTCCGGGCGGCGCAGGACCAGCGGGCGGCCCTCATCGAGATGGGTCACGCCCTCGCCTGCCAGATAGTTCACGACCATGACGCCGCCGCAGTCGGCCTCGCCCTCGAGGCTCTTGCGGTAGAGCTTCGTGAACAGCTCGCCCGTGTCGACGGAGCTGCCGAACAGCTCGGCCGTCTCGCGCAGGACGCCTGCCCAGGCGTTCATATCATTCGTGCAGTTGTTGCAGTGCACCATGGCGACGGGGCGGCCCGTCGGCGTGGTGACAAGATCGATCTCCGGGTAGACCTTCTGCAGCGGATGCTCCAGAACGACCATGGAGAAGATGGACGTACCGGCGGAGACGTTGCCCGTGCGCGGACCGACGGCGTTCGTGGCCGTCATGCCGGTACCGGCATCGCCCTCGGCCGGGGCAAACACGATGCCCTCGGACAGCATGCCATCGAGGCGGCTTGCCTGCCGGGACACCGGCGGGCAGGACCTGCGGCAGCAGATCGCGCAGCGTGAAGGGCTGCTCCGCGATGAGGCGGTCGAACTTTTCCATCATGCCGCGGTCATAGTCCAGCGTTTCGCTGTCGATGGGGAACATGCCGGAGGCCTCGCCGATGCCGACGGCGTTCACGCCGGTGAGCATATAGTGGAAATATCCCGCCAGCGTCGTGATATGCGCAAGCTTACCGACATGCGCCTCGCCGGTGCGGATAGCATGCCAGAGGTGCGCGATCGACCAGCGCTGCGGAATGTTGAAGCCGAACAGCTCCGTCAGCTCCGCCGCCTCTTCGCCCGTCATGGTGTTCTGCCAGGTGCGGAAGGGCGTGAGCAAATTCCAGTCCTTGTCAAAGGCCAGATAGCCGTGCATCATGGCCGAGATGCCCATGGCATCCACGGAGACCTCGCCGAGGGCGCGCAGCGCCGTGCGAAGGCCGCTCCAGGCCTCCTCGAGGTCATAGGTCCAGACGCCGTCGCGGAGGTCGCTCTTCCAGGTGTAGTCGCCGGAGGCGACCGGGCGGAAGGCCTCGTCGATCAGGACGGCCTTGATACGGGTCGAGCCAAATTCGATACCAAGCGTATGAGTCATATTATGTCTCCTTTTGAGCCTGCATCCTCTCCCACGGAGAAATGATGTTTTTCTGGATGGGGTCGTTGAGCAGATAGCAGATCAGATATTGCGGCAGGCTGATGCCGAACAGTGCGATCACGATCAGCGTGTACGGGAAAAAGCTGAAGCCGAACAGGAAGCCGACGCCATGCACCACGATCGGCAGCCAGCCGCGGCCGCCGCGCAGGGCGGACATGCCGTTGGCATTCTTCAGGATCTGGCCGTTGGGCAGATCGAACATGGCGCGCATGAGGAAGGCATAGCTGCCGCGGCCGAGCGCGAAGCCGATGGTAAACAGGCCGAAGGCGAAGAACATCGGACCGAGGAAGGTACCGAAGTTGCCCATACCAAGGCTGAGCAGGAAATATCCCAGAAACAGCAGTCCGCCGAACAGCAGCCCGAGCGGAAGACTGCGCCAAAAATCCTTTTTAAATTCGTCCCGGAACTCCTCCCATAAAAGCACATTGCCCTCGCGCACGAGCACAATGAGAGCGCGGTCCATGGCGCACAGCGCAGCCGGCATCGTCACGACCGGGATGCAGCAGGCCAGAAACAGCAGGTTCAGACGGATGAGCTTCCATGCATGGTTCCAAAACAGATAGAAAAACCGACGCGCACCCTCGCGGGGCGCGGGAAGGCCGCGGCCTTCCCGACGCATTCCGCGCTGCATCAGTTTTTCATACCGGTCATCACGATGCCTTCGACGAAGTACCGCTGACCGAGGAGATAGAACACGACGCCGGGCACGAAGGACATGCAGGTGCCGCACATGATGGCGGACCAGTCCGTCTTCAGGGAGCCCTTGAGCTGGCTCAGGCCCATGGAAATCGTGAACTTATCGTCCGTATTGATATAGATCATCTGCTGGAGCAGATCGTTCCAGATCTGGATGAAGAGGAACATGGCGACGACGATCATCGCCGATTTGATGGAAGGAACGATGACGTTGAGGAGGATACGGAAGTAGCCTGCGCCGTCGATCGTTGCAGCTTCGTCGAGCTCACGCGGGATGGAGCGGACGAACTGGCGGATGAGGAAGATGTTGAACGCGCCGCCGCCGCAGAGATACGGCAGGATCAGCGGCCAGAACGTGTTGGACATGTTGAAGAACTTCGTCCACATGATGTACAGCGGGATGAGCGTGACCATGGTCGGCAGCAGCATGGAGCCGACGCACAGCGTGAACAGGAAGTTCCGCAGGCGGAAGCGCAGGCGCGCGAAGGCATAGCCGCACATCGTGGCCGTGATGGTGCCGAAGATGACAGACGGGACGATGATGATCATCGTGTTCTTCAGATAGGTCCAGAATTTAAAGTATTCCAGCGTGTTGGCGTAGTTCGAGAACAGCCAGCGCGGCGGGAAGAAGGCAGGCGGCCACTTGAACAGCTCGGCGTTCGACATCAGGCTGGAACGGAAGATCCACCAGATGGGCAGCATGCACAGGCAGGTCAGAAAGATCAGCGCGATGAAGCACAGCGCATTCGTGATGCGCTCGGTGCGCTTGCGGCTTTTCAGGCTGCTCATTTGTCGTCGCCTCCTTCATAGAAGATCCAGCTCTTACTGGTGGCAAACAGCAGCAGCGTAAAGGCGCCGATCAGCAGGAACAGCACGAAGGCGATCGCGCAGGCGAGACCGATCTTGCCGCGCTGCTTGAACGCGTAGTTGTAGAGCATGTAGGACATAAAGTAAGAGGATTTACCGGGGCCGCCCTTCGTCAGAGCGAGGGCAGGCGTGACGACCTGCATGTTGGTGATCAGGGACATCAGCATATTATAGAAGATAATGGGGGTCATGCTGGGGAAGGTCACATGCCAGAAGCGCTGCCATGCGTTTGCGCCGTCGATCTCGGCGGCCTCATGGTACACGCGGGGCACATTCTGCAGGCCCGCCAGGAAAATCACGATCAGGTTGCCGGAGAGCCACACGGCGATCAATGCCAGCGACGGAACGACCTGCGAGGACGAGCTGACGAACATCAGGCGTTCGATGCCGAGCTTGGAGAGGATGTAGTTGAACAGGCCCCACTCCGTGTTGTACAGCCAGCTCCAGCCGATGTAGACGGCGGCTGCGGGCAGCACATAGGGCAGGTAGAAGACCGCGCGGAAGAAGCCGCGGGCGGGGATCTTGCGGTTGAGCAGCATTGCGACAATCAGGGAATAGACCATGCTGCCGACGACAGCAAGCAGGGAGAAATAGACGGTGACCTTAATGGATTCCTTGAAGTACGGATCCGTGGTGAAGAGCTTGATATAGTTATTGATGCCGTTCCATTCCGGTGCGCCGGTTCCGCCCCACTTGAAAAAGCTCAGGCCGAACACCGCGATCAGCGGAATATAGGTCAGCACGATCAGGCCGATAAATGCGGGGATGAGGTAGAGATACGCAGCGCGCGCTTCCTTGCGGAGCAGCTTGCTCTTGGGTTTCTTAGTGCGTTTGGGCAACTTGCTCACCCTTTCTTTGAGTTAGGAGTTGAAAAAGACATTTTGGCCGGCCGCCGCTCCGGGCGGCCGGCCAAAACCGGGGTTTCAGATATCAGTCAGAGGGTTCTGCTTACTCGCCCATGAACACTGCGTTCAGTGCGTCGTAGTTCTCGGTGATCGCCTGCTCAGCGGTCTGCTCGCCGGTCCAGACCGGGCCGAGGACCGTGCGGAGGAGCTCGATGAACTCGGTGGTGTGCGGGATGTAGTACCAGCAGGTAGACTCAGCGCAATCTCTTGCGTAGTCAACGACAGCACCCTTGTACTCGTCATGATCCGGGAAGTTGGGGTTGTCGATCCACTTGTTGGTGAGGGTCTCATCGGTGTAGTACTCTTCGAGGATGGGCATCCAGATGCCGGTGGCGATCAGGCTGTCCCAGCTGTTCTCTTCCTTCATGTACCACTTGATGAAGGTCATGGCCTCTTCCGGATGCTTGGTCTGGGAGAAGACGACCTGCGGGCCGCCGGTGCAGATGGTGACCTCGTTGACCATCTTCGGCAGACGGGCGACGCCATAGTTCAGGCCTTCGTCACGGGCGGTGGCAAGGCAGGTGCCGACGTTCCATGCGCCAGCGGTCGCCATGGCGACGGTGCCGGTCAGCAGGGAGCGCTGCATGCCGTTGTCCTCGAGGCCCGCATTGTAAGGCATGCAGTTCTCAACGAGGGTCAGGTCAGCGACCTTCTGGATGGACTCGATGACCTTCGGGTCATTGATGGTGCAGGCAGAGCCGTCCTCGGTGAACCAGCGGCCGCCGTTGGACAGTGCCCAAACCTCAAGCTGCCAGGTCCAGTTGTCAACGACGCAGCCGTACTGCTTGATGTTTTCCTTGTCGAAATCCGGGCTCAGGGCGTTGTTGCCGTTGGCGTCGAGGGTCAGGGTCTTGGCCAGGGTGACGAACTCGTCCCAGGTCATAGCCTCGGTAGCGGACGGATAGTCCAGGCCGGCGGCATCAAACATGTCCTTGTTGTAGTACAGGGACAGGACTTCGTTCGCAGCGGAGTAAGCAACGGGCTTGCCTTCGCTCTTGAAGGTGATGGAATCAAGGGGCATGGAGTCGGCGCCCTCGTACATGGCGGAGATGTCGTACAGCAGGCCGTCGGAAGCGAAGTCCAGAACGCCGGACTCGTTCATGATGCCGCAGTCGGGAAGCTCACCCGCGGTAGCCATGGTGTTCAGCTTCGTGACATACTCTTCGTTGGGGATCGCCATGACCTCAACCTTGATGTTCGGATACTCTTCGTGGAACTTGTCGGCGACGGCCTGCACGCTGGCAGCCTCGTCCGGGGTGCCCCAATAGGAGTAGGTGATGGTGACGACGTCGCCGTCATTGCCGTTGGTGTCATCGGAGGAATCGGAGTTCTCCGTGGCGGGGGTGGTGTCCTGAGAGCCGTCGGTCTGATCGTTGTTGTCGGTGTTGGTTGCGCAGGCGACCATACCAACGATCATCAGGAGGCACAGCAGGAGCGCGATGATCTTCTTCATGGTTCAGGTTCCTTTCTTCATTTCAAGTTTTTTATTATAGCAGCTTCCTGCTGCGTATAATTACGAAATGGTGGTATCGACCCAGACGCGCATCTCGCCGGGCGTGCGGTTGCCCCACAGGCCATAGGGGACGGCGTGCAGCATGCACGGCTCGGTGCGCAGGGCGCAGTCGGCATAGAGCTCGGAATCGTCCACACCGGTTGAAACGATGCGGCAGCCGCTCACATCCAGCTCCGGCAGATCACCGGGCAGGCCCTCGGCGGGCGCCTTCTCTTCAACGGCGGCATCCGGCGCCATGCGCAGGGCCGCAAGGTTTTCGCCGTTGTCCTGCTGCTCGAAGCAGTAGACGAACGGACCCTTCTGCAGCGCGACGCGGCCGACATCGGCGCGAACACACAGGTTCGCGGCGCAGCGGTGCACGGGCACCGAGCCGCTTAGCGTGAAGTGATGCTCTCCTGCGCAGTTCACGGCCAGTACGGCATAGCCGTTCTCGACCGCAGGCTGGATGCCCTCGCCGTTCAGGCGGAAGACGGGCTTCTCAAGCCACTTCGGCAGGCGCAGGCGCACAACGATGGGGTGTGTGCCGCTCGAGCGGACGTCCAGCTCCAGCGCGCCGCCATGCATCAGGCCGCTGCGCTGCTCGATGCGGACGTCGGTATCGCGCAGGGTCGTCTCGATGGTCGAGCCGACGAGCAGGTTGACATAAATGCTGCGGTCATCGACCGCATAGATGTACTGGCCGAGGGAAGCGAGCGTGCGCGCGATATTCGCAGGGCAGCAGGCGACCTCGAACCACGGCTGGCGGACGGGCTTGAGATACTCAATGGAAGTGTGGTCCTTGCAGTTTGCAGGCCAGACCTCCAGCGGATTGACGTAGAAGTAGCGGTCGCCCGCAGCGCTGACGCCGCCGAGCACCGTGTTGCACAGGGCACGCTCCACCGTCTCGTAGTACGAGGCGTCGCGGAACATGGCCGCCATACGCTGGCCGAACATCATCAGACCGATGGACGCGCAGCTTTCGCAGTACATGCGGTCGTTCGGCAGGTCGTAATCCACGGTGAAGCGCTCAAGCAGGCCGGACGAGCCGATGCCGCCCGTGATATACATACGGCGCTTCGTGACATTGTCCCAGAGCGTCTGGCAGGCATTGCGCAGGGCCTCGTCCTGCTGGATATCGGCCAGATCGGCCATTGCGCTGCACTGGTACATGGCGCGGACTGCGTGGCCCTCCATTGTCTTCTGCTCCACGGGGCGCACATGCGACTGGGAGTAGGACGGATCGTAGCTGCGCAGCTCCGGGAAGATCAGCTTATGCTGCGGATCGTTCATCTCGCGCAGGAGATAATTCGGCGTGCGGCCGCGGCAGTCAATGAAGAAGCGAGCTGTCTTCAGGTAGCGCTCCTCGCCCGTCACGCGCCAGAGCTTCACGAGCGCAAGCTCGATCTCCTGATGGCCGGGATAGCCCGGAAGCTGACCCTCGCCGTCGCCGAAGGTCTCGCATATGAGGTCCGCGAACCTGGCAGCGATATCGAGCAGGCGGCGCTTGCCGGTAGCGTTATAGTAGGCGACGGCAGCCTCGATGAGGTGGCCCGCGCTGTAGAGCTCGTGGCCCTCGGTGAGGTTCTTCCAGCGGAGCTCGGGATGACAGACCGTGAAATAGGTGTTCAGGTAGCCGTCCGGCTGCTGGGCCTGCCCGATGATCTCGATGAGCTCATCCGCCTGGGAGATGTACTCCGTTTCGCCGTTATTTGCGCAATAGGCAACAGCCTCAAGCCATTTATAGGCATCGGTATCACCGAACACGACACCGCGGTGCTCGCCCTGGAGCGTGCCGCCGGCGATGCGGAAATTATCAATGCAGAAGCAGCGGCTCTGGCCTTGCTTGCCGTTGAGGATCTCCCACTGCACGGGGATCATTTTCTTTGCAACCATGCCCGCGTAATGGCTGAACAGCGGATCCGTTACTCTAATTTTTTTCAAATCGGGGATCGTGATCTTGCTTGCCATAATGTGGAACCTCCATTGATGGTTAAACGTTTAAGAAAAAATTGGAAAAGAAAACGCGGAATCCGTCGTCGGTCGCCGCGTGCCGAAGCCGCAATTGGCGTCCGGAGATTTAAACGTTTAACTTTTTCTGATCTGATTATATCATATTTTTCGGATTTGTAAAGGCGGAATTACAGAATCGTGAGTTTATACAACTTTTCCAGCCCCTTTTTGTGCAGAATTCACAACGATCAACCGGCGCATCTGCCGCTCCGCTGCCCGTTCCGGCCTGCATGTAAGCCAAAAATGTGCAGCACGCGGAATTTCCCTGTAATTTGCGTCAAATTTAGCATTTTCCCCGAAATAAAACGTTTAGCTCTTGCTGTTTTTCATGCGGTATGATATGATTATATCAACGCTCCGCATTGTAAAAAACCAGAGAAGGTGAACTATTTCATGGCAACCATTCGCGAGATCTCGGACCGGGCCGGTGTATCCATTGCAACGGTCTCCAAGGTCCTGAACAATAAATCCGGCGTCAAGCAGGAGACGGCCGACCGTATTCTGCAGATCGCGGACCAGCTCAATTACCGCCCGAATCTCAATGCCCGCTCGCTGAAGCTCGGCGACGCGCGCACCATCGGCATCATCACAGAGGACCTGACCGTCTTCAACACGCCGGAGATCGTCGACGGCGTCGCCTCCGTATGCGAGACGCTGAACTATCATTATATTCTGAGCAATCTGCGTTTCAACAAGCGCTACCACGACAATCCCTGGGACTACCCAGAGAGCAACCTTCTCGTCCGCTCCGCCGTGAACGATTTGCTGTCCAAGCAGGTCGCGGGCATCATCTATATCGGCTGTCACAGCCACCTTGTCGCATCGCTGAAGGCGCATGCCCATATCCCGTTCGTGTGCGTCTACTGCACCTGCGAGGATCAGGACGTGCCCTGCGTCGGCTATGATGACCGTCTTGCCGCCTATGAAGCCACGGGCACTCTGCTGGAGCACACGTCGGAGCATATCGGCATGATCACGGGTCCCATCCACTCCGTGCACACCCTGCGCCGCGCCAACGGCTTCCTGCAGGCCCTGCACGACCACGGCGTAGCCTATGACTCTTCGCTCGTCCGCGCAAGTGACTGGGACCGTGACTCCGGCTACCGTTTCGGCGGCGAGCTCATCCGTGCGGGCGCAAAGGCCATTTTCGCCCAGAATGACCTTGTCGGCACCGGTGTGATCGACTGGTGCAACCAGAACGGCATCGAGGTCGGCAGGGACATCTTCCTCATCGGCTACGATAACCGTGAGATCAGCTCCGTCTGCCGCCCGTCGCTCTCCACCGTCGCCCTGCCGCTGTTCCAGATGGGCCAGAGTGCGGGCCATACCCTGCTGGACATGCTCTCCGGTAAGCCTCCGGCGCAGAAGGACATCATGCTGGAATGTACGATCATCAAACGAGAATCCACAGGAGGTTAATTCATGAAAGCTCGCATCCGACTTCAGAAGGACTGCATCATCTCCCCCATCGATCCCCGCGTGTTTGGCTCGTTCATCGAGCATCTCGGCCGCGCCGTCTATACCGGCATCTATGAGCCGGGTCACCCGACCGCCGACGCCTTCGGCTTCCGCGGCGACGTGGAGGCGTTGATCCGCCCGCTGCATGTCACGCAGATCCGCTATCCGGGCGGCAACTTCCTCTCCGGCTACGACTGGCGCGACGGCATCGGCCCGAAGGACAGGCGTCCTGTCCGCCCCGACATGGCGTGGAGCGCCATTGAGCCGAATCAGGTCGGCACGGACGAGTTCTTGCAGTGGTGCGAGCGTATCGGCGCGCAGCCGATGATGGCCGTGAACCTCGGCACCGGCACGCCGAAGGACGCCGTGGAGCTGCTGGAATACTGCAACGGCGACATGCACACCTACTGGGCGGACAAGCGCCGCGAAAACGGCCGCGAGGTCCCCTATAACGTCAAGCTCTGGTGCCTCGGCAACGAGATGGACGGCCCCTGGCAGATCTGCTCGAAGACGGCCACGGAATACGGCCGCATCGCCTGCGAGACGGCCAAGCTCATGAAGATGTTCGACCCGACCATCGAGACCGTTGCCTGCGGCAGCTCCTACCGCACGATGCCGACGTTCGGCACCTGGGAGGAGGAGGTCCTCCGCCAGAGCTATCCCTACGTCGACTATCTGTCGCTCCATCAGTATTATACGAACCATGAGGGCGACGTCATGAATTTCCTTGCACGCAGCGAGGAGATGGGCGAGTTCATTCAGGAGGTCGCCGCCATCTGCGAAAAGATCCGCCTTGAGGTCGGCAGCGACAAGCATATCGGTCTGTCGTTCGACGAGTGGAACGTCTGGTATCACTATGCCAAGAACGGCAGGGTGCCGGAGAAGTGGACGGTCGCCCGCCCCATTGAAGAGGAGAACTACGACTTTGCAGACGCTCTGCTCGTCGGCAGCATGCTCAACACCCTGCTCAACCACGCCGACGTCGTGAAGGTCGCCTGCCTTGCCCAGCTCGTCAACGCGCTGGCCCCCATTATGACCGAGCCGGGCGGCCGCGCCTGGGCGCAGACGACGTACTGGCCGTTCCTCTATGGCTCGCAGTTCGGCCGCGGCGCGGCCCTGCAGCAGGAGGTCGAGGTTCCGACCTATGCCTGCGGTGTCAGCCCGAAGGCCCCGTACCTTTCCAGCTCCGCCGTGCTCTCCGAGGACGGCACGCATGTGACGGTCTTTGCCGTGAACAAAAGCCTCGACGAAGCCATGACGCTGGAGCTCGACGGTCTGAACGCCGTGCTGGAGCAGCATGTCACGCTGACCGCTCCCTCGCTGGACTCCGAGAACACCGCAGACGCCCAGCCCGCTCTGCCGCGCGAGGTCGCCGTCGGCGCAGAAGCCCCGGAGCTTCCCGCCGCCTCGTGGAATATGCTCCGCTTCCGCCTTGCCTGATTTTGAAGATATCCCCTTACCGGCGCAGGTCCCCCCTGCGCCGGTTTTTTGCGTCTGTATTGGGTCATTCTGGGTCATTCATGGTAGGGGCGGGGCATGCCTCGCCCGTCCGCGAAGCGGCAAAAGCAGCACCAATTCGGTGCAGTGTACCGTTTCCTGCGCCATGCTTCCTGATGTGTCATTGCGAGGAGCGAAGCGACGTGGCAATCTCGCAGTACCCGGCCGGATAACAGGACACTCCCGGCGAAAACGCAACTGCCTCCCCGAGATTGCCACGGGCGCAAAGCGCCCTCGCAATGACAAATCGGGAGCCATCGCCGTTTTAGCGATAGCCTGTGCGAATCGGCAGTGCAGCGCCGGGAGCGGCATGCCGCTCCCCTACAATAAGGGTACGATCGACAGCGCGCCGCAAAAGTCAAAAAGGAGCCGCCCGGGTGGGCGGCTCCTCCCCTGCCCGCATCGGCGGACAGGGATTTTTTTGGATCAGTTCTCCGCAGTCAGATAGCGCATCAGAATGACGGCGATCTGGGCGCGGGTCGCGGTCTCCTGCGGGGCGAGGTAGGTCTTGCCGTCGCTCTCGGAGATACCGTTGATGAGGCCCTGCTCCACTGCCCACGCCATGGCGTCGGCGGCGTAATCGGAGACCTTCTCAGCATCCGGGAAGCCGGCGAGCTTGCCCTCGACCTTCTCCGCCTTGGCATAGCGGAAGAGGATCGTCGCGATCTGCTCACGGGTGATCTGGTCGTTCGGGGCGAACGTCGTGGTGTTCACGCCCTTGACGATGCCGTTCTCCGCTGCCCAGATGACAGCGTTCGTGTACCACTGACCGTCTGCCACGTCGGCAAACGGGTTCGTGGCCGTGCTCTCCGGCTCGCCCGCGATGCGATAGAGGATCGTCACGAGCTGGGCGCGGGTCAGGTTGCCGTCGACGTCGAACGCATCGTCCGCGACGCCGTTCATGAAGCCGTTTCTCACCATGAAGTCGACGCCGGTATGATACCAGCCATTCTCCTCCACATCGGTGAAGTTCGTGCTCGGGCAGCCTGCGGTCTTGAGGGCCTCGCGTGCGGCCGCAAGGATCTCGTCGACCTCCTCGGGCGTCTTGGCAGCCTCGATGGCGGCCTTGGCGTCCTCAATGACCTTGGCATAGTCCTCACGGGCGTGACCGGTCAGGGTCTCGCTCTCGTGCAGGAGCTGTGCCAGCTCGAACGTTGCGGTGTACTTCGAGGCGGCGAGGGCAGCCTCTTCGGCAGCCTTGCGGGCCTCTTCGGCGGCCTTGCGTTCTTCCTCTGCCTTTTCGGCAGCGGCCTGAGCCTCGGCCAGATAGTTGATGAGCTCCGCCTTGATCTCGACGACCTTCTGATAGGTCTCGGCCATCTGGCGGGCATACTCTGCAGCCTCGGCGGCAGAGGCGGCAGCCTCGACCTCGGACTTCTTGGCAGCCTCGAGCGCGAGCTCGGCAGCGGCCTTGGCGTCCTCGGCAGCGGTCTTTGCATCCTCGGCGGCCTGCTTGGCAGCCTTGGCCTCCTCAGCGGCCTTCTCGGCGGCAGCCTTGTCCTCGGCGCTGGAAGCGGCGGCCTCCTCGGCCTTCTTCTGTGCCTCTTCGGCCTTAACCTGCGCGGCCTCGGCGGCAGCCTGGGCAGCCTCGGCAGCGGCCTGAGCCTCCTGCGCCTTCCGCATGCTCTCGGCAGCCTGCGCAGCGCTCTGAGCAGCCTGCGTGGCGCTCTGCGCGGAGCGGCCAGCCTCTTCGGCAGCCTTCAGAGCCTCGGAAACAGCCTTCGCAGCCTCAGCGGCAGCGGCGGCGTTGTTCTCCTCGGCGGCCTTCCGGGCAGCCTCGGCGCCGGTCTTGGCCTCTTCGGCCTTCTTCTGGGCCTCTTCGGCCTTGGCCTGTGCGGCTTCGGCAGCGGCCTGCGCGGTCTCAGCAGCCTTGCGGGCTTCCTCGGCAGCGGCGTTGTTCTCGCCTGCCTTGGCAGCGGCGGCCTCGGCGGCCTCCTGCGCGGCCTTGGCGGCCTCAACGGCTTCCTCGGCGGCCTTCTGCGCGGCCTCGGCCTCTTCCTGGGCCTGCTTGGCTTCCTCAGCGGCCTTCTGGGCGATTGCCGCAGCCGATGCCGTCAGTTCCTCATACAGCTCCTCGGCAGCGAGCAGCTTTTCATAGTTCTTGACCAGTTCCTTCTGCGTGTCGGTCAGGGCGTCATAGGCGGCGCGGGCAGCCTTGATCGCGTCGCCGCTCTCAAGCGTGACCTCGCCGATGGCGTCGATCAGGTCATCCACAGCCTTTGCGGCAGCGGCGTCGACCAGGGCGGTGTAAGCTTCCTCTGCCGCAGTCAGCTTCTCGTAGTTGTCGACAAGCGCCTTCTTGGCCTCGGGCAGCTCGTCATAGGCAGCGCGGGCAGCGTCGATGGCGTCGCCGCTGTCGAGCGTGACCTCGCCGATGGCGTCGATGAGCTCCTTGACCGCAACGACAGCGGGGTCGTCCGGGGCCTTGAGCACGTGGATCGTCAGCATGGCCTTCGTGGCGGTGCCTTCGACCTCGCCCTCGAAGTTCACGTCGCCGGCATTGGCCAGCTCGGCAGCCGTGATGGCGGGCCAGGTGACCTTGACGGTCTGGTTGTCAAATGCGCCGTTGTTGTAGCCGACCTTCACAGTCTTCGGCAGCGCCGGGACGATACCCTGCGTCGTGGTGACCTCAACAGGCTCCACACTCGTGATGGTGGCCTTATCCATGTCGCTGCGGACATAGATGGTGCAGGTGGTCATCTTGCCGGTGGAGTTGTTCACGCCGCGGAGCTTGACCTCGCCGTCGGTGGCGATCATGTCAGCCGTCAGGGTCTCCCAGGTAACGGGGACGCTGATGAGCGCGCCGTCCGAGGTGACTGCCGTGACGTTGGAGGGCAGCGTGGGCATGACGCCGGGCTTCGTGGCGAGGAAGACCTCGTTCAGGGAGGCGACGTCGACGGAGGAATAGACCTTGAAGCGATAGATGCCGTTGCCGGCTGCGCCGGAGCGAACGGTGACATACAGGCGCAGGCGGGTGGTGGTAACGCGGTCGAATTCAATGCGGTTGTACTTGTTCTTTGCAATGCTGCTCTCGAACGGGGTGGTGATGTTGACATCCTGCCACGCGCCGTTGGCATCGAGGTACTGCATGCGCAGCGCGGACGGGACCTGCAGGCCGCCGCCGTCGTCATACCAGTAGATGTCCGCGCCGCCGACGGTCACGGCCTCATCCCAGGTATAGCCGACGTAGTGCTCGGAGCCGACACTCTGAGACCAGTTGCCCCAGCCCTTGCCGGTTCCCATGTTGGAGCTGGTCGGCTCGAAGCTCGGGTTGTTGATGCCGTTCAGGTTCTCCCAGCTGGAGGTGTAGTCACTTTCGACGGAAGCGGCGTCCGGAGCGACGTCCTCGCCGAGGCCGCCCGCAGCGCCCTTCTTCAGGGTGACGGTCAGCTCGCCGGTCGCGCTCAGCTCGCCGTCGCTGACGGTAAAGCGGACGGTGTACTCGCCTTCCACGGTGCCGGAGATGGTCGTGGTGGGCTTGTTGGCGCTGCTCAGCAGGGTCTCAGCGCCCTCAGGGGCGGAGATGAGTTCCCAGGCGTAGGACATGTCCTTGTCGTAGGGCAGACCGTCGTCGGTGCAGGTCGCCTTCAGGGTGGTATAGAGGTTGCCGGTGAGGGAGGTATCCTCAGCCAGCTTCACGGACGGAGCCGCGTTCTGCGCGGGGTGATCGCGGTCGCCGCCCTCGTTGAAGAGCTGGATCTCGGTCACGGCAGTGAAGCCCTTGTCCTTGTTGGTGAAGGTGAAGCGGAGCTGATCCGTCTCGACCGGTGCGAAGTACACAGCGTTGTAGTTCGCGCGCGGAGCGGACGGGGTACGGGTCTGCTGCCGGACGGACTGCCAGGCCTCGCCGTCCCAGTACTCGACTGCGAACTTGGAGGGCTCGGAGTAGCCGTTCGTCTGGCGGTCGTTGTAGAAGTACAGCGTCGCCATGTCCACGGTCTGCTTGGAGGAGAGCTTCAGCGTCAGGCTGTCGCGCTCGTTCACGCTGCCGTAGTTGCCCCAGAACGGCATGTCGACGGTCGTGCCGTCCACAACTGCCTGCGGATCGGGAGCTGTCTCGTTGACGGCCTTGGAAGTGGAGTCGCTGCCGTCAGCACGGTGCTTTTCTGCCCAGGACGCGGCGCGGGCCTTGTCCGGGGTGAAGGTGGCGGTGACCTCCGCGCCCTCGGCGAGGTTCGTCATGCCGTGCACGCCGGACTTCTCCAGCATGTTGAGGACCTTCTCCTCGGTGATGGCGGTGTTCATCGCGGTGGGGATGGCAGCGCCGCCGTTATTGGTGACGATCTCGACAGCGCCGTCGGGGAAGGAGATTTCCTTCGTGGCGGAGTCATAGACGACATGGGCCAGATCCTTCAGGGTGAAGGCCAGCGTGCCGTCGATGTACAGGGAGTAGCCCTCGGGGCACTCGTTGTACCAGGTCTTGCCGTCGTCCGGCTTATCCCACACGACCGTCAGGTCATGACCGTGATAGCGGACGTTGTTGACCATGAAGTGGTCATAGGAGAAGTCGATCGGGCTCAGCTCGATCTTCTCATCGGAACGCGGCTGGATACCGGCCATGTCCTCGATGAAGAGGTAGGTGTAGTTGCCGAGGATGTTGTGGTAGATCCAGGAACGATAGTAGTTCTCATAGGTTCTGCCGTCGATGTTGTGGAACTCGTTGTTGTTCGGATAGCGGACGTCGCCTGCATCGGGGTAGACGTTCCATGCCATCCACTCGGCCATCATGGAGAGCATGTCGTCGGTGATGTAGGTCTGCTCCTTGTCATAGGTACGAAGAGCGGACTCATACAGACGGAGCTGCACGGTGAAGTTGATGTTCGAGAAGTTGTTCGAACCGCTGACCTCCTGGTTGTGGACCTGGTTGGCGGTGTAGAACGGGAAGATCGGGAACTCCTTGCCGTTGGAGAAGGCCTTGAGGGCTTCCTTGTACTTCGTGACGGAAGCGGCATCGTCGGGGACGAGGCCCACGGCAAAGTAGTTGTAGTTGTTGGACTCGGTGTACTTGACGAGGTTGGGCTGGTTAGCGTTATGCTGTGTGCCGGTCGGACGGACGGCATAGGTCTCGAACTTCTGGCACTCCTCGCACCACATGAGCTCGAGGACGTCGGCCTTGATCTTGTCGGCCAGATCGCGGTAATACTTGGCCTGCTCGGTGTTGCCCAGCTGCTCATAGAGCTTCGCGGCGGCGTCGGCAGCGGCCCAGACGTAGGCGTTTTCGCCGTGTGCCTTCCAGGTGCCGGTGCCGGGAGCATGCATGGAGATGGTATCGGCGTCGTTGCCGGTCATGTAGTTGTTGCGGTAAGCGATGAGGTCGCGGCCCTCAATGTGGTTGCCGTAGTGCTCCAGCTGGCCGGTAGCATCGTGGCCGAAGTAGTACGCGAAGTTCTCCGCGACCTCTGCGCCGCCGCCGATGACGTTGAACGCCTCATAGCCGGCCTCAGCCAGATACTGACCATAGTGGTTGTTCCAGTTGTTGCGGTTGCCGGGGTTATCAAGGAAGGCGCTGCTCTGCGAGGAGTTGCCCGCGGACAGCAGCTGGCCATAGGCCAGATACGGAGAGCGGAGCCACTTTGTATCCTGCAGATGCATCGGCTGCGTCAGAATGATGGCGTTGTTGTAGCCGAGGACGCCCTCGATGGTGACGGGGTACTGATAGTCATAGCCGGGGATGTTGGCATCGAGCGAGTTGAAGCGCTCCAGCCACCAGCGATAGTCGATCGCCTTCTGGACGGCCTTCTTCGGCACGTCGATGTAGGGCAGGTTCTCCGCCCAGTAGAGGTTGTATTCCGCCTTCTGCGCACGGACAGCCTCAAGGTTTCCGAGGCCTGCGAAGCGGAGGTACTGCTCGGTGGACTCCGGGATCTCTTCCGTCGTAAAGGCGATGACGACCTTCAGCTCCACACTGCCGCCCGCGGGGACGGTGACATTGCGGGACAGCCAGCAATAGTCGTCGGACGAAGCGGCCTCGAAACCGTCGCCGGTCATGCGGGCATAGATGGTGGTAAGGCCTGCAGGGGAAGAGCAGGTGCCGGTCAGCTCTGTCTGCTCTGCACCATTGACCGTGACCTTGCCGGGCTCCGTCGCAAAGATGGAGTCCGCTGCCACCGTAATTGCCTGATCCTCTGCGGATTTGTTGGTCAGCGTCATCGTCGTAACGGCGACGTTCTCCTGATGGATGAACTTCACGACATCCAGCGTCAGGTTGCTGCCGACAGAGTAGGTGCTGGACCAGTTACTCGGCGCATTGACGCGCTTGCTGGTGTCTTCCTTCGTGGTCAGGCTGCCGTCGGCGTTCGAGAAGAGAACGCGAACCAGATCGCCCCGGCCAAGCGGCTGATGATAAGCCGTGTTGCCGCCGAAGCCGATGACGGACGGGCTGCTCGTGTACATATACAGCGCGCGGCCGCGGGTCAGGAAGGTGTTTCCGTCGGCGTTGCCGTTCGAACCGGCGTTGCCGTTGCAGACGCCCTCACGGGCGAGGATGCGGTCCATATAGAAGGAGTCGCCGCCATTGGCGAGATCCTGCTTATAGATCGCCATCATGATGTCCTTTTCGGAATAGGACACACCGAGCTTCGACAGGTCATAGACCTCGTCGAGAAGCTCTGTGTTCTTGAATGTGGGGTAGCCGATGTCCAGCGCTGCGGGTGCCTCTGCGGCAGATGCCTTCAGAACGCCAGCCGGGAGCAGCGAGAGTACAACAGCCAGCACAAGCAGTGCAGAAAGCAGCTGTTTCACATGCTTCATGGTTTATTGTTCCTCCCAAGTTCGATTTTCGAGCATATTGTTTGTCTGGGTCCAATTGCCGGGAAATGCTGGGGGGCTCCCCATGCGGCCGGAGCCGCATGGGGAGCGGGGGGGAAGGATCAGGCGTTCAGATACCGGGCAAGGATCACGGCGATCTGTGCACGGGTCGCGGTGTCCTGCGGCAGCAGCTTGCCGTCAGAGCCGTTGATGAGGCCTCTGGCGACCGCCCAGTTCATGGCCTCCAGCGCGTAGCCGGAGATGTCCTTTGCGTCGGGGAAGCTCGTGAGCTTGCCGTCCTCGGTGTTCTCCTCGTGCGCATAGCGGTAGAGGATGACGGCGATCTGCTCGCGGGTGATGGGATCGTTCGGGGCGAACGTCGTCTCGTTCACGCCCTTGACGATGCCGTTCTCGGCGGCCCAGACAATGGCCTTCGTGTACCACTGGCCGTCGGCGACATCCGCGAACGGGATGGCGGCGCTGGTCTCGGGCTCACCGGCGAGGCGGTAGAGGACCGTGACGAGCTGGGCGCGGGTCAGGCTGCCTTCGACATCGAACGTGTCGGCGGCAACGCCGTTCATGTAGCCGTTTCTCACCATGAAGTCGATGCCTTCATGATACCAGACGTTCTCCTCGACATCCGTGAATGCGGCGCTCGGGCAGAGGGCGTTGTTCAGAGCCTCGCGGGCAGCAGCCAGAGCGGCGTCGACCTCGGCGGGCGTCTTTGCAGCCTCGATGGCGGCAGCGGCGTCTGCAAGCGCCTTGTCATACGCTTCCTTCGCGTGGCCGGTCAGGCCCTCGCCGTTCTGCTGGAGCTGAGCCAGCTCGTAAGCGGCGGCATACTTGGCAGCGGCCAGGGCGGCCTCCTCGGCCTTTCTCTGGGCCTCCTCGGCGGCCTTGCGCTCAGCCTCGGCGCGCTCGGCCTCTGCCTGTGCCTTGGCGAGGTACTCGACGAGCTCGGCCTTGATGCGGACGATCTCTTCATAGGCCTCAGCCATCTTCTTTGCGTACTCGGCAGCCTGCGCAGCGGATGCGGCGGCTTCCTTGTTGGACTGCTCGGCAGCCTGCATAGCCAGCTCCGCGGCGGACTTGGCGTCCTCGGCGGACTTGCGGGCATCCTCGGCGGCCTTCTGCGCTGCCTTGGCTTCCTCGGCGGCCTTCTCGGCGGCTTCGCGGTCCTCAGCGGCGGAGGCAGCGGCCTCCTCAGCCTTCTTCCGGGCCTCTTCGGCCTTCTTCTCGGCTTCCTCGGCGGCCTTCTCGGCATCCTCGGCAGCCTTCTGCGCCTTCTGGGCCTTCAGCATGGCCTCGGCGGCGTCGGCAGCAGACTTCGCAGCCGCTTCGGCGGAAGCAGCGGCCTTTCCGGCCTCCTCGGCGGACTTGGCAGCCTCCTCAGCGGCCTTTGCGGCAGCCTCGGCAGCAAGCGCGTTGTTTGCGGCAGCAGCGGCAGCGGCGTCCTCGGCAGCCTTCTGAGCAGCCTTGGCACCGGCCTGCGCCTCTTCAGCAGCAGCCTGCGCGGCCTCGGCCTTCGCCTGCGCCTCTTCGGCAGCGGCCTGCGCCTTCTTGGCGGCCTCGCTGTTTTCGCCGGAAGCCTGCGCGGCCTCCTCGGCGGCCTTCTGCGCAGCCTCGGCGGCAGCTTTTGCGGCCTCGGCCTTCTCCTGCGCAGCCTTGGCGTTCTCGAATGCCTTGCGGGCATCCTCGGCGGCCTTCTGCGCTGCCTCGACAGCCGTCAGCAGATCGGTGTAGTCCTTCTCGGCCTTGACGAGCTTGTCGTAGTTGCTGACCTCGGGCTGCAGGCGCGTGGGCAGTGCGTCATAGGCAGCGCGGGCAGCGTCGATGGCGTCCTTGCTGTTTTCGTCGACCGCGCCGATGGCATCGATGAGGTCCTCGACCTGCTTCACCGTCACACCGTTTGCCAGCGTCGTGGAGTCGATCACCGTGCCGTCGCAGTCATGCGCCGTGATCTCCATGGTATCCTCCGTGGCATGCACCGTCAGGTAGAGGCCGCTGTAGTCCTGCGAGGTCCTGGCAAAGTGGAATGCCGGATCGTCGACGATGGCATAATCGGACTGACGGGACTTTTCGCCGAGATCACCGCAGATAAAATACACGGCGCCGTTCTTTTCGTCTACTTCCCCGCCCGTCATCGGCTGCGTGCGGGCATAGGAATGATCGTGTCCGGAGAATACCGCATCGATCCCGGCGGCATCCACGGCCGCAGGCAGGATATTGTGATAAGCGTCACTGCCGCCGTTCGGGTTCGTATAGTAAGCAGGCTGGTGGACGCTCAGGATCTTCCAGGTGCAGTCGGAAGCCTGCGCATCGCGGATGAGCCACTGCGCCGCCTCGCTGAGCTTTGCACCGTTGTTGATCACGGCGAGATAGACATTGCCGTACTCTACGGAATAATAATCCCGCGCCGGCTGATCGAGGATCGCGTTTGCCAGATCACCGGACGCATCGCCATAGTACTCGTGGTTGCCGAGCGTATGCGCAAAGGTAAGGCCGCGGAAATTCTGCTGGAACAGCTCCAGCAATTCGTTCCAGTGGTCATAGCTGCCGCCGTTATCGACGAAGTCGCCGGTCTGCAGCGCGAAGTTGAATTGCCTGCCCTTCACCTGACTGCCGATCTGCTGCAGGATGGAAATGGCATCGGTATCCGCAGCGGGGCTGCCGCTCATCTGCGTATCGCCGATGACGAGGAACGAGACCTCACTGCTCTTGGCAGTCGTCGTAAAGCTCATCGGGTCGGACCACGCGCCGTCCGTGCCGTCGCCGACAAAGTAATAGTAGGTCGTGCCGGGCTTCAGATCGGTCAGGCGTACCTGATTGACGAGCGCGGCATCCTTGGAGATCGGGAATGCCGTTTTCTCACTGCTGCCGCTGAGCTGCACATACACGGCCTTGCTGAAATCGAAGGAATCGGCCGTGCATCCGGCGCGCAGCGCATTTTCATAGCTCGCGGCCGTCATATAGCGGATCACAGCCTTCTGCTGCGCGGCAGCCGCATTGGCGAACCAGCCGATGCTGGCCTGCGTGCTGCCGTCCTGTACGGCGTTCTGGTGGATATCGATCGGCTTTCCGCTGCCGCCGGCATGCGCAAGCACCGTACCCTTCGTCGCAAACGAAACGCCGAGCGTGCTGCTTGCCGTGAGGGTGTAGGTCGTCCCGGCAGGCAGAGCGGCCATGGCATCGGTCACCAGCTTACCGGCCGCATCCGTTTTTCCGATCTCCGTTCCGTTCAGGAAAATGCTGACATCCGCAGCCGGCTTTCCGTCGCTGTCA
>ENA-ORTU01001412-ORTU01001412.1-human-gut-metagenome-genome-assembly--contig:-NODE-1412-length-24646-cov-5.653532_pt1 | contig 24646 bp, 22 predicted proteins | sample MGYA00241910_ERZ509184 | MGnify/ENA primary metagenome ERZ509184 (study PRJEB26280, sample SAMEA2338847) | human gut metagenome | biome: human gut; feature: human-associated habitat; material: faeces... | reverse complement strand
TCATGAGCGACGGCATGGCGGACTTGAGCACCACGTGCCAGATGGTCTGCCAGCGAGTGTAGCCCAGCGCAAGCGAGCCCTGACGGTAGCTGTCGGGCACGGCGCGCAGGCCATCGACCGAAAGCGTGGTCATCGTCGGCAGGATCATGACGGCCAGCACGATGGCGCCGGGCAAGATGCCCAAGCCCGTACTCACGTGGAAAACGCTCTTCATAAGACCGACGACCACGTGAAAGCCGATCAGGCCAAAGACGACCGAGGGAATGCCGGTCAAAAGCTCAATAAGCAGCTGAAAGACCTTGGAACCAAACTTAGGGCTAATCTCGACTGCAAAGATGGCAGAGCCGATGGCGATGGGCAGCGCAATGATCGTGGAGAGTACCATGACCGCAAATGAGGTGACGATCAGGGGCAGGGCGCCGGTATAGGGCAGGCCGTTTTCGGCTGTGTTGGCCAGGTCCCACTTGGTACCGGTGAAAAACTCGACGACCGAGACGCCGTCCTTAAGAAAAGCCGAGAGGCCCTTTTGGGCGACCATGAAGATAAGCGCAGCAACAACAAGCGTCACGAGCGCTACGCACGCGCCCGTGACGCCCAGGCCCACGTTCTCAAGGTCGCGCTTTGGCATCTGTTTTGCCATTGCAAACCTTTCCGGAGGCGATTAATTACTTAGCGGAAACCTTGCCAGAGGCGTCCTTGACGACCTTCATGGCCGAGACGGGGATAAAGCCCTGCTCCTCGACGAGCTTGCCCTGAACGTCCTCGGACAGCATAAAGTCCAGGAAGGCGGTAGTGGCCTCGTCGGCGTCCTTGGCGCAGTACATGTGCTCGGTAGCCCAAATCTTAAAGGAGTCGTCGGTGACGTTCTCGCTCTTGGGCTCGACGCCCTCGACCTTGATGGCGTTGAACTTGGAGTCGTCAAAGTGCGAGAAGTCGAGGTAAGAGATGGCGTTGTCGGTGCTGGCCATCTGGGTCTGGACATCGCCGGATTTGTCGAGCTCGGCGTCGCCCTTAAAGTCAACGGCCTCGTCGCCAAAGACGGCGGCCTCGAAGGTGGCGCGGGTACCGGAGCCGGCCTTGCGGTTGAGGACGACGATGGTGGCGTCGTCGCCGCCGACCTCGTTCCAGTTGGTAATCTGGCCGGAGAAGATGCCCTTGAGCTGCTCGAGGGACAGGTCGTCGACCTTGACGTTCTTGGAGACGACGGGGCCCATGCCCACGACGGCAACCTCGTGGTCGACGAGGTTCTTGACCTGGTCGGCCTCGAGCTTGGTCTCGGCGAAGACATCGGAGTTACCGATGGTGACGGTGCCGGCGGCCACAGCGGTCAGGCCCTTGCCCGAACCGTTGCCCGAACCGGAGATGGAGACGTCGGGGTTGGCGTCCATGAACTTCTCGGCAGCGGCCTCGACGAGAGCCTGGAACGAAGAGGCGCCGTCGTAGGTCACCTCGCCGGAGACGGACTCAGCAGCGGCAGCAGCGCTACCCTTGTCGGCGGCGTCGGATGCGCCGGAGCCGCCGCAACCAACGAGGCCGAGACCGACGATGCTGGCGAGACCACCAGCGAGGCCGAGGAACTGACGACGAGAATAAGCCTGATCGAGCATGATCTTCCTTTCATACATGCGAATCGCGGGCACCCTGCCCGCTTTGCTGTTTGGAAAGATACGGCCCCGATCGTGCGACAACCGCGCCAGCTGCGGTTTCTTACGGGTATTTGATAGACCCTTACCGCAAGCGCGGCATGTCCTTTACAAACGAATAACAATCCCCCACCCAAGCATGGTGCGTCTTTTACACCGAAGAATCGTTGGCCCAAACTAGCCGTTGGGGACAGTCATCGCCAGCGGTTGCCCCCTCGGTGCCGCCGCCCGTCACTTCCCATTGCGCCGCCTGGTCTTCCGCGCCCGTCGCTTGCTGCTGCGTCGCGTCCGCCTGCCCGACATGTGAGTCCTCCTTCACGAGAACCGCCTTTCCGCTCTATCGGCAGACACAAAAGAAGCCCGCCTATCTGCTCGATACGATCAGATAGGCGGGCGCCACAAAGTCAGACGAGCAACAGAACTCCATTGCAGCCGCGCTCGAACAAATATGAGCCGTTGGTTTACGAGCGCCGAACTCTCGGAGCGTTCTTCAGTCATCATGGTAAGATTCCCATCGGAGGTAAAGATGGAGACCATGCAGCTTGACGACACAGAACTGAGGGAGACTGCGAAGCAGCTCTATGAGTCGTACTCGACCGTCCTCTCGGAGTCCAAGCTCGCCTCCATCCTCCAAGACGCTCTCGGCGACTTCGCCCCCGTGCTCGATTCCAAATACGCCGCACGGAAGACCATCAACAACTTGGTGATGGGTTACTACCCAAACGAAGCCACCATCAAGGCTAATTTCATCGACAAGGTGCTCTTCCCGCTAAACCCGGCAAACATCTCCATCTTCGAGCTGCCCATCGGCAACAGCCGCGTGGATATGTGCAAGGTCAATGGCCACAGTGCCGCCTACGAGATCAAGACCGACCTCGACACGTTCGACCGGCTCGAAGGCCAGCTGAGCGACTACTTCGACGTGTTCGAGACCGTCTACGTCGTGACGTCCGAGAAGCGCTGGCAGGAGCTCCCGAGCTACGTCCCCGATGCCTGCGGGATTTACTCCTACAGGCAAGACGCAAGGGACGGCTCTTACCACTTCAAGGCGCAGCGCAGGGCCATCAAGAGCACAGACTTGGACTCCGAGAAGCAGCTCATGGTCATGCCCAAGCGCGCCCTCTGCGAGACCTTCGGCATCAGCGGCAAGGGCATGTCAAAACCCGCCATTGTCCAGGAGTGCCTCGCCGAGAACGGCCAAGCCAAAATCAACCGCCTGTTCAAGGCCTACCTCAAGCAGCGTTATGGCGCCTACTGGGAGCACTTCTGCAAAGTGAAGCCGCAGGTTTTCGGCATCGACTACGAATGGTTCTACCGCAACAGGCTAGAGCCGGGGATTGTCTACTGAAACACCCTCGAAGATTCTGACAGCTGCTGTATATAGCGGATAAGCGTGTACTTAATCCACTCGGCGAAGGTGCTCTGCGTGCCTTGGGCGTATTTCTCTGCAACAATGCCAAGGGCAACGCAGTTTCCTTTGGGGTTGAGCGTGGCGTCGGCCAGAATATCAGGGATGATATCCTGGTAGCCGCTCGGGCCGCGATCATAGTCATCGTTCACGAAGGTTTTGAATTCGTTCCTGGAACCATCATAAAGAACGGCAAGGGCACGGCCTTTGTTGGTCCCTCCTTCTGGAAGTTTGTCACGGAGTCCACCATAATCACCGACACCTTGGAAGCCATAGTTTGCAAAGGTGTCAAGGTGTACATTATTGATGATGTTGGCGTAATCCCCATTGGGAAAATCTCTGCCAGTGGCGCTTCGCGCCCTTGGGGAGCAAAGCGCGATGAGCTGCGCAGGGAGATTGAGACGCCGAAGCTGCATACACTCTATTGGCTTCGAGCGAATCGGCTGTTCGTTGAAATCATACAGAAGGAAATCGTCCGCCCGCAGAACCTGTTTGACCGCACTTTCATAGCCCCCAAGGTCATCGATGCGAATCGCAATTTGCTGAGCCGGATTATCCGCCCTTAATTGGCCCGCAAGCGCCACAACCTCACCGGGCTTCAGCGCGTCAATGTCACGCTTAACCGTGATGACGGGAATCAAGTTTGGGTACGCAGCGATTCCAAGGACCTTGGTCTTGTATAGGCCGAGGTCTCTATTGAGCTGAATGACGAGGGGAATCTTATCAGGCTTATAACGGTACCTGTTAAGGTCGCACCTGAAGTAGTCGACCAATACGGGACGGTTGGGAAACAGCTGGACAACCTTCTCAAGCGTAACATCGTGCGGAGAGGACATGTCCTTTATTGCTCGGTGGATAATTCTCCCGCCCTTGCAGATCTTCTCTTCTCGAACGATTTCGCCGGTGAACGGGTCGATCTTATCGTCGTAGGTTAACTTCTCTTGAATGACCTCTACCAAGGGGATCATGTCGCTACGCAGCAGGCCTTTTTCCTGAAGAATCTTCATCGCTGCGAACTCGCTTTGCCGATTCTTTATGTCGATCACGTACACGGCTCCACCCCCTAGTTGAAGCGATCCTTCAAGTCGTTCAGTTCAGCAAACGGCACAAAGCCGTCATGCTGCAGGAAGGCAACGACGATGCCCGGAGGCGTCCCCTGAGAGGCCGCAAAGCCCTTCACGGCGGCGCTGGAAAAATCGCCCGCAGCCGCAAACGCCCGGTAGTCATCCTCGTCTACAAAGAACTTCCTCGCATACGCATTGGCACGTTCATCGTCCTCGTCAGAGCTCTTGAGCTTTGGGTCGTCAATGGAGATCTCTGCGCCCCTCTGGCCCAATCCATCGAGGAGGTGGCCAATCTCATGCGCAATTGCAAACCAAGCATCACCGTGAGTCTTGTAGCGTCCGCTGATGTAGATTGTCGGACGCCCGAGATAGTATGTGAGAGCGCCGCGAACCTTTGCGTTGGCGATAGCCGGCCTGTACACCAAGTAAACGCCAACTGAGTTGAGCAGCATGCGGCAGCTCTTCAGCGATGCCATAAAATCCGTGTTTGAAGCCACATCCTTCAGATAGGAAAGTGCATCAACGAAAGCATCCTTGGAGTACACCGGGGCGTTTTTGATATCGTTCTGTTCCTCAATCTCTTCCTTGCAGAGCCCGAGCCACACCACAACCGCCTCAGAATCGCCGCCATCCTGCATGAATTCAATACCGTCAGGGACGGCGTTCCCGTAGCGCTCAAAGTCTGTGATGCCAAGAATCTTAAGCATCGCGGTAGCCTGCTCAACGAGGGACATACCACTCGCACGCCCAAAAGCTTCCTTGAAGTGGAACCTCTTGGCAATCTCCTTGAGGTCAAGTTCCTCCAAATGCGCCTCCTCGCGCTCGCGAGCAAGGTACTCCTGATACTTGACCTCGTAGTTGAGCCAAAAGCTCGCAGGAACGTCGGGCATGACCTTCTCGAGCTTCAAGGCCATGTCCTCGGTAAGCCTGGTCTTCCCGTTCAGAAGCTGGGAGAGATGGCGCTCGCTCACGCCGGTGCGCTTCGAAACTTCCTTTTGGGTCAGGCCGCGCGCGTCAAGGTACTCCTTGATAATCTCGCCGGGCGCGACAATGAAATCACTCATTGCTATCTTCTCCTCTCCTAGCTCAGTGGTAGTCCTGTATATCCACGATACAGACGCTCGTGATCGTCGTGAGGTCATCCGGATCGAACTCTCCGATAGGGCGGACGACCAGCCTCATGTTCTTGCTGAGGTCGATTCCCCAACAGCCCTCGAAGTTGCCGGACAGCTTGTGCCTGCGCGGCGGCAGCAGATGGGTAATCTCCGAAAGGTCATTCGCGACCCGCAGGTCAGAAAGACGATGAATGAGGTTCTTGGCGATCTTGCCGTAGTTCCTCGTTATCGACCTCTGGTCCTTCAGACTCTTCTCAAGCGACTTGCTCGCATACTCGATATCCATCGCCACCTCCTTTGGTAGAAGGATATTGCAATTGATCTCTCAGGTCAATATTGATTTATGAGGTCAATTTTGAGTTGTACTTCAAGCTATAGCAATGGGGGGCCTTGTATCTGAAGCGGCTACTGTGCAACAGAGTCTTTCAAATAACCCCGCATGAACTGCCCGATCTCTTCTCCAAAGACGCTCAAGCCGCCCGAGGCAATGAGTCCCGGATGCACCCTGACCCCATAAATATCCCAGCCATCATCCCTAACATGCTGGAATTCGGCAAAATGCCCGCCGCCAACAGGGCTTCCATACGGATATAAGAGAACGAGCCTTTGAATCCCAGTCGCTTCCATGAACGCTCGGCCTTCGTAGACATCTGAGTTTGAAATCGTGCCGACACTCGCGTCATGAGATTTGTACTTTGCGTCGACCAACAAAGCATGGCCATCGGGTGTCCGCAGGATATAGTCCGGCCTGACCTTCATGACCGCTGCATCCCTCCGAGCAAATGGATGCTTCTCTTGGAAGGCGACACGGCAATCTTTAAGGCCGGCGACCAAAGCTTGCCGCAGGAATTCTTCCCAAGCATCCGAGGTGCGTACGACAAAGCCCGGACTAAGCATTTCACCTTGGCTTATGTAGTCAATGCCATAGCCATCGAGGATATCAATGCAGAGGCTATACAGATCTTGCCAGCCCCTGAATCGTGAGGGCACACTCCGTGGCGGGGCGGCGTCGAGCCTCGATTGCCCACCAAGTTGAGTGGCTACTCTAATCAACCTGGACTTCAAATCAAAGTCCGTCACGCTATTAATGAGCAGCCTTGTCACTTCAACAATTACGGCGTTGTAGATGTTTTGCCTTGTGAACTCCGTAACGTCCTGCAGAAATCCATCCCTTTCCGGAAGGACAACGCTTTCCTCAAAGAGGTCGCCCTCAATTTCAAACTGCCGTATCTGCTTGCGGCGATAGGTGCGTATGGGCACATGGGAAACAGAGTCGAACATCGAGAGAAATACCATGGCGAGCGCATCGCTAATGCCCCTGTCCTTGCTTCGCGTCGTGCTTATCATCTGTCGCTCAGCCAAAAGCCCCCACTTCGTCCTGGCAAGGAGAAGCAAAAAGTCAGCGCGCCAAGCCTCGTTCCCGTCCATGAACTTGGGAACGACCTCTATCTCAAGTTGATCGCAGACCGGAAATATCCCGGCAACCCGCTCAAACGAGAACCTGTTACGCTCGATATGAAGCGAGCCATTAAGAGATAGACGTTTGCAGAGATAGGCATCTGCAGCCGAGAGGCAGCTCATCAGATCATAGGGTTCAATGCCCAGCCGAATGGCTAAACTGGGTATCGGCTCCTTGTAGGGCTTGTCCTCTATCAGAACAATTCGGGCCAAGGCTTACCTCACAAGCGAGAGCATCATTGTGTACACATTGCTCTCATCAATGTCGGCTTTTTCGATTGTGATGACTTGCCTTCCCGCAAAGGTGGAGCTCTTAAGCCCGAAGAAAGACTCCGCACCCGCATTGAGGACTTCGGCTATGGCCTCCTTGTCGTTGAAGAAAACCTCTTCGATGTGGGCGTCCACAACAGGCCAGCACTCGGCAATATAGCGAAGAGCGCCCGAGACGTCTCTAGGCAGCTCGCTTGAGGGAAGCTTCATGAACACGCCCTGCCCAAGCTGGTAATCCTCTCCTCGACCTAACCGAATTTTATAGTTGATGACGGTGAGGGCATGAGCGGCGAGTCCGTAAACGTCCGCCGCACTCGCAGGTTCATCTGGGAAATCGCCTCCCGGATCATCAATCCCAAAGTAAAGGCAAAGTCCGGCGATGTTCGGACAGATCTTGACCCTCTTCCATCTACGCATAAACGCAGCGTCCATGGGTTCCACGGAAGAATCGGCCTGATTCATGGCGGCAAGGATATATAGCCTGCTTGGGAGTTGATAGTCCTCAAGCTCGGCCTTGTCGTTGAGTATCTGAACGGTGACGGTCTTCCCAGCGATGATCCCACCATCGTCGTCTAAGCGCTTGTCGGCCTCGAAAGCTGAAATCATATCCCCGAAAATGCTGACGGCTGGGCCACGATTGATCTCATCAATGATGAGAAGCGCAGCAGAGTCAGACTGCTTTGCAAACTCTGATGCCTGCCAAAGCAATCCTTTGGAGACCTCAAACTTGACCGTGCTCGCGTCTGGGACGGGGACGATGCCGCGAACAAAATCCCTGTACCGAGTCCCTTGATGAAATGTCGTCCTAAATACCTTGCGGTTGCTACACCCTCCGCCGGGGAAAGCACCCTCGTCAGAGGCGCTCGCAATGAGAAAAGCGGCAGCTCCATAGGGGTCTACGGTGGTCTCTCCTCTCTCAAGGAAGAGATGTTCGGCCATATTAAGCAGAGTAGTCTTGCCGGTCGCAGGCGCCCCCGTCAAGAGAACATTCTTGTCATCGGCAAGCATCCTCAAAACCCTTTTGGCTTCCATCATGAGCTGTTCTTGCATTCTCTCACCTCACACCAAGTCAACTGAAAACACAACGGCATCGTTTCCGTGCTTCTCTTCTATCGCCTCATACATTGCCGCAGCGATAATCTTATTGCTTCTAGGATGGCTGATCTGCTTCTCAGTCAAGTACTGAGCTTGCGAGAGCCCACTAGACTTACGGATGAAAGCCATGAACAGCATGCCATCACCCTCGGCAATATCAGGAAGGTCAAGAAAGAAGTTAAGCTTATTGATTTGGGCAATCCTAACTTCTGTTGGCCTAGAGTTTGTCGGCTTAAACGCGTAACGAACGGTTTCTACGGTGCGCGTCTTGTCTGCTCCGAGGTGCTCGAACTCAGCGATTTTGTAGGGGGTATTCCTCTCGTGAACTATCTCGACAGGAAAGAACCTGTCGAGGCAAGGGGCAAACTCCAATCTGAAGCGCAGGTCACGTGCGCCACCACCCGTATTCGCGTTGTTGGACTCTGCTTTAATCTTCAATATATCCGCAGGGCGCATCTCGTGGCACAAGACCTCAACGACGCTCACATCAAACCTCCTTACCTTCCGCCCTTGTCAACTGACGCAAATGCTCGTTGGGCACATAGGGCAGAGCCCCATGTGCCCACGCCTCTCGTGCGCGTTCCAAGTATTCGCATTCGCCGCTTAAGTAGTGTCTGATCAAATCAAAGGTAGGTCTATGACCTCGAGAGAAAGCAGCGTTAACTCGATCGACAAGGGGGAAATCATTAACGATGAGTTCGAAGTCGCTGGGACCAAGTCCGTATGCGCGCAAAACAAGAGCATCTATCTCGCCTCGCAGGCACGCGCACTGCCAGTTCTCTTCATTGCTCCACCCGGCATCGCCGTCTTTTAGCTCGATCAGCTCTCTAACGGCGTCAACAATCTGAGAGCCCGTAGTGTCCTTCAGGTCAATGCGTGGAAACGGAAGGTTCTCTAAGATGAAGAAGTTTATGGTCGTAGTGATGTATCGTCTGACCAGCCAATCAAAAACAAAAGAGTTGGCTATCCCTAGCCAGAGGAAAGCAACATCCATGTCGTTAAAGAGAAGTGTCGGCACCTTGTTCCCGCAGACGCATTCAGCTGGAATAAGAGCAGCCTGCATTGCGCGTTCGTTGGTTTGTCCGGCTATGTCGCAATACCCGACGCGAGCTTTACTTGTCCTCTCGCGTAGAGACGAACTCGTATCGTCTTTAGAGACATAAAACTGAGGCTTAATCCTGCTGCTTCCGGGAGGGACGACCTTCCACTTGGCCGACCTGCCTTCTCCAGAAACGTATTGCTTGCACCCACAACGGTAGGGCGAGACCATGCGCCCCTCGATGAGCGGCATGAGCCCGCTACCCGGTTCAGCCTTCTTTTGAAAAAGAGAGCGGTCCAAAGTCATATCGAGCTCTCTCACGGGAGCAACGCTGGAGAATAGCTCATGTTCGGCCATGCGATCGCTTTGCCCCCAGGCTCGTCGAAGCAACGCGGCTTCTTCGGCCGTTCTCACCTCGGGAGCACCAAGCTCCCGAGACGAATCGCAAAAGAAGTCTCGTCCCAACTCAAGAGTAGAGACAGTACCCACGCCCACATCATCTGCGTCGCAATAGAGATATTCAATGCTGCGGCGTGAATTGCCTTCGTCGTTTCCAGCGAGCACCGCCAAAACGAACTTGAAGCGTGAGTCGATGGAAAAGAATTTGGCGCGGTTCATGAAGATGGAAATACCAACCCTGCCGAAGCTGTCGGCAATCATTTCACGAGCATCAGCAAGCCCCTTGGAGCGAATCAGGCCTGCAGGGAGGTAGAGCGCAATGGTTCCCCCTCGGCTGCAAAGCTCAACGCTTAGAGCTAGGAATGCTTGATACAAATCTATGCCACCCTTGAGGCCATACGCATTGGCGATGGACCGTGATTTGGCGCGGCTTTCATCGCGGTGCCCCTCATAACCTTCGGGCATTTTCTCTATAGACTCGCCATAGCGAGCGTCGACGCCCTGAGCTCGAGCAAATTCACTTCTCGAAGGCCTCACGCGTTCCCATGGGGGGTTGCCCACTACGAGCGCGAAGCCCTTTACCCCGAATGCCGCGAGTAAGCCCGCTCCCCGTTCAAGGCTGTCGGCGCATACAAAGTGAGAGATCAGGACGGAAAGGCAGGCCGAGTCGCACAGCAAGGAGGCCAGCGCGAGAATCGAGCCCCTAATAGCAAGCGGTTCCAGATCTACGCCAAACAAGGACGAGGAAACAAAGCTCGACGCATCCGCACCGGCTTGGCGCAGATAATCAGCGCAGGCCGCGAGAAGGATTGAGGAACCACAGGAGGGGTCAAGTATGGCGCCGCCAGAATATCCTGGCATGACGGCTTGAGCGAGATAAGCCGCAAGCCTAAAGTCGGTATAGACGGAGCCTTTTTTCTTCGTCTCCAGCTCGTCTAGATCAATTCGCGCAAGGGCAGAAAGCGCCACAGGGTAGGCTATGCCACATGCGTCGATCTCAACGCGCAGTTTGGATACAGTTTCATTCGCAGGCTCGAACGCAGGGGTATAGCCCGTAACGCGGAAGTAGTCTGTGATGCTGATTCCGGAATAACTGCAGGATACGTACTCAAGAAGCGTAAGTTTTGCCTCGGCATAGTTGTTGAGTCCAGAGGTAGCGTCAGCAATGACGGCACTGGCGGCGAGCAATCGCTTTTTCTCTGTCGTGTCCGGATGAGCCACAGCCTAAGTCCCTTTAATCCTTATCAATCTCAATCAGATATTCAGCGACCACCGCTCCAGTTTCAGCGGCGGTCTTGTTGGGCCTATACCTCCCAATCTCGCCAAGCTCATAAACATCAACTTTGCCGAACTCCGACAGGCCATCAAGCAAATCATCGAGCGCCACATGCCCCTGCGAGCTGTACGAGAGGAAGATACGGCGTGAGTCCAGCCCGCCTACGCAGTCACAAAGCGCCCTGAGAGCCTTCGTCTTGTAGCAGAAAGGCGATGCCATGTGTTTCCACGGGCGAAGGCCGGCAACGCCCTCAACCTTCGGCTCATCATGATACGCGATGGTTTCGGGAATGTGATAGTAGGAGGCGTACTGTCGCTTAGTGTAGGGAGGGTCGAGGTAGACCGTATCGCCGGGAGATACTTTAAGTGAAAACACGTCACCAACCTGAACCCGATGCCCTATCGAAGAGGATAGAAGCTCGCGCGGCCTTACCGAAAAAGCGCCATACGACTGTTGAGTCCACCTCTTTAAGAAGCATCCATATGTACCAGCAATATTGGCAATGGAGTTCGAAGCCTCAATGACATCAGCAACGAGGAGCGTCTCCTCAACACCCCCAATGACGCCGGAATCCCGCCATTCGGCAATGAGATTACGGGCGCCATCAATTCGGCGGGCATTGTGTTCCGTAAAGTACCTTCTCTCGTGCGGACAAAAGGCAGCGGAAGCAGGACTGTAGGTTCGCCAGATATAGCCGTCGCTCGGAGCACAGGCGTTGAGTCTTTCGATAGCCGACTCATACGAACCGAGCTCCTTGAAATTAAGCTCAGAACCGCAAAGAAGTGAGGCCTCAGTAATCATAGCGGCTGAAAGCAGCGTATCGTTGCAATCAACGTTCCAACCGCGAAGGGCAGCGGTGCGCGCAACGACGCCGGTGCCACAGAAACCGTCGACAAAACGGCCTGAATAGCCGCTAGGCGACCCAACAATATCGAGAATCGCCTCAGCTAGGCGAGCTTTTGAACCAATGTACCGTATCGTCATCCTGCTCCAATCCACCGGTGTATTTTACTACCCAGCCCGGACAGCCGGAACACCCAAGTGAGTCCGAAGCCGATTAGAAGGGTGACTACTAGAGACTCGCCAGAGCGAAAAGCCAACGCCGCTCCTGCAATTCCGTCCCATCCTCGCCAGCGTTTAACCTTTTCAGCCGCCCCGCGGCCGGAGGCCGGCCAGGCTCGACGCTGCTCGTCGAGGGTTCGTCCGCGTCGTGGCCGCGTGCGCTCCAGACGCCTCCGCCGGCCCGGTCGCGCCCATGGCAGCGGCCCCACGCTACCCGTGACCCAAACGCGCCCTGTGCGACTATCAGCGACCCTCACGCCTTCGCGGCAATGCTCCCTCATGCGCCGCATGCCAAGCACAGCCAATCCACCTGCAGACGGCCCCACGCAAGCCGCTACGCGCCCGCAAGCTGCCCCGACCGGCATTCCACCCCGAAACGCCGCTGGAATCGGCTAGACTAGCCACATCGCTACTGGAACGGAGAAGCTACGTGGCCTACCTTGCATGCCCCTGCGGCAACAGCATCTCGAACTGCTGCAACGGCGACGAGATGGAGAACGGGTTCATTTCCTCCTCCAGCCTCAATCAGCACCACAGCGACACGACCTTCTTCTCGTTCGAGTCCACGCCCGGCGCGAGCACCAACATGTGGAAGTGCGACATATGCGACCGCATGATGGTGCTCGACGGTTGGAACGACCCGGTGACGCGCTGCATGCGCCGCATAGCGACCGACGCCCCGCCCGAAGATCTCGCGGAGATGGCACACGCGGACGGCATCATCTACAACAATCTTCTATTCAACGAGGTCGATAGCCACTTCACCTACGCCCATGAGCACAAGGGAGCCCCCGAGTACGCCTTCTGGAACGAAGACGTCGCGCACGAGAACCTGCCACCCCTCTCGTTCGAGATCATGCAGCACGAGGTCTTCAACCACGAGAACGGGCGCTTCCGCGACTGGTGGTACGCGAGCCTCTACGACGACTACCTCGTCTTCTACTCGCCGTACGACCCGGAGCGCAGGCAGCCGCCCGTCAAGGCGTGGAAACGCTACAAGCAAGTCTGGCCCAAGGAGGACGAGGCCGGGTAAGGCACGCCACCCGCGCGCAACTTCGCCGTCTCCTTGTCCTCCCCATACCAACGCATCCGGTACTCCCAGGCACCCATGAGCCCCGCCGCGATCTCGGCCATGTCCTGGCGCTTCTCGGCCTCAGTGTCCTGCACAATCGAGTCATCAAACTGCACCTGCACGCAGCCTTCGTCCGGAATGTCTTCGCCGAGCGCACGGGAACAGGCCAGAAGTGCCCGGCTCGTGTTGACGATCGCGCCCTGCAGCGCGTTCTCGTGCTTGCGCACGTTGCGCATGAGGGCCGAGTTGTCGGACGAGACCTCGGTCGCGGTCTTCACATAGCCCGAGTTGTCGAAGTCGAAGTAGCTGATGCCGAACCCGCAGAGGTCGCCCAGCACTTGGAGGGCCAATCGCAGAGCCTGAGCCTGTGAGTCGGTCCTGAGCGCCGAATCGAACTCTTGGATCGTGTCCTCGGTGCTCATCACCTTGCGGAAGACGGTGCAGTCGCCCCGTCCAAAGGGAATCGGCACGCGCCCGCCGTCGGAGCCCTTCCCTTGGTCGAACATGACGTCGGAGAGGAAGACGCGTATCTTGCCTGCGTCGATCTCGTTGATAAGGGCATCGAAGGCGGGCCCACCGACTGAATGGCGTCCACGGCGTCCGCGAACACGCTTTGGCCGCAAGGCGAACAGTCCACTCGGGTATTCGGCACGGCAGGCTTTACGATTCCGAAGGTCGGGAAGACAGACCCCGTGTCAACAAGGCCGGCCACCCTCCGGGACGTCGAGCGTCCTTCCCTCATGGTCAAAGCAAACCGTCTCTATGCGATAAGACCCGTCGTCACCCAAGAGGTGCATCTGGAGCTGGTCAACTGCAGCACCCTGCGGATACCCCCTCGTCACGAACGCGCACTCCGTCACGCCCGCAGCATCCCATGGAGACGAACCACCATGCGCGCGTCGTAGTGTCGAACCTTCGCAACCTTGCGTTCAAGGTCGAGTCACACGCTGAACGCGCCCGTTCCGAGCCCGAACGCTCGCATCACCGCCTCCTGGGCTCTGCTCGTGAAGCCGCATCCGGCAAAGCATCTGTCGAGAAACTCGGTCGCTCGCTGGTCGTCGCAAACCACCTGCGCCTTTTCGTCAAGGAGGAGAGAGCCCAACTCCCGGCACACCCGCATGGCAGGCATCATCGAGCGCCGGTGCACCTCGTACACCCGCCCAAAGGCATCGGTGTCTCGATAGTCGTAGAACGAGCCCACCGCCCTCATCCAGCCGTCCCATTCGGCGATGTACGGTTCCATGTCCTCCAAAGGAAGCCGGAAGCCATGCCCCTCCAAGTAATTCCTCACGTGTCCCGGCACCCAATGCTCCCGCGCGTCATCCACGCTCATGTAAGCCTCCTATGGTCGTTTAGCATTTGAAGGTGAAGAAAAGCCGCCGAGCAGCCCATCCCCACTGCTGCATAGGCCCCCTCCGTTTCCAATCTTTCGGAGTACATGTTGAGAAGGTCGAGAAGCCCACGGCATCCCACGCCAAGCAGGGCTCCGTTGAAGGCGAATGTTGAGAAACCCACGGCCATCACCCCCTGAGCACGTCGTCCATCACGGCGCACCTCACCGCGTCGATGCAGTGGTCGTTGCCGTCGGGTATCTCGTCGATCCAGCTGCCGTCGCTCTCCCTCATGTACTCCTTCAGGGTGAACTCCTCGTAGGCGAGCGGGCACCTCACCAGGTCTATCACGATCTCCCGGAGCCCCGCCAGTCACTCGTAGCTCAGCTTCCGCATCCGCGACTTTCTCGCCGGTCGCGCCTGAAGCCCGTACTCCCGCTGGTACACCGCCATCGGCTGCTTCCCGTCCGGCGTGTCGTCGCACCATATCAACTCGTTGTGAAGGTACGGCTCCTCACCCGTCTTATCGGAGAAGGCCAATGCGCCCACCATCATCTAGCCCGTCTCGGCGGGCGTCGTGCGGTTGGCGGAGAGCTCTTGGAAGAGGATCAGCCGCCGGGCACCCGGCTCCCAGCCGCACCTCACGAAGCGCCACGGGTCGGGGAACCACCCCCAGTCCACGCCATTGCGCGTCCTTTCGAATCCGCGCATCGCCCAAGCGCTCCTCCACGATGTTCCCGAACACCTCGCCGCCCGTCCCGGTCACCTCGCCCAGGTCATAGCACCCCAAGAGGCCGAGGCCCGGGCACGGGGCCGCGCCGGCCGTGTCGAGGCACGCCGCGAAGTGCAACCGCCGCCTGCAGGAGAGGCGCGAGGCGATGTCCGCGGCGGGCAAGAGGCCCTGCGTTGCGAACTGCGCGACGGCGCGGGAGATGGCCTGCCGGGCGTGGGCGATAGCGGGGATGGCCTCGTGACCTCCCCCCGCAGATAGGAGTCCGACCCCGGGGCGCGCCGCGCTCGAGGCCGTTGGGAGGCCACTCCAGTGCTTTTTATGGGCGGCGGGCAGCCGCCACGCCCGACAACAGACCGCGAAGTCGCCGGAGGCCCCAAGCCGTAGCAACGAGATGCGGTTCCGACCCGCGGATATTAGAGTGCCGAACGTGCGTCGAGCAGACACGCCCTCAAGCGGCGCCGCCACCGGGTGAAGATAGCCGGGCCCTGCCGTCCGCGGTAGCTCCGCGGACGGCAGGGCCATTTTGCCGCTTGACAATGTTCAACTAATATTAAAAGGAGCGCCCCAAGTGCCGTGTCCGTGCGACAAGAGCGTCCCTTTTGACTAGTCGTTTAAGAACGTCCCAATGATTAGACGACTACCTCTACAGTTCCAACTCGTTGAGCCTTAAGATCGCCACGATATAGATCTTGAGCGCTTGCTTGAGCTGCTCCTCGTTGGCGCACTCGTTGGGGCCGTGCATCTGACCGCCCCACGCGGGCAGCTCCAGACCGGTCTCCTCGGGACCAAACGAAACGGCGCGAGCAAAGTTGCGCGCGTAGGTGCCACCGCCCATGGCAAAGGGCTCGGCATGCTTGCCCGTAAACTCGTTATAGGTATCGATGAGCGCCTTCACGGCCGGGTCGTCGGCAGACACCGAGAACGGCGCCTTCGCACGGCCCAGCTGGCACGTCACGCCAAAGCGGCCCACCAGCGGCTCCAGTTGCTCGCAGATGGTATCGGCGCTCGTGCTGTCGGGGAAGCGCACATCGATGACCTGCTCAATGTGGCCATCCGCCACGCGAATAACGCCGGCATTGCAGGTAAGCGGGCCAAATGCCGGGCTCGTCGCCTCGATGCCCAGGCCGCGGCCATAGGCGTCCGTATGCACAAAGGCCAAGAACTTGACGAACTCGTGCTCGGCAGGCGTCAACAGGCGCTCGCCACGCGCGCCAAACGCGTCCTCGGCCTCGCGCAGATATGTCACGATCAGGCCGACGGCGTTGATCGTGCCCTCGGGCATCGAGGCATGTCCGCCAATGCCATGGGCAAAGATCTGTGCATGTCCATTGTCGAGCGCCGTGATCTGCAGGCGGTCGGCATTCTCGACCGGTGCCGGCAGCTCGTCGGCGGCAATTGCCAGTTCGCAGATGGACTGCGAAGGAATGGCATTGCTCGCCTCGGCGCCGCTCCAGGACACGATGCGCCCACCGTCGATCTTGGGACTCACGAACGTCGCGCCAAACTGGCCCTTCTCGGCATTGCAGACCGGGAACTCGGCATCGGGCGTAAACAGGAAGTCGGGGTCGGCGTGACTCTCCAGATAATGGTGAACATCGGACATGCCCACTTCCTCATCGCAACCCAGCAGCGCGCGGAAGGTGTAGCGCGGCACAATGCCGTGCTTGATCAGGTAGGCGCCGGCGTAGAGCGACAGGACCGCCGGACCCTTGTCGTCGATCACGCCACGGCCGAGCAGCCAGCCCTCGCGGCGCTCCATCGCAAACGGGTCGGTGTTCCAGCCAGGGCCGGCGGGCACCACGTCCACGTGGCAGATGGTCGCAAGCTGCTTATCGCCGCGGCCGGGAATGTCGGCAATGCCCACATAACCCTCGTCGTCGCTCGTCTGGTAGCCGAGCTTTTGCGCAATGCCGAGCGCACAGTCGAGCGCGTCGCGGACCGGGCGGCCAAACGGCGCGCCGGGCTCTGCATCGGCGGCAACGGCCACGGACGGATAGCTCACCAGCTGTGCGATATCGGCAACGACATCTTCCCAGACCTCATCGACGTACTTGGCAACGCTCTGCTCAACCTGGTTCATGAACAACCTCCTTATCAATGAGGGGCAGACAGGCCCGCCTCTCACATCAAGCTCTTATATACCGAAAAGTGTAGCAAGCTCGACCACCGAGTGCACCACGGCATCGGCGCCCGCCGCCTCGTGCTCGCCCGGCGCCGCCGCGCCCGAATAGATGCCGATGCACGGCACGCCCATCGCATGCGCGCCCTCGACGTCGTTGAAGCGATCGCCGATCATCACGGCCTCGTCGGAGCAGGCGCCAAGAGCCGCCAACGCGTCGCGCACCGAATCGGCCTTGGTCTCGCGACCTTGCGGCGGATTCATGCCAACAACTGCCTCAAACTGACAAAGACCCAGCTCACGCACCATGTCGATGCACTTCGCCTCCATACGCGACGTTGCCACGGCCATGCGATGCCCCTGCGCGGCAAGGCCATCGAGCAGCTCTGGAATTCCCTCGAACACGGGATACTCCTCGGGTCCCAGCTCATCAAAAAAGGCGCGGTATTCATCGGCCACCACGAGCGACTCCTCGCGCGAGAAGCCATAGAAGTCATGGAAGCTCTTCCACAGCGGCGGCCCAATCATGCGACGCAGGTCGCCCATCTGTGCCTCCGAAAACCCGCGCGCGGCAAGCGTGCGGCGCGTTGAGGTCATCACCGCCCGCCCCGTGTCGGCTACCGTGCCATCAAAATCGAACAGCACAACCGGTCGCTCGCGTAGCTCTAATGCCGTCATCGGCACCTCTCTTCCCCAATTGATGATTTCCACACCGACACTCCAAACTGTTGACTATTCAACATTTGAAGCTACCAATGTGGAATGACTCCACTATACTTGTCGCACTTTGCTCTCAGAAGGCGGCACACAAGCGCCCCGACGAAAGGTGCAACTATGTCTTTTGCCATCATAACCGACTCCACGTCGGACATCTCTCCCGCCCGCGCCCAAGAGCTCGGCATTTACGTGATTCCGCTGCATGTGATTATCGAGGGTGAGGACCTGCTCGACCAAGTGCAGATTACCGCCCAGGAATACGTCGCCCGCATGGCCGGCTCCGAGCAGCTGCCGCACACCTCGCAGCCGAGCACCGGCGAGTTCAAGGCGCTCTTTGACCGCGTGCGCGCCGACGGCCACGACAGCGCGATCTTTATTTCGCTGTGCAGCGAGTGGTCTGCCTGCTATTCCAACGCGTGCCTGGTGGCCGAGGCCCACGAGCTCGACGTGCGCTGCATAGATTCGCGCACCGGTTCGGGCGCCGAGGGCCTTCTGGTAGAGTACGCGTTCGCTATGCGCGAGGACGGTCGCAGCCTGGACGAGACCGAGGCGCAGATCCGCGCGACGCTGCCCGACGCGCACCTGCTGCTCATCCCCCGCACGCTCGAGAACCTTGTCAAGAACGGTCGCGCGCCCAAGCTGGCCGGTCAGCTCACGCAGATGCTCAACATTCGCCTGGCAGTTTCGCCCGAGTGGCAATCGGGCGAAATTAAGGCCATCAAAAAGGGGCGCGGTGCCAAGCGCATCGTCGCTAACACCATGGCCGACTGCCTCGAGTTTTTGGCTGAGCACCCGGGCTCCAGCGTGCGCGTGCTCACGACCGGCGCCGCCGAGGAGGAGCAGCTGGTCAGCGAGGCGCTCGCGGGCCAGAACTACGTGGACGCCGGCACCGGCCCCATCGGCTGCACCATCGCCACCCATGTAGGCGTCGACGCCATCGCCATCAGCTACTGCCCCCGTTACCAACCCGCCAAGTAACGATCCCACCATCAGTTGCGGTGGAATAGGGGCTGTTTTTGGCCCTTAGGCGGCATGGCAATCCCTATTCCGCCGCAACTTTGTTGTCGCTCGACCTCGAAAGCGGAAATTCATCGACGATCGGCATGCTTTCGGGCTGCCGATCGCTTTAACCAACCCCCTTTTCGGACACTCGTGGGCAAAAAATGCCAAATATGAGTACTGTCACCAAATTAGTAGCAGCAAAATTTGGTTCAGATTGCCGCATTTTGGCCATTCCGAGCGCGCTCGAGACTCAAATCGCCGTGCTGAGGAGGTTAGATATATCTAATTGCATTCAATTGGTATTACATTCTTGGCAAATGATATGATACTTCCCCGCCAACAGTACTCATATTTGCCACTTTTTGCCCACCGGGTCCCCTTGGGGCATGATTTCACGCTTCCGACCCGTCTCATGGACGTTGAGACCCAAGTAATACCAGCCGCCACGCGTTCTGGCACTGGCTAAGAACCGTTCACGGAGCAACAACCCACTACTGCCGGAGTAAAAGCAACGCTGTGTGCCTCGAATGCTTGAAATGCCGTACCCTCATCTCATTAAACTCCTTTGAGAACGGCATTCGAATGTTCGACGCTTTACATCAATACGCCCTCTTTGGGTCGACGCAATTCAAATTAAACAAAGTCATTGACCACGTCTCTAACCCAGGAAAGCAAATTGTCATCTGCAACAACGGATCGGTCACTCGCTACGTAACACTCGAAGAATGGGAGGAAGCCGGCAAATCCTTCGATGAACGAGCACAAATCGAAGGCATCGTCACCAGCGCGAGCCCAGCACGCGACAAACTCGAGCTTTTCCGCAATCTCTTTACCTGTCGTAAAGATGTTTACGCCCACGGTTATCGCAGAAAAGACGGCGGAATCGGCTATACACCAGCGTGTGCAAACGAGTGGAAACCGGGCATCTGCCCTAAAGCCAGCCATCAACGAGTCAAATGTGCGGAATGTCGCAGTCGCACCTTTCTTGAGCTGAGCGACGTAGCAATCATCGCCCACTTCAAAGGCAACGATAACAGACTCCGCGATGTCATAGGTCAATATGTTCTCGATAAAGACTGCAACACGAACGTTCTTGTCATTGATTTCGACAAAGCCGACTGGAAAGAAGCGACGAACGCCATCCGACACGTCGCAAAAAGTCATGAAATTGATGTCGCCGTCGAACGCTCCAGGTCGGGCAACGGTTCCCACGTTTGGCTTTTCTTCCTAGAGCCCATCAGCGCTAAAACGGCGCGAGACTTTGGAAGCTGCCTTATCGCCGAGGCCGCTGCGCTCAGCAAGACCGTCACGTTCGAAGCTTTTGACCGGATGTTGCCCGCGCAGTCCACCATCCCCGAGGGCGGCTTTGGAAATCTCATCGCGCTGCCCTTTCAAGGAAAAGCGCAGCGCGAGGGAAACAGCGTATTTGTCGACGAGCAATTCGAGCCCTTTCCCGACCAATGGCTCTACCTTTCGCAAATCCAGCTGATCCCACGTGCAACGGTAAAAAGCTATGTCGAAACCGCCGAAAGCAAACCGCACGGGATAGCAACAGCCGCAGCAGCAAACAAAACCAAACACAACGCCCAAAGGCCACGAAAGCGACTCCCGCTCACCCAGCGAGACTTTCCCCCGTCGCTGCCCGTTACGCAATCCGACATGCTATACATCCCTGAGAAGTCTCTGAGCCCGGCAGCCCAACTGGAGATTCGAGGTCTTGCGGCATTTGCCAACCCGGAGTTCTTCCGCGCGCAGTCGATGCACCAATCGGTGTTCGGCAAGCCGCGACTTATAGACCTCAGCGAGCTGCGCAACGACTGCGTGGCAATTCCCAGAGGCTGCAAGGACCGTCTGACTCGGCTTCTTGATGAGACGGGCGTAAGCGCCGACTATTCCGACGAGCGAGAGTCCGGCGAGTCGATTTCAATATCATTCAAAGGGTCTCTGCGGCCCGAGCAACAAATCGCCGCCAATCAGTTACTCAGCTATGAAGACGGGATTATGTCCGCGCCGACCGGCTTCGGCAAAACCGTCATCGGGGCTTACCTTATTTCTGCCATCGGTCTGCCAACACTTGTCATTGTCCCCAAGACCGCGCTCATAGCCCAATGGAAATCCCAACTCGAACGGTTCCTCGATATCACGGACAGCAGAAAGCCCGTGCTAACCCCAAAGGGACGCGTCAGCAAAAGACAGCCTCCGATCATCGGGCAAATCGGAGGAGGCAAAGCCGCCGTAAGCGGCCTTGTCGACGTCGCTTCGTTTCAGTCGCTTTCCTCCAAGGACCCTCAAACCGGGGAACCAATAGTCAAGGAGCTCATTCGACATTACGGGCTCATCCTATGTGACGAATGCCACCATGCGGCCGCGCCCCAGCTCGAGCTCATCCTCAAGTCTGTCCCAGCCAGATTTGTATACGGCTTATCCGCGACGCCAGAGCGTTCGGACGGCCTCACAAAGGCCCTCTCAATGCTGTGCGGACCGCTCCGTTATGTCGTTGACCCAAAAACCCAGGCAATTCAGCAGGGCATTCAACGCGTCGTACGACCATGTTTTACAGGAATTCGGCTACCGGCATACGAACTGGGCGCTTCCTTCAATCAGATTCTCGATCTGCTGTGTGCACATACGGCAAGAAACGAACTAATTGTCGGAGACGCCCTCAAAGCTGCCAAAGACGGTCGGCACCCGCTCATACTTTCAAAAAGGAAAAAGCATGCCGACGAGCTTTGCAGGCTTTTGCGAGAGCGCAACCATGACCCCATACTTCTGACCGGCGAAATCGACAAGAAAGACAGGAGAGCCTTACTGGACAGCCTCCCAAACTTTGAGCACGAACACCGGATCATCGTCGCTACCGAAAGCCTCCTGGGCGAAGGCTTCGATTTGACGTATCTCGACACCTTGCACATTGCGACACCCATATCTTGGGACGGCAGCATCACGCAGCAGGCAGGCAGATTGCACCGCAACCACGCCGGAAAGCAGCGGGTTGAAATATTCGACTATGTTGACTTATCGATCCCCATGCTCGCCCGCATGTATCAGAAAAGGCTCAAGACATACGCCAAGCTTGGATACGAAGTCTACGCCGCAGAGAATAGCAAGCAGCCCGATCAAAACATCCTTATTGAATCGGCGAGCGCCATTGAAACCCTGTTTGAAGATATCGTCGGGTCCACAAAGAGCATTTTCATTGCCGCACCCTACGCATCCGCCGCATGCCTCGTGAAGCTTACCGACGCGTTCTCGGGTGCCCTTGCCCGAGGGATTGCACTCAAGATTATTATCGCCTCGATTCCGCGCGAGGACGCAAAGGAAGCATTGGCCGAAGCGGGCATCGAATATTCCATCAGAGAGGAGGGCCGTCTTTGCGCGGCAATTATCGATGAGGAAACTATCTGGTACGGGACGATTCCGCTTCTGGCTTTCCCCAAGAATGAAGACTGCAGCCTCCGATTCGAAAACAGCGAAGTCGCGGCTGAGCTTTTAGATGAAATCCGTCAAAAGGAAAACCAGGAGGCTGCGTCACAAGCACCGACAGGCTCCTCATCATTTGCGGTGAAATAGGGACTGTTTGGGTCAACAAGCCGCCAATCCGTCCGTATTTCACCGCAACTTAAAAGCAGTTCATTTGGGACGGGGCTAAAAGACTGGTATGAAACATTTAATACAGGTCTATTTAGCCCCATCCCATTTTAGCTACCTTACATCAACCCGCTTAGGGCGATGTCGACGGCTTCGTTAAGGTCGTCGGTGATGTGGACCAGGTCCGGATCGAGCGGGCTGATCATGCCGGCGTCCAACACGGGGCCGTTGAGCCAGTCGAACAGGCCCTGCCAGTACTCGCTGCCCACCAGCACGAGCGGCATGCGCTTGACCTTGTGCGTCTGCACCAGCGTGAGCACCTCGAACATCTCATCGAGCGTGCCAAAGCCGCCGGGAAACACGATGGCGCCCGAGCTGTACTTGACGAACATGGTCTTGCGCACAAAGAAGTAGCGGAAGTCCATACCCAAGTTCACGTATTTGTTGAGCCCCTGCTCGTGCGGCAGCTCGATACCCAGGCCCACCGACTTGCCGTTGACGCTCGCCGCTCCCCTGTTGGCCGCTTCCATAATGCCGGGGCCACCGCCGGTGATCACAGCCACGCCGCGATGAGCGATCTTGCGTCCGACCGTGCGCGCCGCCTTGTAGAGCGGATCGGTCTTGGGCGTGCGGGCACTGCCGAAGATAGTCACCGCGGGTCCCAGCTCGGCAAGCGCGCCAAAGCCATCGACAAACTCCGCCTGAATACGCAGTACGCGCCACGGATCGGCATGCAGCCAGTCGGTCGAATCCTCGGGCGCCAGCAGGTTGGCGTAGGTGTTGTCCTTGGGGATCATGGGTCCGCGCATGACCACGGGGCCGCGGCGATACGTCTCGTCGTAGGCAGGCTCGCCCTCGACGTTTTCGTTCTTAATCATGGATACTCCTATCGAAAAAAGAAACGGGCGGGGTCGACGCCATGCGCCAAACACCCGCCCGAACATCAACTATTCGATATGGTACCCACGATGCATCAAGCGCTTGCAAGGTATCGGTCAGCGGTCGCGCAACCGACGCCAGCGAATGCGATGCCCAGCGCCGGCCGCAAACAGCCCGCAAGCGCGCCCGCAGCTCTTAGTAATCCACCGCCGCAGGACTGTTCATCCAGTCGCTCACGAACGCACCGTAACGGCCCTCGATAATGGCCTGACGTGCCTGCTTCATAAGATTGAGCAGGTAGTAGATGTTGTGCATCGAAAGCAGGATGCCGCCGAGCATCTCCTTTTGCATCACCATGTGGCGAATGAGCGCACGGCTGTAGCCGCCCGTGCACACCGGGCAGGTGCAGGTGGGGTCGATGGGACCGTCGTCGTGCGCAAAGCGCGCGTTGCGGAAGTTGAGGCGCCCTTCGCTGGAGAACGCCGTGCCCATGCGGCCGGTGCGTGTGGGCAGCACGCAGTCGAACATGTCGATGCCCACGCCCACACCGCGCACGAGCGTCGTGGGATTGCCGACACCCATCAGGTAGCGCGGCTTGTGCTTGGGCATGTACTCGCTCGCGAGCGGCGCCAACGTCTCGAACATGGTCTCGTGGTCCTCGCCCACTGAATAGCCACCGATGCCGTAGCCCGGGAAGTCACCGCACTCCTCCAGATGGCGCAGAGAACGCAGGCGCAGGTCCAGATGCATGCCGCCCTGAACGATGCCAAAGAGCGCCTGGTCATCGCGGGTGTGGGCCTTATAGCAGCGCTCGGCCCACATGCTCGACAGCTCCACGGCGCGCTCAACGTAGGCGCGCGTAGCGGGATAGCCCGGGCACTGGTCGAGCTGCATGCAGATGTCGGAGCCGAGCTTCATGGCGATCTCCATGTTGTCCTCGGGCGTCCAGAACACGTGGCGGCCGTCGTAATCGTTGACGATAAAACGCACGCCCTCGTCGGTGAGCTTGACGGCGTCGTTGTGGCTAAAGACCTGGAAGCCGCCCGAATCGGTGAGGATGGGGCCGTGCCAGTTCATAAACTTGTGCAGTCCACCCAGCTCGGCGATGGTGTCCTCGCCGGGACGCATGGACAGGTGATAGGTGTTCGCGAGCACGATCTGCGCGCCGAGCTGCTTGACGGTCTCGGTGGGAATGCCCTTGACGTTTGCTTTGGTGCCCACGGGCATAAAGATCGGCGTCTCGATGTCGCCGTGCGGGGTGTGCAGCACGCCGGCGCGCGCATGCGTCGTCGGGTCCTCGGCGATCAGATCGAATTTAAAGAGGCTCTGGTCCATAAACTGGAACTCCTTGGTTGCGGTTCATACGCAAACCATTA
>ENA-ORTU01001387-ORTU01001387.1-human-gut-metagenome-genome-assembly--contig:-NODE-1387-length-24935-cov-4.335691_pt1 | contig 24935 bp, 24 predicted proteins | sample MGYA00241910_ERZ509184 | MGnify/ENA primary metagenome ERZ509184 (study PRJEB26280, sample SAMEA2338847) | human gut metagenome | biome: human gut; feature: human-associated habitat; material: faeces... | reverse complement strand
CGTAAAATCATCTTCAATGATTAGTATTTTTTCCTTCATAGAGATACCTCCCTGACACTTTATTATACTGTATCAGAGAGGCTTTCTCAATCCATATTGAAGAATAGTAACGGAATAATGGGCGGTTGTCTATCAAATTCTTGTGTGTTACTTTACCGCACATGAGCATTATCACTTGTGCTGATAGTATCCAGATAATTCTTTTCTTTTCCATTTGCAGTCAGATACTCAGAGAAGGAATAAGGATATATATTCATGATGACAAAACGGCCGCCCAGTGTAGAAGCAATTTCGCTGCTGAGCATTTTGCTGATACATCATGTAGGATTTGCCGGTTCTTCTGATGCCGACAAAACAATAGTTTATATTTTCTTCCAGAGGATAGTGTCTAACGATTATTGGGTTGTTTAGGTAAATATCCTTCGGCTGTCTTGTAAAGCATAAAATACAGACGTAGTGAAAAAATATGGTCGATTCAATACATTTTACGGTCGATTCATGACAATCCGCCCATTTGGAAAGAAATTCGTTGTACATTAGAAACAGGTAATCATGTACAACGAATTTTTTACATTAAAAGCAAAGGAGAAAAAGGAATGAAAAAGTTGAACAAATGGATAGCAGGATTGCTGTGTATGATGCTTGTCATAACCATGGTTGCAGGACTGGGTGTGATGGAAGTGAAGGCAGATGATGCGGTAACAACAGTAAGTTCGTGGACTGAGTTAAAAAATGCAATAAGTAAGGGTGGTAATATTCAATTAGGTAAGGATATTACAGCTGGAACGGGTGATTATAGTTTTAATGTAGACAAGAACGTGACCATTGATCTGAATGGATATAAGATTGACCGTAACTTAAATGAACAACAAGACAATGTATTTAGTGTGATAGCAGGTGGAACTTTAATCATAAAAGATACGAGTGAAGGACAAAATGGAAAAATTACTGGTGGATGGGCAAATGAAGACTATGCTGGAGGCATTAATGTCAGAGAAGGAACGTTAATATTAGAATCCGGCAATATTGTTGGAAATCGTAGCAATAAAACTTTTACAAAACGCGGTGGTGGAGTTGCAGTTTTTTATAATGGAACTTTCATCATGAGAGGAGGTAAGATTTCAGGAAATGAGGCAGGATACGGCGCGGGAGTGGTTGTTCTTGATAATTGCAATTTTGAAATGACTGGTGGAGAAATCACAGACAATATTTGTGATTTTGGTGAATATCAAGATCAGGAAGGAGCAGGTGTCTTTGCATACCAGGGAGCGGATGTAACAATCGGAGGAAGTGCAAATATTTACGGAAATAAAAATTCAAAAGATGAAAATAGTAACTTATATATTTATCGTTACAAAAGTAGTGAAAAAATTAATCTGAGCACGACTGTTCCACTGATAACGGGTGCTAAAATAGGTGTAGGTTATTATCAGCCATATGGAAAAAACGAGATACCACTTGCAGATTCAGGAAAACAATTCAAAGATGCATTTTTCACTGACGATGATAAAAACTATGAAATTACAACAAAAGATGGAGTAGATGGTATTTTTTATTCTCCAAAAAATTCTTCGGGAGGCAGCTCCACACCATCCACGCCAACCTCTTACAAGCTAAGGGTAGGCGGAGTTGAAGTTACCAGTGCCAATACTTCCGGCACAGGATGGAGTTATGATAATCAGACAAGAACGCTGACCTTAGATGGATTTAATTATGAAGGTGATGGAAGCGGAATCGAAATCGAAACCTTACAAGACCTGAACATAATAATTAAAAATGAAAATAGAATAAAAAATATAAGCAGTTCTTACAGTAGTAGTACAAATGGATGGAGTTGCGGAATATATGTTCATGGAAATTTAACCATAACAGGAGATGGGACACTTGAAGTAACAGGTGGAACAGCAAATACCAGTCATGGTATTAGTGTGCTTGGAAAATTGGAAATTGATAGTCAGGGTACAATTATTGCCAAAGCACAGGCAACAGCCGGTACAAGTGGCATATTTGCATATGATGGTATTGTTATTAAAAATGGTAATATTACAGCATATGCTGCAGAAGCAACTAACAGTAGCCGTGGTATTGAATGTAATGGCGATATAACGATTAGTGGAGGAACTGTAGCAGCTAAGGCAGAAAAAGGAGAGACTTTCAGCTACGGATTAGAAAGTGATAAAAAAATAACAATATCTCCAAATGCAGTTGTCACAGCATCTGGAGTTACCGCAGCATTAAATAAAAAACCAGAAGGATATACTGGTGAGATTGGTACAACTTTCGTAAGTAATAATACCAATCCAAATCCAACACCGACACCAGAACCAACACCAGCACCAGAACCAACACCGACACCAAGTGAACCGTCAACAACGCAAGGTGAATCTACAACAACATCAACACCGGCTTCGACATCAACGGTAAGCACACAGGGCAGTCAGCAGGTTATACCAACCATCATTGAAGGTGCAGGCAGCAGCTATACGCAGGGAAGTGGAAATACAATTTATTTCCGTTCCAGCGATGCATTTGCAAACTTCCAGAAAGTTATGGTAGATAACGCAGAACTCAGTGCAGACTGCTATACGGCAACAGAAGGAAGTATCATTATCACTTTGAAACCGGAGTATTTAAGCACATTGGCAGCCGGATCACACAGTATTAGTATTGTTTCTGCAAATGGAGTTGCAACAGCAAACTTTGAAGTTCAGATAGCAGATACAACAGCAGTTTCACCGAAAACCGGAGATAACGGTCAGGCAGCTTTGTGGATCACACTTCTCATTCTTTCCTGTGGAGCATTGGCCGCAGTTGGAATCAGAAAAAAAGTAAGATAAGCAAAAAATAAATATTTATAAAATCAAACATCCACAGTATTAAGATGATTTCTATCAGACAGAGGAAGCATCCTGATATTGGGGATTATTTTATTGCAAAAAATTAAAGTGAAATGAACGACAATATGAGTTATAAGAAAAACCTATAGCAACCACAAGGAATCTTCTATAACCAGAACAATTGACAAACTATGACCACATAGTTATAATCTCAAATATAAATTAATTCCTATAAAACATATCAAATAAATAGGAAATAAAGAAGGGAGAAAATCATATGAAAACAAATACGATTGTAAAGAACAAAAAACAGATGTGTCGCTGTTGTATGTGCTGTATGGATGAATACGGTTTTATTTTCATATGATTTATGCACCTGAGTGTTTTGCAAAGAGAAGAAGCAGGCAGTTGTGATAAACATATGACAACGACCTGCTTCTTTCTTTATGTGCACACTCTTTAGAATTAACGTACGAAAGTATATGAGAGAAAGATGCCTAAAGGTAAAAATAAAAAAAGCAGGGGACAGAAAAATGGCAGAATTTGATTACGAAGTAGTAAATGGAAGAAAGATCAGAGTCCGTCCGGTAGAGACAGTTTTAGAGGTTGACGAGAACAGATATTTTCATAGACAGCCAAATCATTTTACAAAACGATTCAGGGTGGAACAGCGACAAACATTGTGCCGGACTGCTGTGTGCTGACCGCCTATGAGACACCACTTGAGAGCAAGTCAGTGACCGATTTTCAAAAAGCCTGTGAAATCTTAGGATTTTCCGGTGAACTTACAGGTACGTTCGGCGGAAGTGATAACAACAGTTTTGCAAAAAACGGAATCGAAGGGCTTGTTTTATCGAATGGAATGTATAATGCACATTCGACACGTGAATACACAACCGTCGACGATCTTTATAAAGGAGCAGAGCTGATCGGACAGCTTATTTTATTATAAAAAGAAATTTTGGTCGTATTCTGTTGAAGATTGTTGTTTTCGCATATAGCTATCTCGTGTAAGTTATGGTAAAATAGCCACAGAGAGCGTCAAGGAGGACGCAATAGTGGGAGGTAGCTCTTATGGATAAGAACAGCGAAAAAAATGTCAGGTTCCGCATAAATATTACATTGTTAATTGCGGTAGTTTTACTGGTTGCAGATTTGTATGCAATGATCAATATGCCTCAGAAATTTATTATTCTGGCGATCATTACAGCATTGTTTCTGGTTGCAATCTATTTTTTGGTAGATTCCATTTCAATTTATCTGATGGCAGAAAAGAATCGCAAAGAAGAACAGTATGATAGTATTTTTAAATCAGAAAAAGCGTCTTATCTTTTATTGAGGAAAACATTTGATGATCTGTATGAACTCATTGAAAAAGGAAACCAGTCCCGGAAAGCAAATGTGGAGGATATTATCCACGCACAGAAAGCAGTAGCAAAGGTTTCCATTGGAAGAAGTAAAGAGAATGCAGATGCACTGATGAATTCCAATGACCACATCATGGAAAAGATTTCGATGTTAGAGGCTGTTTTATCAGACAATGTTTCGCATCCGGCACCGGAAACTAATAAAAATGACAGCGCATATGCACAGAATATTTTAGACAATCAGAATAAAATATTACAGCAGCTGGAAGTTTTGCAGAATACATTGAATACGATCGGAGCTGATGCAAAGATAGCAGCAGAGTCTGCAAAACAGAACTTTTTTACCGAGGAACGTATCTTAGCAGAAGAGAATAAAATTGAAAAAGAAGAACCACAGGTTCAGGAAGCCGCAGTTGAGGAGATCCCATCGGCTGCTGGAGAAGCAACTGTGATGGAAGAGACACCAATCGAAGAAGTTCCATCTGATATGGAGGAAACACCGATCGAAGAAGAACCGTCCGTGATGGAGGAGACACCGATTGAAGAAGAACCGTCCGTGATGGAGGAGACACCGATCGAAGAAGAACCGTCCGTGATGGAGGAGACACCGATTGAGGAAGTTCCATCTGATATGGAGGAAACATCAATAGGTAAAGAAGAAGTTTCTTCTCCGGAGGAAGATTTATCCAAGTATGATGATATTATGGTAGATACTTTGACGGATTCGGATGATAATGTTCCGGTCGAGAAGATTCCATTGGAAGATGAAACAGTTGTAGATGATAAGCCGGCAATGCCTGATCTGTCAGATCCGAATAAGGTTATGACACCGGATGAGATCGCAGCGTTGATTGCAAACTTATAATAGAAGAAAGACTTCGGTGTAAAGTAAAAAATAATATTTAAGACAATAAAAAATCTGTCATACAAATGCAATTTTTGTATGGCAGATTTTTGGTGTAACAGGAAAAACGTTCCGGATCATTATTCGGCAGTGATTTTTACGATTTCTTTGATAACCGAAACAGCGGTATCCATACCTTCTACACTGATATGTTCAAACGGTCCGTGGAAACCATAGCCGCCGGTTCCGAGGTTCGGACAAGGAAGTCCCATAAAACTTAATCTGGCGCCGTCTGTACCACCGCGGACTGGGCGGGAGACTGGTTCCAGACCAACGTTTTTGATTGCTTTTTTTGCAATTGCAACGACATATTCATTCTTTTCAATGACTTCCAGCATATTACTATAGGAATGCTGAATGTTCAATTTTACAGTGTCTGCGTGATATTTTCCATTCATTTTTTGCTCAATGCCACGCAGGGTATCAAGACGTTTTTCAAAAGTGGCTTTGTCATGGTCGCGCACGATATAATTCACTTTGGCGTGGGCGATGTCTCCGCTAAAATCAGTCAGATGATAAAATCCCTCTCTGCCTTCGGTATGGGCAGGAGTCTCATTTTCAGGAAGAAGAGATGCAATCTCACAGCCGACAAGGGCAGCGTTGATCATAATATCTTTTGCCTCTCCAGGGTGGACATTGACGCCTTTGATCTCAAAAGAAGCACTTGCCGCATTGAAGTTTTCATAGGCAACTTCGCCCTCGTAGTCGCCGTCGACGGTGTAGGCAAATCTGGCTTTAAAATAGTCAAGGTCAAATAAATCAGCACCGCTTCCGACTTCTTCGTCCGGTGTGAAGCCGATCCAAATGTCGCCGTGAGGTATTTTTTCTGTGATGATCTGTTCCACTGCCGTCATGATCTCGGAAACCCCGGCTTTATCGTCAGCGCCGAGCAGGGTTGTTCCATCTGTAGTGATCAGTGTGCGGCCTTTTAATGTTTTAAGTGTAGGGAAATCGGATACTTTCAGATAAGTGCCGCTTCCTTTTAAAAGAACATCATTGCCGTCATAATCCGGAATGATCTGTGGTTTGACATCTTTTCCGGAAAAATCAGGAGCAGTGTCCATATGGGAAATAAAACCGACAGCAGGCTTGTCAGCATATCCTTTCGTTGCCGGCAGCAGTCCGTAAACATAGCAGTGATCGGTTAAAGTGACTTTCTCTAAACCGAGATCTCGCAATTCCTGTTCTAACACTTTTCCTAACTCAAACTGTCTTTCCGAAGATGGAATCTGTCGGCATTCCTCGTCAGAAGTTGTCCAGTAAGAGGCATATTTTAATAATCGTTCTTCAACACGCATGTGAAACCTCCTTATAAAATGGTGCCGTATTTATTTTGATATAAAATCAAGCCGGGCACACATAGTTATAAAATACCATAAAATAGTGAAATGCGAAATAAATTTATAAAAAAATAGTTGCATTTCTAAAAAAAGTATTATATAATAACATTCGTCGCTGAAAGACATGCGCCACTAGCTCAGCTGGCAGAGCACCTGACTCTTAATCAGGGTGTCCAGGGTTCGAACCCCTGGTGGCGCATTACGAAGTATCGGTTTTATAGCATAGGCTATGGGGTCGGTGCTTTTTTTATGTTTGAATTCAAATTTAAAATTTTGAAGAAAATCACAAAAAGTTCACAAAAAATTAGCACTCAACACTTGACAGTGCTAACGAACAGGTGTATAACGTAGTCAGAACAAAGGAAGAGGGAACAAAAGAGAAAGAAAGATTCCCCGAGTTCCCTAATCTGTTAGTTCCAAAGAAACAAGGTTAATGAGCATACGAATATCCACAAAAAAGTGGACAGATAGAAAAGGAGAGATGACTTATGTTGATGCCTAGTATTTTTGGAGAGAGTTTATTTGATGATTTTGACAATTTAATGAATTTTTCATTCCCGGATGTTGATAAAACATTGTATGGCAAACATGCAAAGAATATGATGAAGACAGATGTTAAGGAGAAAGATAATGGCTATGAAGTAGCAATTGATCTTCCAGGATTCAAGAAAGATGAGCTTCATCTTGAGTTGAATGATGGATACCTGACTATCAGTGCCGAGAAGGGACTCGATAAGGATGAGAAGGATAAGAATGACAAATACATCAGACGTGAACGTTATGCAGGCAGCATGAGCCGAAGCTTTTATGTTGGTGAGAACATGAAAGAGGAAGATATCCATGCGAAATACGAAAACGGTATCCTGACCTTGGACGTTCCGAAAGAACAGAAGAAAGCTGTTCCGGAAAAACGTTACATTGCAATTGAAGGATAAATAGAATGCCCGGTATCAATGGCGTAAAACCATTGGTATCGGGCGTTTTTTCTATCTCGATGCAATCAGTTTGCAGATTGGATTTCCTTTGGAAGAAAATTTTTCTTCGTATTCCGTCATGACATTGCCTTCATTTAAGACGGCATCATGGTGCAGATCTCTGGTGGAAGCGTCTAATTTCCATCCGGCTTCCGGCACTTCCTCTAAAGAGAAGGTGAAAAGATCCTGATTATCAGTTTTAAATTCAAGGTGTCCCTCTTTTTTCAAAATCTGGTCATAACGGGCAAAAAATTGTCTGGAAGTGAGACGTCTCTTGGCGTGGCGGTCTTTCGGCCAGGGATCGGAGAAGTTTAAGTAAATACGGTCGACTTCGTCTTTGGCGAAAACCTCTGCAACATCGGCAGCGTCCATGCAGATAAACTTAATATTAGGAAGCGGATTCTGCTCCATTTTCTGCAAAGCGCGTAAAAGTACGCTGGAGTAACGCTCGATACCGATGTAGTTAATATCTGGGTGCAGGGCAGCCATGTCCATAATAAAACGGCCTTTTCCCATCCCAATCTCGATATGAAGCGGCTGCACTTTGTTAAAACAGTCCTGCCAGTGCCCTTTCTGCTCCTCTGGATTTTTGATGCAGTATTCACTATTTAAAATGGCGTCATCCGCGCCAGGGATATTTCTTAATCTCATAAAACAACCTCTCTATATTATGTAAACTATAAATTTTTTCCTGAAATATATTTTCAAACGATCCGTGCAGTAAAAGCACAGCATCGTGAAACAATCGTTTATATTCTACAATAAGAAAACACTAACTTTCAAGTGTGCATTTGCAGATTCAGACGATAAAATCATGAAAAGTTGTTGCATGTATTTTTTTCAACGATTATACTAATAATGTTCATATGATATTGATAGATTATTGGAGTTTTTATGATGTTGAAAAATAGATGGAAAAAGGCAGCATGCCTGATCCTTACGATTATATCTACTGTCTGTCTTGGAAAAGTGGACGTCAAGGCGGCAGACTACTGGCCGGATGCACCGGAAACACTCTCACCGAGTGTTATTTTGATGGAAGAGTCCACAGGCACGATTCTTTATGAAAAAAACATGGATGAAGCGCATTACCCGGCAAGTATCACAAAGATCATGACCACGCTGCTGGCGTTGGAAAATGGTAATCTGAGTGACATGGTCACTTTTTCGGATGATGCGATCAACAACACGGAAGGATCGGGAATTGCCAGAGATTACGGCGAGCAGATGACCTTAGAGCAGTGTCTTTACGGTGTCATGTTAGAGTCGGCAAATGAATGTGCCTACGCTGTCGCAGAACATGTGGGCGGCACGGTAGAAAATTTTGTGGACATGATGAATGCCAAGGCAAAAGAATTAGGCTGTACCAACACACATTTTGCCAATCCGCACGGCCTGCAGGATGAAAATCATTACACGACCGCTCATGACATGGCGCTGATCGCGCAGGCGGCTTATCAGAATGAAACGTTTCGTATCATTATCGGGACGAAGATGTATACGATCCCTCCGACCAATAAGCATGCGGAGGAAACGGTGTTAAGAAACCATCACGATATGCTCTGTACTTACCACAATGCGAACCGCAAGTATTTATATCCGTACTGTGTCGGTGGAAAGACCGGATACACGGCGACCGCAAACAGCACTCTGGTGACTTATGCGGAAAAAGATGGCATGACTTTAATCTGTGTGGTAATGAACACGCAGTCACCGAATCAGTTTATTGATACGGTAAATTTATTTGATTATGCATTTGACAATTTTCAGGTGCTGAATGTAGCGGAAAATGATACGGATTACAGCGCAGAGACAACGGTGGATAATGGTAATCTGAACAATATTGCGCCATTTGTGGAGCTTGATAAAGATGCCGTCATTGTTCTGCCGAAAACAGCAGAATTTTCAGACACCTCATCTTCCGTGGAATATAATGACAGCGACCCGGAGATCGCAGGGAGCATCACGTATACTTATGCGGGAAGAAATGTAGGAAAAGCAGATATTAAGACAACCGGCGTGGTCGTAGAAGGCTACGCATTTGACAATGAGTCGACCGAGGAGGAGGAACAGGAAGCAGTCTCCACGGTGCAGGTGAAACCGATTGTTGTGGTTTTACTCATTGTTGCAGTGATTTTGCTTGGTGTACTTTTATTTTTCTTAAAACGTTTTTACGATAATTACTATATTATCAAACACAACAGAGCCGTTCGTAGAGACAGAAAAGATCAGAAACGAAGAATCAGAAAAAAACGTAGAAGACGCAGAAGATGGAGATAAAGCATGTCGGAGTCATATGCAGTCAGTGAAAAAAGAGAGTTGCTGTTAGACAGGGTCAGGAAGTTTATACTGGATAATGGCGGAATTGTAAAAAAGAGCCAGCTCGCCGGGCTGGGGATCGATTATCGCAGGATCCTTGATTTTGTGGAAAAGGGGGACATTCTGCGCATAAAAAGCGGTTATTATGCAGTTCATCTCAGTGATTTTACAGAGGAGGAGCTTGTGGCAAAGCTGTTTCCGGACTGCGTGCTGAATCTGGAGAATGCGTTATATGCGTATGGCTATATCAAAAAGAAACCGTATGGCTGGCGGCTTGCGGTGGATAAGAATACTTCCAAATCACGTTTTAAAATGGATTATCCGAAGATCATTCCGATGTATGCAGAGCCGGAGACTTTGGAACTTGGAGTGACAGAAATACAGCTTTCTGATGTGACAGTCCGAATTTTTGAGAAGGAAAGACTGATCTGTGAATGTTTAAAATACGAGGACAAGATGGATCGGGAAAGATTCAAAGAAGGACTGATGGCTTACATAAAAGACCCGAAGAAAGATATTGCAAAACTGATGTATTATGCAAAAGAGCGTAAAGTTGTGAAAAAAGTTCAGAATATGATTGGAGTCTGGCTTTAAATGGAACAGAACCTACTTACGAAGAAGAAGTTAAAAGAAAAAAGCATAGAATATCAAATCCCATTTGCAGATCTGCTGGAAGTTTTTTTGCAGGAAACGTTGATGTTCCAGATTCTGGAAACCGATTTTGCAAAGCGGTTATGGCTGAAAAACCGTGAGGCTTTTGACCTCGACAGTTATCGAAAGGAGTGGCAGAAGCCACTTCATTTTGTATACGGGCAGGATGATGGGAAAGAACAGCAGGTATTGGACGAAAAGTGGATCACTGATTTTGCAGAGGCGATCTGCGCGAAACGGGAATATCATATCCGCTGGAATTATTCTGTGGAAAAAGAGGAACAGGACTATCTGGTTTACATAACTGGAGAATGGGAGGAAATGAAGGTTCCGCTTACCATCCGTATTAGTCCATTGGTATATGATGCAGCAAAGCCGGAAAAACAGGAGCTGCAGTCTGTATTTTTTGAGAAGAAAGGTGCAGCGTATCAACATTTTCCGGTTGAAACATATCTGGCAGAACAGCTTTTTTCTATTTTAAAGTTTTTAGAACTGATTCCTTCTATGGAGGTATACGATACAACATTTCGTCTTCTGGAGCAGGAAACTGTCGATGGAAGGCATATTTACGAGACACTCTCTTTTTTCTGCGAAAAAGAGGAAGTGATTCCACAGGAAAAAAGGATTGAAATGCTGGCATCTTATGAAACCTACACCTATATGAAAAAACGGTGGGAAAAATATATAAGGAAGCAGGGAACAGAGGATATTTCCTGGGAAACAGTATTGCACCGGATTGTTTTGTTTTTGAGACCTGTCTGGAATGCAATGTGCAGAGATGAGGTTTTCTTTGGAGACTGGATGCCGGATCTGGCACGATATTTATAAGAGGCTGCCAACAGGCAGCCTTTATTTCTGGTTTTATTGTCTGCCCAGATATTCCCGGAGGAATGTGACAATATTTTTTGGTTTGTTCAGATCAAAGACCGGAAGGGTAGTCTCTGCATGATATGGAAAATCAGCAAATACAGCGATCAGATCTTTTTCGTCAGATAACGGTGTTTCCGACCAGTATTTCCGCAGAATTTCAATTTTATTCGGCGCATCTGCTCCAAAATTTTCCGTCAGTACAAGGTCAGCCCCGGAGAGCGACGAGGAGAGATTTTCCAGAGTCGGCTCAAAAAAGACGTTTTTGAATACGACAGAGGAATCTTCTTTGATGAGGTGAACGACTTTTAACCCCTCACGCTCTAATAAAGGAAGCAGCCGCTCAATGAGAGGTGTCATGATCGTTCCCGGTTTTGCCACAAAGGAGATCACCGGAGTTGTATGCAAAAATAAATCTCTGGTGTCTTTGAAATATTCGATCAGCGCCTGGGAAGAATCTGGCGGTACAATTCCGCTTAAAATACGAAGCGCATGATAATAATTGTCTCTGGTGTCCAGATTATAGTACTGGATATCGATCGGTGTCGGTGCAGCCTCGGCGATCACAGCCTCAGTCACGTATCTGGTGCTGCATTTTTCCCGCAGCGTGTTGAACGTGAGCTGGTGGAGCAGGAGACATTTTCCGATGGTTGTAATGCAATTTTTGGAGTAGGCTGCAGTTGCAGTTTCGAGATAAGAAGCCTTTCCCTCGAGTGTGCAGATATCGGCGTCACCGAGCTCTGAGAGCAGGGCCAGTCCTGTTTTCGGTTCCAGAAACGGAGTGTCTACAGACATAAAAAATGCACATTCCTCATCGATCATGGATAAGCCGGAAAAAATGCCGGACATTGGTCCCTGATTCGGATAGATATCCGGGATTTCAGTTACGGGAAGCTTCAGATGGGAGTAATCCCCCTTTATTTTTACCGAGAGATAGATCCTGGAAAAATACGGCTGAAATTTTCTGACAAGATATTCAATTAAACAGGTGTCCCCAAAAGGAAGAAGAGCCTTATCGGTTCCCATCCGTGTGCTGTTTCCGCCACAGAGGATCACAAGCGCATTTTCCATAATATACCTCCGGAATGTTATTGTTTGATCCGCAATCTAAAATACTATAGCATAGGAAATACTTTTTTTTCAAGAGTAATGAGTGGATGGTAATGCAAGTCATTGCTGAATCTGTGGGGAAAGTGTGTTATACTAAGGTATATCAGTATGTATCTGGTATTATATACTGATATGGATATCGAACATCAGGAGCAGGCTTACATGAAGTATTTGATAGATGATTTAGAGGAATATGCGCAGTCGGACTATTATCCGTTCCATATGCCGGGACACAAAAGAAAAAGTCTGGCGTTTCCCAATCCGTATGAAATTGACATTACGGAGATTGACGGATTTGACAATCTGCACCATGCAACTGGTATTATAAAGGAAGCCGAAGTGCGCGGAGCAGAGCTTTACCATTCAAAACGATGCTTTTTTCTTGTAAATGGAAGTACCTGTGGATTGCTGGCTGCCATCAGTGCTGCCACAAGGCGCGGGGACAAGGTATTAGTCGCAAGAAATTGTCACAAAGCAGTCTATCATGCATTATATATGAATGAACTGCAGGCAGAATATCTGTATCCTTCTATCACAAAAAATGGAATCCAGGGGCAGATCACAGCAGAGCAGGTGCAGGAATCGCTATATGAAAATCCGGATGCGGTGGCAGTGATCCTCACTTCCCCGACGTATGAGGGGATTGTTTCAGACGTGGCAAAGATTGCAGAGGTGTGCCATGAACATGGGATTCCGCTTATCGTAGATGAAGCCCACGGAGCACATTTTGGATTCGGAGGCGGTTTCCCGGAAAATGCCGTAAAACTTGGCGCAGACGCAGTGATTATGAGTTTACATAAGACATTGCCGTCGTTTACCCAGACAGCGCTGCTGCATCTGACGTCTGATCTCATTGATGAGAAGCGGGTGGAGCGGTATCTGTCCATTTACGAGACGAGTTCACCATCCTATATTTTTATGGCAGGAATGGATTCATGTATCCGGCTGATTGCAGAACATGGGCAGCAGCTCTTTGCAGATTACAGAAAGCGTCTGACAGCTTTTTATGAGAAAACAGCCGGTTTAAAATACCTGCATGTCATGCAGAATGAAGATTTGAGTATTGAGGAAGCATTTGACTGGGACGATTCCAAACTGGTCATTTTTGCGGAGAGAGCCGGGATGACAGGGGATGAACTGCATCAGATTCTTTTGAAAAAATACCATTTACAGATGGAGATGGTTTCCGGTTATTATGTGCTGGGAATGACAAGTCTGATGGATGAGGACGAAGGATTGGAGCGTCTGGCAGGCGCATTGCATGAGATTGATGCAAAGGTGGCAGAGGACGTTTCAAATGGAAACAAAATTTTGAAGAATCCGACAAGTGATGAGAAGGATCATTCGTTTATTGAGAAAATATATCAGAAATATCCGCGTGGAATGCAGATTTATCAGGCAGAGGAGCTTCCATATAAAGAAGTAACGTTAGAGGAGGCAGTCGGAAATATGTCTGCGGATACGATTTATCTGTATCCGCCGGGAATTCCGATGATCGTTCCGGGAGAGATTATCACGAAGCGTCTGGCAGATAATATTGAGGAATGCTTATCACTTGGACTGCGTGTGGAACGAGTGAACAGTAACGAAAAAATTCTAAAGATTGTATATTTTTAAAGACTATATTATACTAAATGAGGCAGGAAAAATGGGTAAAATATATTGTATCATGGGAAAAAGTTCCACGGGAAAAGATACCCTGTTTAAAAAGATATTGGGAGATGAAAGTCTTTCATTAAAGACCATTGTTCCATATACGACAAGACCGGTGCGTGCCGGGGAGAAAAATGGGGTAGAATATTTTTTCTGTGATGAGAAGAAAGTGGAAGAATTGGAGCGTGAAGGGCGTATTATCGAGCTTCGTGCTTATGATACCATCCATGGGATCTGGAAATATTTTACCGTGAATGATGACCAGATCGATCTGGAACATCAGAATTATCTGATCATAGGAACGCTGGAATCTTATTTAAAGATTCGTGATTACTTTGGAAAAGAGAAAGTCGTGCCGATTTATATAGAAGTGGAAGACGGCGAACGCCTGAGCCGGGCATTAAACAGAGAGCGTATGCAGGAAAGCCCGAAGTATGAGGAACTCTGCCGCAGATTTCTGGCAGATGCGAAAGATTTTTCTGAGGAAAAGTTAAACGAAGCCGGAATTACAAGAAGATTTGTCAATCAGGATCTCAATGAGACAGAGGAAGAAATCCGTAGAGTAATTTTAGAAAACAGGTAGGAAAGAAGGTGAGCATTGGTGGATATTAAAGTAAATAATATAGCACAGGTGACACAGGTACCTGATACAGTGACAACGGAAACCGGAGATGGAACATTCAAATTCACTCTGGCGAGTGCCATCACCGATGCAGATCTTCAGGCAAAAGTCGATCTTTTGATGAATGATATCACGGCACAGGGGAACCGTATTGCACAGCATATGGATATCCGCGATATGAAAAAATACCGTGGACTGATCAAAGACTTTTTAAATGAGGTGGTGTATCGTTCACACAAGTTTTCCAGAGAGAATTTCTTAGACCGCAAAGGACGGCACAGAGTGTATGGACTGATCCGGCTGATCGATTCAAATCTGGATGAACTGGCAAGGGAGCTTGTGAAGGATGAGAAGGATCACATTGCGATCCTGAGCAGGATAGGTGAGATCCGTGGATTGTTGTTAGATATATTGACTTAAAGGAGCGGCATATGGCAGGATTTAAAGATATTATCGGACATGAGCAGATTATAGAGCATTTACAGAACGCGATCGGGATGGATAAAGTATCCCATGCGTACATCATCAATGGACCGGACAAATCCGGAAAAATGATGCTGGCGGAGGCATTTGCAATGGCTTTGCAGTGTGAAAAGCATGGAAAAGAGGCATGTATGGAGTGCCATTCCTGCAGACAGGCACTGGGACATAATCAGCCGGATATTATTTATGTAAACCATGAGAAGCCAAATACCATTTCTGTGGATGATATCCGCACACAGGTAAATAATGATATTGATGTAAAGCCATACAGCAGTGAGCACAAGATATATATCATTGATGAGGCGGAGAAGATGAACCAGCAGGCACAGAATGCGCTCCTGAAAACGATCGAAGAGCCGCCGGCATATGCAATCATTATGCTTTTGACAACAAATGCGGACACATTTCTGCCAACGATCTTATCCAGATGCGTGACGTTGAATATTAAAGTTGTGCCGGATGAGAAAATTAAAAAGTTCCTGATGGAAAAGTATCAGATCCCTGACTATCAGGCGGATGTGTGTGTGGCGTTTGCACAGGGAAATGTGGGAAAAGCGATCCAGCTTGCGTCCTCTGATGATTTTAATGAGATGAAGGCAAGCGCACTGCAGCTGATCAAGCGTCTCGATGATATTGATCTCTACGAGATGACCGCTGCGGTAAAGCAGATTGCAGATTATAAATTAGAAATTAACGATTACTTTGATCTGATGATGATCTGGTATCGTGATGTATTATATTTTAAAGCAACAGGTGATGTAAATGGCCTTATTTTCAAGGATGAGGTCTACGACATAAAACGACAGGCAGAAAAAAGCTCTTACAATGGAATCAACAGTATTTTGGAAGCTTTGCGTAAAGCCCAGATACGTCTGGACGCAAACGTAAACTTTGATCTGGTGATTGAGTTATTACTGCTGACAATTAAGGAGAACTAGAATGGTAAAAGTAGTAGGAATCCGTTTCCGGAATGCAGGTAAAATATATTATTTCGGACCTGGAAAGTTACAGTTAAAAGCAGGCATGCATGCAATTGTTGAGACTGCAAGAGGCGTTGAGATGGGAACTGTCATGACCGATCCGAGGGAGGTGTCCGAGGAGAGCGTTGTCCAGCCATTAAAACCGGTCATCCGCATTGCGACTGAGCAGGATGAAAAGCAGGCAGAGAAGAACCGCCAGAAGGAAAAAGAGGCGTTTAAGATCTGTCTGGAAAAGATTGCAAAACACAAGCTGGATATGAAGTTAGTGGAAGCAGAATACACATTTGATAATAACAAGCTGCTGTTCTATTTTACCGCAGACGGAAGAATTGATTTCCGTGAGCTGGTAAAAGATCTTGCAGCAGTATTCCGCACACGAATCGAACTGCGTCAGATCGGTGTCCGCGATGAGACAAAGATTATGGGAGGATATGGAATCTGTGGACGTGAACTGTGCTGTCACACATTCCTTTCCGAGTTTGCACCGGTATCAATCAAAATGGCGAAGGAGCAGAATCTTTCCCTGAATCCAACCAAGATTTCCGGCGTGTGCGGCAGACTGATGTGCTGTCTGAAAAATGAGGAAGAGACATACGAGTATCTCAACAGCCGTCTGCCAAATGTTGGTGATTATGTCACAACGGATGATGGTTTGAAGGGCGAAGTTTCTTCTGTAAATGTACTTCGCCAGCTTGTAAAAGTTTTAGTGGAAGTCAACGATGAGAAGGAACTGCGGGAATATCAGGCAGATCAGTTGAAATTCAAACCAAAACGACGCAGAGATGTGAAGCTTACTGCCGAGGAAATGAAAGAGCTGGCTGCATTAGAAGACCGTGGAGGAAAGTCAAAGATTGATGATACAAAATAATCTGATTCATGAAGGAGAGCGTTTGGACGAGCTGCAACGCAATGGATATGGAATCATCCAGAATCCGGCGCGTTTCTGTTTTGGCATGGACGCTGTGCTGTTATCCGGTTTTGCGAAAGCAAAGGCAGGGGAAAAAGTACTGGATCTTGGAACCGGCACCGGAATTATTCCGATTTTAATGGAAGCAAAGACGGACGCAGCAGATTTTACAGCGTTAGAGATTCAGGAAGAAAGCGCAGATATGGCAAGACGCAGTGTCGCGTACAATCATCTCGAGGATAAGATCAAAGTAGTCACAGGAGATATCAGGGATGCTTCAAATATTTTTGGAGCATCTTCTTTTCATGTCATCACAACAAACCCGCCGTACATGATCGGCACTCATGGGGAAAACTCGCCATCCACAGCAAAAGCGATCGCAAGGCATGAGGTTTTGTGCACGCTGGACGATATTTTGCGGGAGAGCGCAAAAATGCTTATGCCGGGAGGCAGATTTTATATGGTACACCGCCCGTTCCGTCTGGCAGAGATCATGAGTAAAATGGTGGAATATAAGATAGAGCCGAAGCGTATGCGCCTGGTATATCCTTATATTGATAAGGAACCGAATATGGTGTTGATCGAGGGATTGCGCGGAGGAAAATCCCGTGTGACAGTGGAGAAGCCGCTCATTGTATACAAGGAGCAGGGTGTGTATACGGATGAGATTTATGACATTTATGGGTATTAAATATTAAGTGCGAAACTCAAGTTTAAGTCATTAACAATTGTTCAAGTTTAACAAAATTTTCGAAAACACGCTTTCGCTACGTGTCACTGGTAACGGTACTAAGAAGCCAGTCACGACTTATGTCGAGCCTGCCTTCTAAGAACCGACCGTTCCCCAGTGTTTTCTCAAGCTTTTGTTAAACTTTCACAATTATATTCACTATTGAATGAGTTTCGCAAAACAAGGAGGATATACCCTCTGCTCACCAGAGGACAAATTTTACTTCGTAAAATAGCATTTTGCTTCGCAAAACAAGGAGGATTATATGTTTAATAAGATAACGCTTGGACCGATCACGGTTTATATGTATGGATTGATGATTGCAATTGGATTTGCTTCGGCACTTTTCCTATGTAATTACCGGGGAAAGAAGAGAGGCTTAAGTGAGGATACGATTTTCGGTATTTTTTTATGTGCGCTGATTGGTGGAATGGTTGGCAGCCGCCTGCTCTATTATATTGTAGAGCTTCCGGCAATTATGGAAGATCCATCGATTTTATGGGATTTCAAAAACGGATACGTCGTTTATGGTGGAATTATCGGTGGAATTGTGGCAAGTTATGTCTATTGCCGTATCAAAAAAGAAAATTTTATTTCTTATTTTGATCTTGTGATGCCAGCAGTTTCTATGGCACAGGGATTTGGGCGTATTGGATGTTTTTGTGCCGGCTGCTGCTATGGTAGAGAGACACATGCGTGGTATGGCATTACCTTTACGCATTCTGATTTTGCACCAAATGGTGTAAGCCTGATTCCGACGCAGCTGATCTCTTCCGCAGGTGATTTTCTGATCTGCGGCGTATTACTGTGGTATGCATCTAAGAAGCCAGAGCCGGGCAGAGTGGCAGCAGGTTATCTGGTGCTCTACGGAGTGGGAAGATTTTTGATCGAATTTTTACGAAATGATTATCGTGGAAGCTTAGGGATTTTTTCCACATCACAGATTATCTCTTTTGGAATCGTGGCGCTTGGAATTGCGCTATATTTTGTGATTCCGAAGATGATGGAGAAGAAAGAGTAAATGCAGAAACAAAGATAGAGGGATAAAAGGTAAAGTATGTATAAAATGATTGAAAAATTTATGTACAGAAATAGAACGTCATGCAGAAGGAAATACAAAGGAAAAGGAATTAATAGGGACTGAATGGAAGGAAATTTAACAAAAGGACCAATTTTAAAGACATTAACGAAACTTGCGATTCCAATTATGGCATCGTCATTTCTAGGAACATTATATAATATTACCGATATGGCATGGATTGGACTGCTAGGCGCCAAGGCGGTTGCCGGAGTAGGCGTTGGAGGTATGTTTACATGGCTCTCGCAGGGGCTTGCTTCGATGGCAAGAATGGGAGGCCAGGTACAGATTGCACAGTGCATAGGACGAGGAGAGAAGGAAAAGGCACATGGATATGCACAGACAGCGATGCAGTTGGCATTATTGATGGGACTCGCATATGGGATCATTGTAGCACTATTTGCAAATCAGCTGGTTGGATTTTTCAAGCTGGATGATGCGGAAACATTGAGTGCTGCGTTGGATTACACTAAGATTGCATGCGGATTCATTGTTTTTTCATTTTTATCATTCACATTAACGGGAATATATACGGCTCAGGGAGATTCTAAAACTCCTTTTATTGCAAATCTTTTTGGTTTGGCGGCGAATATAATCCTGGACCCTGTTTTGATTCTTGGACCGGGACCATTTCAGAGATTTGGAGCGGCAGGCGCAGCGATGGCAACTGTTTTGGCACAGGTAATTGTTACAATGATTATGCTGTTTGGAGTTATATTACAGAAGAAGGAAAATGTGTTGAAAGGTCTTCGCTTGTTTGTAAAAATTCCGTTGGAATATGTGCAGGGAATCTGCAAAATAGGTATTCCTACTGCACTTCAGGGTATGGTGTATTGTTTTATCTCTATGGTATTGACACGTATGGTAGCTGGTTTTGGTCCAGAGGCAATCGCTACGCAGCGTGTGGGCGGTCAGATTGAATCAATCTCATGGAATACGGCAGATGGATTTGGCGCAGCTATGAACGCTTTTATCGGTCAAAACTATGGTGCTGGTAAAACCGAACGTGTGAAGAAGGGATATCGTGCATCATTGTGCACCGTTGGTATATGGGGAATTTTGATCACCCTTGTGTTTGTTGTTGTTCCAGTACCGATCGCAAGCGTGTTTTTCCATGAGAAGACAGCGATCGCAACAGCAGTTGACTATTTGATCATTGTCGGATACAGCGAAGCTTTTTTATGTGTTGAGCTGATGACAGTAGGTGCATTATCAGGACTTGGCAGGACTCGCCTGTGTAGTGTGATTAGTATTGTATTCACATCGCTTCGTATTCCGCTTGCAATCATTTTAAGTAGTGGTGTGCTAGGAATTCTGGGAATATGGTGGGCACTTACAACAACCACAATGATGAAAGGCATTATATTTACGTGTGCTTTTTTTATAATCATGCGAAAAATGACTGATGCGCAGCGGACAGATATAATTTAGTTTTTTGTTAGTTGTACCATTTCATTCATATTGCTTCGTAACAAATATTCAGAACATTATCATTTTGATCTATGCAAAAAGATAAATTGAAAAATACTTCCGGGAGGATATTGGAGAGAGAATAATGATGGCAGGAAAGTTATATTTGTGCGCAACACCGATTGGAAACCTTGAGGATATTACCTATCGGGTCCTCCGCACGCTAAAAGAGGTTGACCTGATCGCAGCAGAAGATACGAGAAATTCCATCAAACTGCTGAATCATTTTGAGATTAAGACACCTATGACAAGCTACCATGAATTTAATAAGATTGACAAAGCATATCAATTGGTGGACAAGCTTCGCGAAGGGAAAAATATTGCACTTATCACGGACGCAGGAACGCCGGGTATTTCTGATCCGGGGGAAGATCTCGTGCGTATCTGCTATGAGGAAGGTATTGAGGTGACGTCTCTGCCGGGGCCAGCCGCATGTATCACGGCGCTTACCATGTCCGGGCTTCCGACCAGAAGATTTGCGTTTGAAGCATTTTTGCCGAGAGATAAGAAAGAGCGGGCGCTTGTTTTAGACGGGCTTGCAAATGAGACAAGAACCATCATTATCTATGAGGCGCCACACCATCTTGTGAAAACGTTGGAGGAACTGGAGAGTGTTCTTGGAAGTGACAGAAAGCTTACAATCTGCAGGGAGCTTACAAAGCGATATGAGGAAAAAATGCAGACAACGCTAAGTGACAGTCTCCGCTATTATGAGCAAAACGAACCACGCGGCGAGTATGTCCTTGTTTTGCAGGGAAAGAGCTTTGAGGAGATTGCCGAGGAAGAGAAGAAAAACTGGGAATCCATGACATTAGAGGAACATATGCAGGTATATGAGAGCCAGGGCATTGCACGGAAAGAGGCAATGAAACTTGTGGCAAAAGACCGTGGGATCAGTAAGAGGGATGTGTATCAGGCGTTGCTTTCGTAGGAGGTGAAAATGAAAAAGATACCAATGATATTGCTTGCTATGTTCACGCTATCCGGTTGTGACAGGCAGGAAATGATCTACAGTTTCAACCATGTAGAGGAAGCTTCCGTGGATAACGAAGTCGAAAATACAGAAAGCGTGGATAACATTCAGGCAGAGACAGAACAGGCTGTGGATATTACAACCGAGGAACCGGAAATCTCAGATGTGTATTCAGGTCCGACCGTGACACTTGCCATGGTCGGGGATGTTCTGCTTCACACTCCGGTGGAAGAAAGCTGTCAGGCAGAGGATGGCTCTTATGATTTTTCAAGTCTTTTTGCCAATGTGAAAGACGAGGTGCAGGCGGCAGACATTGCGATTGTCAATCAGGAAGTTATCATTGGCGGGGAGGAACTAGGAGTATCTGGTTATCCAAGCTTTAATGCACCTTACGAGGTGGCGGATGCATTGGCAGATACCGGATTTGATGTCATTTTGCATGGAACAAATCATGCGATGGATCAGGGGAAAAAAGGAATTACTAATTGCCTTTCAAACTGGGAGAAAAAACATCCTGATATAAAAATTCTTGGAATTAATAAAAGTCAGGATGCGCAGGATAGCGTTACCGTTTTAGCGCAGAATGGAATAAAAATTGCGGTATTAAATTATACATATGGTCTGAATGGCATTGCACTGCCTTCGGATATGCCGTATGCAGTAAATCTTCTGGACGAAGAAAAAGTAAAAGCAGATATTGCATCAGCGAAAGAACAGTCCGATTTTGTTGTTGTGTGTCCGCATTGGGGAACAGAATATAGTCTGCAGCCAGACAGCATGCAGAAAAAATGGACAGAGATTTTTGTTAGAAATGGCGTTGATCTGGTGATAGGAACGCATCCTCATGTGATCGAGCCTGTTGAGTGGGTGACAGATGAGACAACCGGAAACCAGACACTCGTTTACTATTCACTTGGGAATTATGTAAACTGGACTTCGAGTAGTGGAGATGGGATCGCTAACCGCATGGTCGGTGGCATGGCGGAAGTCACAATCGGACTGGATGAAAATGGTGAGGGCTTTATTACAGACTATGGCGTGAATGCACTTGTGACACAGGTGGAACAGGGGCATGGCGGAGTTACCACTTACTTTCTGAGAGACTATACAGATGAAATGGCAGGAAAAAATGCGATCATAGAACAGGACGCAAATTTTTCCAGACAATATTGTACAAAGTTGTGTACGGATATCTGGGGCGATTTGTGGGAGTAATTTTGGAAGGAAACAAATTTATAAAAATTTATTTATCCACAGATATGAGGAAAAAAGTAATTGATTTCCACATATCTGTGGATTTTTTCTTGACAAATTGGTCTAATGACTGTAGACTAAAAACAACAAGTCTACAAGCATTAGACCGAGGAGGTAACAATGGAGGAATTAAGATTAGGGGTAGTAGAATCGCAGTTTGCGGAAATCATATGGAGCAATGAACCGCTTCCGTCCGGTGAGCTGGTGAAATTATGTGAGCAGAAGCTTGGTTGGAAAAAGTCGACCACTTACACGGTTTTAAAGAGGTTGTGCGAGCGGGGAATCTTTCAGAACGAAAAAGGAATGGTTTCCGCCCGGATAACGAAAGAGGAATACGACGCTGCCCAGAGTGAAAAATTTGTGGAGGAAAACTTTGGAGGTTCCCTTCCGGCGTTTCTTGCCGCGTTCACAACGAGAAAAAAATTAAATAAATCAGAGGTGGACGAGATAAAGAAAATGATCGATGCTATTGGAAAGGAGGGCTGAAAATGTCAGGATTCTTTTTGAAATTGTTGAACATGAGTATATCTGCCAGTGTGCTGATCGTGGTTGTGGTGCTGGCACGCTGTCTGCTGAGGAGATCGCCGAAGTGGATTCACTGTATCTTGTGGGCACTGGTTGGAATCCGGCTGCTGTGCCCGTTTCAATTAGAGACGACATTTAGCCTCGCACCAAACGCACAGGTTGTAAGCATTGAAGCAGGTGCGGTAACATCGCAGGTTCTGGCAGAAATGCCGGCTTTAGACAACACGGCAAACCGGTATCTTGCAAAATATTATTTTGAGGGTATCACAGTTCCGGAGCAGGAGACGGCGCAAAACCCGATGAACCTGATTGCATCTATCTGGTTATGCGGTGTAGCGGTTTTGCTCGTATATGCAGCAGTCAGTTATGTACATATTCGCAGGAAAGTGAGAGAATCCGTCCGCATAGAAGGAAATATCTATATTTGTGACAGAATCCAGACACCATTTATTTTTGGAGTGTTAAATCCTCGGATCTATCTGCCATCATCGTTAAAAGAAGTTCAGATAAAAAATGTTGTGGCGCATGAAAAAGCGCATATCAGACGGCTGGATTATCTGTGGAAACCACTTGGTTATGTGTTGTTTGCAGTATATTGGTTCAATCCGTTCTGCTGGCTGGCGTACATTCTGCTTTGCCGGGACATTGAGATGGCATGCGATGAGCGTGTGATAAAGGACTGGAGCGCAGAGCAGAAAAAAGAGTATTCACTTGTCCTGCTTTCGTTCCATGTGCCGGGAAAAATGATCACCGTCTGCCCGTTAGCATTTGGAGAAGTGGGTGTGAAACAGAGAGTAAAAGGAATCCTGAATTTTAAAAAGCCGACCTTCTGGCTGATTGCAGCAGCATTGCTTTTCTGCGTGATAATAGGAGCACTTTTTCTTACAAATCCCAAAAAGAACGATAATGTGGAAGAAAATATTGCAACCGAATTATCAGAAAGCAGTCTGACTGACCAAACGTTAAACACAGAGAAGGATTCTTTGGCTGATCAGGAATCAAAACTAAATGCCTTATTAAAAAAGCAGTCCGATGCGATTCGGGCACAACAACAAAGTTTCTTACAAACATGGGCGGATGCATTTTGTGACAGGGACGGAGCAGCGATTGACAGTTTGTGCATGGATGGAGCAAGAAAAAAAATGATGAAGGAGCAGCTGCTTGTGATCGACGAAGGAGATACCATTTTTGGATGGTCAAGCCCGTGGCCAATGTGGGATACGTCGGATGAAAATTCGAAGGGGTATACGATCACGACCTCCTATGATGGAAAAAACACAGCAGAGATTTTGTACTATGCATGGACATCTGATCCACATGTTACGGTGTGGAAAGAAGATATTACGTTTGAGGAGAGAGATGGAAGTTATAAAGTGACGGATGAGAATATCCGTTTTCTGGATTATATTGTATCAGGAACGGAATTTGATGAGGCATATCCGCAAATTAATGGCACGCCAATGGATTACACGGTCAATGGCATGTATGATGCATTGGTTATGAACAGTCTGCTTTCCAGTTCTATGTTATATCAGAATCTAAAGGATCCGGTATTGGCTGCAAAGTATCTGTTGAATCTGCTGGATAACGAAAACAAAGTACAAGTGGAGGCGTTGCAGGACGGCTCGAAAGAAGGTATCAATATAAAAATCACTTTTACCGAGGACGGCGCAGAGCGGTTTGTAAAAATGATCCAGCCTGACAGCGAGGATGGAATCTGGATTCCGCAGGATTATGAATAAATAACTGGAGTTTAACTTATGAACTGCCGCTTGTGGGTGGTGTTACGGATTTCCGCAGGTTATGTCAATTGCATGCCAACAAAGTGTATAGAACTATAAAAAATAGAACTGTTTGTTTTCAGGAGCGCTTCCGCTTGTTGTCGCTGGCA
>ENA-ORTU01001384-ORTU01001384.1-human-gut-metagenome-genome-assembly--contig:-NODE-1384-length-24951-cov-16.617609_pt1 | contig 24951 bp, 25 predicted proteins | sample MGYA00241910_ERZ509184 | MGnify/ENA primary metagenome ERZ509184 (study PRJEB26280, sample SAMEA2338847) | human gut metagenome | biome: human gut; feature: human-associated habitat; material: faeces... | reverse complement strand
AATGACTCTCTAAACCAAAGTTGCACAATCACTTACACGGCTTTTCGCGTCACACCCCCTGCTCGTAATAGTTCCTCACCAGGTGGTTGGTGAAGAAGGACTTGCCGCTTCCCGAAGGACCGAGGATGAACTTGTTGCGGTTCGTGATGATGCCCCGTCTCATCGGCTCGTCGCTGATGTCCACATGCACGGGGATGCCGTTCCGGCGGTCGGTCAGGCGGATGCCGAACGGGCTGGGCGAGCTGCGGTAGTTCGTCTCTTCAGTAAACAGGCAGACGGCCTGCTCCAGAAAGGTGTGGAAGCTCTCCTCAGCGGGAAAATCGCCGGCATTGCCCGGAATGCCCGCCCAATAGAGCACCGGGGTGTCCACCGTATTGTGGCGGGGCGTGCATTCCATCATTGCAAGCTGGCTGCCCGTGTCGTTCCTGACCCGTCGCAGCCCCCCGGCATCCTCGGCCCAGGCAAGCACGTTGCAGTGGCAGCGCACCGGAAGCAGGCCTTGTGTGTGGGCCTCGTCAAGGTACATTTCCACCCATTCACGGTTGACGGCGTTGCTGCGGCTGTACCGGGAGAGGGAGAGCAGGTTGCGCGAGGACTTCTCCATATCCTGCAATATCTCCCGCGCGTCATCAATGAAGACGTACTGCGAATAGATGTGGTTGCAGGAAAGGAGCAGGCCCACGGGAGCGGCAAACGACAGGCGGCAGTCACTGCGGTCGGTGGAGAGCCGTCCGTAACGCATGTCCGTTTCCACCCTGCCGGGCAGGTCGTCGGCGGCCGACAGGGTATGCAGGCAGAGCTGCTTGTCGCCGACGCGCATCCTGCCGGGTTCCAGACAGATGTCTTCCAGTACCGCAGACCGGTCGTCCGCCGAAAGGGAGAAATACCTCTCCACCAGTCCCGGACGTTCGGACGTGCCGGTGATTTCCTCCGGGGGCATCCGCCGCAGGGACACCTTTCCGGAATCGTTCATGATACGCTCGAACTGTTCCACGGCTTCCAGAAAACGGGCGGCGGTGTCCCTGTCCGCAATCTCACGGGGCAGGATATGCCCACGGCAGAGCGTGCTGAAGTCACTCCGGCGACGGCTGCGCTCGCGGGTCGTTTTCGTCAGGTAAAGATAACAGCGGTGGCCCAGATACGGACGTTCGTTGAAATGGCGTTCGTAACTTTTCGCAAGGAAACTCTGCCCATCCCTGTCGAAATCGGGACGGTAGGTCTCTTCCACAAACCAGTCCTGCTTGCACACCACCGAATAGTCGGGAAGCACGCGGATGGCTTTCACCCAGGCCGAATGGATAGCCTCGTATTCATCGCCCGTCACCGTATAGATTTCCGGCAGCAGCACCTCAAAGGCCACGGTCAGGTCGGCGTCCTTGCTTACAATGCAGCCGTGCTCCACTGCCAGAAGGGGGAACTTGCGTTCCAGCGTCTCGGCTTTCAGTACATTTCTCATGGTTTTCTTCTTTTGGTAAGTAATCGGAACAGTCTCTTGCGGTGAATCAGGTAACGGGGGTGGCGCTTCCGAGCCAGGCGCTTCATCAGACCGTGCTCGCCGTATCTCGCGTTCATCCGGAAGACCAGCCAGGCCAGCAGGAGGCCGGCGCCCAGGCCCAGGGGAATGCACACCCCCTGGCTGACACCGGCAAGGTAAAGCACGATGACTGTCAGCAGGACGGCGGCCAGGCCGCCCGCAAGGATGAAAAGGTACATCGTCGTCAGCCCTTTGAATTCCACACCCTTTCCCGCACCTTTGTTAACAGGATACTCCATCGTCTTAGAGGAAGAAGGAACGCAGGATGGTGGCGGCTACAATCAGGAAAATGCAGGCGAAAAACCAGGAGGCCGCCGTCTTCGACGTGTCCGGATCGCCGCTGCTGAACTTGCCGTAGGTCTTGATGCCGCCCACCAGACCGAGCACGGCGCCGATGGCATAGCACAGTTTGGTGGCGGGGTCGAAGTACGAGGTCATGAGGCTTGTCGCCTCGTTGATACCCGCAAGGCCCTGGCCCTGCGCAAAGACACCGGTGGCGACAAGCGCACACATCATCGAAAAAAGGATTCTTTTCTTCATTGTCGAATCGTTTAGGTGAGACATTAAATTGATTTCGACTGCAAATATATAAAGGACAAACGGCTGTGATACAAACGCTTCATCAGGTAGCATGAGATGTCGTCAGATGTCTGCCGGAAATGCTGACCGCATGGAACAAATACCCCAATATCAGCTACTTGATAAAAAATAAAACTAGGCATACTTGCGAAATAAAAAGAATTTCCGTTTTTTTGTTCTAAAACTTAGATGTATGGAAGACGTTGTAAAAATAGCATCCTATATCTGCCTGCGCTACCGGCGCCGGTTCGGCAGAAAGATTGATGAAATGAAGCTGCACAAACTGCTTTATTTCACACAGCGTGAGTCCATCATCCGGACAGGAGAACCATTGTTCGGGGATTGTTTTGAAGCGTGGAAATACGGACCGGTTCTGGTAGCCATACGCCAACGTTACAAAAATAACACACTGCACGAGGAATTGCCCGCCCCGGTAGAAGAACGATATAAGAAAGTGTTCGATACCGTATTTGAAACGTATGCATACAAGAATTCCTGGAGCTTGAGCAGCATCACACACGGAGAATACGCCTGGCAGGTGGCGAGACGGCGGATTCTTCCGGAGGGACAACACAGGCTGATTGCCACGGATGATATAAGAAAAGATGCGGAAAGGGTGAAAATCCGCCGTTTCCTGTATGAGAAAATAACCCGGAACGGTGACTATGAGGATAACTGACAGACAAAAACAACTGCTGGATTCCCTTACCTGTGAACGACTCTCTTCCAATGAGGCGCATTTAAGAATGGTGAACAGTTTCTTCAATGAAAGAAACGGCAGTCTGGAGCATACCCTGAAGGACGAGGCGTATGCGGAGGACAAAAAAGGAAATATAGCCTTCTATCTTGTCAAAGACGCGGACAACCGTATACTTTTCTATTTCTCCGTCAAATGCGGGATGCTGTATGACCGGGACAAGTTGGGTACGGAGGATATCCCCCTGATGTCGCTGGACATGGATTTCATCAAGAACTATTACAACTGGATGCTTTCCGTGCGCGGGCTGGCCAAGTCAACGGCCTTCGAGCGTATCAACACACTGAAATGACTGATGTATCTGGCAGTGGACGAGGGATGGTTCCACAAGCACCCGTTAAGAAGTTCGTGTGCAAGCCGAAATACAAGAAACGTCCTTTCCTCTCGGAGGAGGACCTGCAACGCGTTATCAGCGTCAAGCTGGGCTACAGGCGGCAGCAGGCCATCCGGGACATGTTTGTTTTCATGTGCTTCAGCGGCCTGGCCCATGCCGACCTGAAGGAACTTTCTTACCGGAATGTCCACACGGATTCGGACGGCAACACCAGACTGATTGGAAACCGTGTGAAGACCAAGGCACCCTATGTTGTCAAGCTGCTCCCTATAGCCGTCGAGCTGATCGAGAAATACAGGGGTGGGTGAACAATTCAAGGTTTCTCCGGACAGGGTGTTCCCCGTGAGGGAAATAGGGAGTATGGAGGACAGTCTGAAACGTATCGGCGAGAAGGCCGGCTGCAGTGTCCGCGTCAGCCCGCATGTCGGACGTCATACCTTTGCGACCCTGACCCTGAGCAAAGGCATGCCGCTTGAAACCCTGCAGAAAGTCCTCGGACACAAGACCATCATCTCCACGCAGGTCTACGCCGAACTGATCAATCTAAAAATCGGTGAGGACACGGACAGGATGCGTGAGAAGATCGGCGGAATATTCCGCCTGAGCAACTAAAAAAGAGTGAATGCTTTTACCGGGCTTGCCGGACAAGCATCCACTCTTTTCTTTAATCAGTTATATGATGTTTGCCTATAATTTCAATAGTTTTCCTAAATGTTTTACTAGCGATGCAAACAAAGCTTTTATTTTTATGTTATTTAAATATCTAAAAATCAATACTAGACAAGGGAGGGGACGGGTTTCACGACTCCCCTATTCATTTACAGAAAATTCCAGAACAATTTCTGCTATCTATATATTTATGCTATATATAGATAGCAGAGTCAATAGCAAATATTTCATTTTGCTTCATAGTTTAAAAGACTATTCAAATACTTTTCATCCAATTTACCAACACGATACTTTGTGCCAGCCTTTAGATGCTTCTCTACATATTTATTAGTTTCCTCAATATCTTTCATTTTTCTTTGAAACAGTTCTTCTGATATATTTATATTTTTACCGCAAGTTAAATTACAGAAAATACGTCCTTTATCGTCTTGGATACAATGCTTGTAAAAACGATAAGTAGCAGCAACCATCTGATTTTCCAAATTCTGTTTCTCTTCTATCGAAATTGAAGAACGTGATACCTGGTTTGCATATACATCTGGAGTGATTGCAATGAAATCATTATCATTCACATACTCTTTAATAGACTTAACTTCTACTTTTTGAGTATTGGCAATAGTTTGGTTTTTATCAGCCGTATTGTTGCATCCAAATAATAATAATGCCAATAAAAACAACAAACCTTGTTGTAATAAGTTTTGATAGTATCTCCACAAATATGATAAGAATCTCTCATTGTAACCTTCCTTCCTTTTGAGTAAAAATCTCATACAATACACAATCTCGGAATTCAATCTTTTGTGTATAAGATTTTTCAGATAGGAATTTTGCTCTCCATATTTTGTTCTCCAACAACAGAATAGTGTCGTTGGCTGTTCTTTTCGGTGCTTCAGTCGGATGAAACATCCAAGCAATATGAAAGATATTAAGAAGCGTTTCATGTGCATATTGAATTAAAATCAAACAATGGTATGTTTACGATTTAGGTAACTGAAACGGAACCGGAATGGTATAAAGTACCCGTTGGGGCTTCCCATCTTGTTTTCCCGGTGTCCACTTCGGCATTTGTCGGATGATTCGCAAGGCTTCTTTATCCAACAAGGGATGAACACTACGTACAATTCGAGGCTGGGCGGGCGTGCCGTCTTTCTCGATGATGAATTGCAGGGTTACCCGTCCTTGAATGCCTGCTTTCTTAGCTTCTTCAGGATAGCACATTTCGGTCTGTATAAAATCCCGACAACCTTTCATCCCTCCGGGAAATTCGGGCATACATTCTACTATTTTGAAAAGGCTGTTGTCTTCTGTCGGAACTTCCGGTACAGACGTTGTTATAGCTCCAGCTGGTCGGTTATCTTGAGTAGAGGGTACGGCAGATCTCTTTTCCTTCTGTCCTTCTGCCAATTCTTTTGGATTGTCTGTCAGCCTGAATTCCGCCATCAGAGTAACGTCTCTTCCGGTGTCCGTAAAAGTAACGGGATAGAAGAAACGGTATCTTCCCGGCTTGTTGTGATGTATTTCCGGATACAAAGAACCGGATAAATGCTTATTTTTTCCCGGGCCAATGATATGGGCTACACAATTAAATATGGTATGAATGGGCAGATTTCGCCATACGCCTTGTCTATCTTCGTAAGTGATGTAATAAGATTCACCGGATTCTAATGTTACTTGGCTGTGATTGACTAAAACAAAAGTGGCTCGTTTACTTTGAGTAGAATAGACCGGATAGTCAGATTGTAGCAAGATGCCCAAGGTATCGCTGACACCGATGTAATCGTTAGGTGTGTTATCTGCTGTTCCATCAAATAACACAGCCGGTGAATCAATAATCTTTTTCCGGAAAGCTTTTCGGGCTTCCGGAGTGTTCATGATAAAAGTTACGTGAATATGATGGCTACCCATACCCCAAGACATCAAATTGGATTTCAAGCATTCATCTGTAAGTTTCTCTCGTTTACTATCGATAACATTCAAAATCTCTTTCAGCTGCTTTTGGGTAAAATTTTTAGCTGTAGCAGGCTCCAGCCGGAAAGCACCGCTTTGAGCTGTTGCTTCCAGTGTGCGCCGTGCTACTGTGGTATCTCCTCTTACTTGAAAGACCAGTGTAGAACCGTCAAAAAACATTCCTTCCAAGAATGCAGGACAGCGCGGACTGTCCAAGAAATCGCCGATAACTGTTGAATCCGTACCATAAGCTTTACTTAAAGCCTCTATTACTTGCTGACCGACTCTTTGGTCAATTGGTTCTTCCGTTATAGGTTGTTTTTCAGATTTGGCAGAAGGAATATCAGTAAGTGTCAAGCTTTTATGTGAATGACACGAATCGGCTGCATGATCTATAGATTGTCTTTCTTTATTCATTAAAAGCCAAACCTTGCGCTGCCAATGGTAAACTGCAAATCTTTCATCATCAAAATTGTCAGTCTTTTCTACATATCTTCTTATACTTGGAGCAGAGGGATATTTTGTCTGAATGATATCATCTACTAGGTATCCGCATAGCCCTTTAAGATCCTTGAAGAGAAAACCTTTAAACATCAAGTTGATATATGCTGGATTATTGTCAAGGTATAATTTGTATTCCTGATAGGCTTTAGATTTCATGCAGTCTGAAGACTTACTGCTGATACCAGGAAGACTAAGTTCATCTTTCAATGCTTTTTCCAGTCTTTTATATTCACTAGAGTCTGTTATGCTATACCAGTAATGTTCATTGGGTTTAGTCATCAGTTGTACCCACGCGCTTGCCTGCCAATAATCGATTGCCATTCTCACAGAATCCCTATATTCAGATGAAGCGGCATAAAAGAGAGAATCTTTATCCCACCCCTTGAAAAGGAATTCTATAGAGTCAATTTTTTCCTGCCTTAGTTGTCTGTAAATGTCTGGCAATCGTTAGTCAAGCGTTGATGTTATCTCGAATATACCGTTTTCGATTTTGCTATTTACGTGTACGGTGGTCAGAATGGAGTCATTAAACAGAAAGGCAATTCGCTGTCCGATAGCCTTTTCAGTCTCTCTAGCCCATTTTTTCATTTTAAATTGGCTAACTTTTCCTCTTATTACGTATTTACCAGCATAATCTTCCACTTTCAAGGAAATAAAATCTTTCGTAGTAACGATAGGCTCTAAAGAAAGACTGTCATTGGGGGCGTCCGTTACATGATACCAACCGTTTTCACGGTGGGTTGCAATTGGCTTATGCTGACATCCGACCCATAAAAGTCCGATGGCAAGCATCAATACGACTGACGGAAGTGCTGATAAGACTGTACAATAAAAAGATATTCGCGTTCTCATAGGCTGCATATGGATGGTTTGTCGGTAAAGATACGTATTTTGACGAAAAACGGATAATGGATGGGCTGATTTTATTTCAGGCAAAATGACATGCTACCCATCTATTTCATCAAGACTGGCGTTCGGGGAGGGGGAAAATTGCGTAAGATCAATGAACTGTTCCGTTTTCTGGTGGAGTTGGAACAGGATCCGTCCTCCACGGAAGAGGACAAGAAAACCATTGACTCCATTCTGGAAAGCATCCGTACCCGGAAAGGACTGGCTAAAAAAGACCTCTCTAAAATTTCGCATATAAAGAAGAACCAGGTCATCAATGATCTGGAAAAAGAATCCGAAGACAACCTGAAGAGGGGGGAAAAACCTTTGCCGGTGTGGAAATCGTGCATTTCTGCGCCAATGATAACTGCCGTCCGCTGTGGGAGAAGCTGGGTATCGGACAGAAACTGGGAACCGTCGTATTCTGGCATTTTCTGATTCCTAAAATCTGCGAGTTGAGAAAGATTGCCGGCTGCGAGTACTTCTTCCTGTTCACAACCGATTACCCCCCTGACGAACTGTTGGTAAACTATTACAGGTCGAATCTCGGTTTCAGGGATTCCAACGAACATGGTACGACAATTCCACTGTATGATTATGCCTGCAATCAGAAACTGAAGGACATTGAGATACGGAGAGAAGCGTTTTATGCCGATTTTAATCCTGATGAAGAAGCTATGTAAATAAAGTTAATCAGGACACCCTCCGACTGTAAAAACGATGAAGCCTGCCACCCGTCCGGTGTGCAGGCTTCATTGTTATCAAATCAGCTCCCTCCAGTCAATTCCCCTATCGTTCCCATGCCGCTTACCCTCCTTGTCCGACGGACATCCGTCCTCATCCAGATACTTCTCCAGCAGCCGGTTGACCGCCTCCTCATTTCCCGCCTGGGAAACAAACACGTCGAACAGGTCCGTATTCCGGATGGCAAGCAAGGTCCGGGCGGCAGCCGAAGCCTTGCCATTGTCCCGGTCAGCCCCGTCCACCTTCATCAGCACATCCCCCACAAGGCTGAGGTCATCCAGTGTGACCGCCTGCGTCACCGCATCCGTCTCAGGAACCGGCCGCTCCAGATCTTCCTGTTCCTCCTGCAACATCCGCATCTTTTCGAGCGGAAGCGAGCATTCCACCTCATCGGAAGGTATTCCCTCCTCCTCGCCAAGATAATCCGTCCCCATTTCCAGCGGATGGGACATGAAAGGAGCAGCTGTCTTCCCCGCATCCTCATCCAGATAGACAAAGCGGGTGCTGCCCATCACATCCGGTTCATCACCGGAAACGGCAGGGCCCGTCTCCTCCTTTTTCACGGGAGTATAAAGCAGGTCACACCACTCCCGTATCCGGGCTTTCTGTCCCCATACCTTATATAACAGATAAACGGCACAGCCCAGACGCACCGACAGATACATCATCTCTTCCATTCCTGCAACCGTTTTTCCACTTCCTCCCGGTACATTCCGTTTATTACATCCTGATGCTGTTTCAAATGGTCAGCCAGTACGTTGTTCACAAACGCGGGCACGGACAATCCCGGAGCAATGACCGGAAGTATCCGGACAAGCTCTCCATACAGCGAACCGTGAATGTAAGTCTGTCTTCCCGTTCCCGTCATTTTACGCTCCAGAAACGTTTCCGCATATACACTCTTTTCTTCCATCTCTTTTAGCAAACTCTTGGTTTCCATATCCATACTTTCAAACCGGTTAAAAAAATGCTCTTCCTGAAAACCGGAAAAATCTTCCGGCAAGGAGATGCCGCCGGACAGAATCCTTTCAATAACGGCTTCCCGCTCCGGCAGGTCCCCGTCTTTTTCTGACTGACAGCCGGCAACTTCCGGTACAGGTCCGCCAAACCGTGTTTCCGGTACAATTTTCTCAAAACCGTTTCCGGCACTCTTTTTTCCCAACCGGTCTCTTCCGGGCCTCAGTCTGTATCCCATATACAGCAGGAAAACCGCGGCCGTCAAAATCAAATAAACAAACCATTGTTCCATAATCAACGCGGGTTTATAGTTCCCTGACGGACCATCTCGTCAAGTTCCTCTTCATACTGTGCCAGATGATGGTCAAGCACATTGTCCAAAAAGGCAGGTACCGTCATGCCTTCGCTCAGCAGGGGAAGTATCCGGGCAAGCCTGCGGTACGTTTCATAACAGATATAGGTCTGTTTGCGGTGAACGGAATTCTTACGGCTGAGAAAACAGTTCCGGTATTCTTTCATCCGTTCTTCCAGTGCAGGAACAGCCTCTTTCCGTTTGCCGCCATCCTTCCGCGCGGTAACGGAAGCTTCCGTTTCAGTAACCGGAGCATGCTTCGGCGTACCTTCGGCATCCGTCCCGTGCGCCATGATCTCCTTCAACCGTTCCTCATCCACATTGAATACTCCTCTTTTCGTCATAATCCTCAGGGTTTGGAATAAACAATACTTTCAATCTCATCGGCAAGCAGGTCCAGGCCGCTGCCTTTCAACAGTTTGTCCGAAGGCGGGAAATAGGTGTTCCGGAACAGCGGGCGGCTTCCGGAAGCCGCCTCCCTGTTGTAACGTTCCATGTCAGGCATCACCGTGTCGAGGGTCCGCAACCCTATCTTTCCGAAAATCCCGTTGTAATGGCGGTAAATCTCCCTGGACACACGCCCGTCAATCCTGTTCCAGAACAGCCGTATCTCTTTCAGGGGCGCTTCAGGGCATTTACGGACAAAGTCCTGGAGGGTAGCCACAAAGGAAAGGCTGCTCTGCATCACCATGCGGTCCTGGATGACGGGGGCAAAGAGGTAGTCCATGTTGATGATGGCTTCCAGGATACCCGGCGAGTTCACGGTACCGGGCAGGTCGAAGAAAACAATCTCCGAGGAATCCTCCAACCTGCCGGCCGTCTCCAGCACCTTGCCGGGACCGGAAGTCAGGACGGGATAGGCTTTCTTGCCGGTCCTTTCAAACTGTTCGCAGAGCAGCCGCTGGAGGTATTCACTCTTTTCCACGCTCTGCGTATCACGGGTACGCAACGCCTGGATGCTGTGCTGCGGGTAGTCACAGTCCACGACCGCCACCTGCCTGCCTTTGACATAATGGAAATAACTGGCAAGAAGCACCGTTAGGGTGGACTTGCCGACTCCGCCCTTCTGGTTGCTCAGGGCAATAAAGACACATCGTTTGCTCATACGCTTTTCAAATAAGGGGTTTATAATCGGGTTATTGTAACGTTGCTTTTTCTTTTCATCGGTTTGCCGGAACAGTGTTACAAGACGCCAGACCGGTAACATGCCCTTATCCGGACACCCCGAACGGTGGTTGCAACAACGGAAGACTGCCCTGTAACCGGAAAGCAACCCGCTGTCTCTGGAACAGGGCAATGACATCGGGACCGGGCAACGGAATGTCAGGTCATGACCGTATTCCGTCGCTGTCCTGCCATCATCCGCTCCGGTGGCGATGACATTTCTTTCCGTTATCATATCATTCTCTTTTTCTCCTGACATATTGACACACTGTTTCTCCGACATAAGAACATAAGAACATGTCATACCGGTGAAAGAGGACAGACATAATACCCCGGAAGAATGACATATCCTTATCCGATGCCCAAAAGTAGGACAATAATCCGACTCCATAGCCATCTTTCAGCCGGGTTGGCACCACATGACATCAGCTGTCATTACAAGTCAGGCAAGCAACTGTTTTACAACGCATTAATACGCTGTAATTTTGCACCGTCGGAATACGACAGAGGAAAAAACGCACTTCGAAGGAACCGGCACGCCGCAAGCGTCGCGCAGCAATCCGACGACAGGCGGATTCTCTGTTCAAACGAACAGAGCAAGTTGTGTTTCCGTCAGACAAAAACTATTTTGTCTGACGGAAACCTCCGCACTTCCCGGAAGAGCGGAGGCATTTGCTCCAAAGTCGCAATTCCGGAAAAGAAGAAGTACAAATCCCAAAATCAGACAGATGGAGAAGACAAATGTGAGAAGGACGGGCAGGAAGCCCAAGAGTGATCCGGCTGACTACAGATACAGTTTCCGGCTGAATGCCGGGGAGAACAGCCGGTTTGAGCAGATGCTGGCGGAATCCGGAGCCAAGGACCGTACTTTGTTCATCAAGAAAGCCATTTTCGGAGGAACCCTCAAAGTCGTGAAGACCGACAAGGCGACGATGGACTATTACATCCGACTTACGGAATTCTACAGACAGTTCCGGGCCGTCGGAAACAACTACAACCAGGTTGTCCGTACACTGAAAAACAATTTCGGGGAGAAACGGGCCATAGCGTTGCTTTACAAACTAGAGAAGTCAAGCGTGGAACTGATGCTTCTCTGCAAAAAAATCGTAGTGTTGACCCAGGAATACGAAAGGAAATGGTTGCAAAGATAAGTCACGGCACAAGCCTTTACGGGGCGCTTGCCTACAACTACGGCAAGGTAGCGGCAGGTACTGCCGAAATTCTTTCCGGCAACCGCATGATTTCCGACAGGCTCGGACTGCCGGGTACGGACATACGCCTTGCACTCCTTTCGTTCGAGAACTACCTGCTTGCGAACCGCAATACCGAGAAGCCCGTCCTGCATATCGCACTCAGCCCCGCACCGGAAGACCGGCTGACTGACGTACAGCTGGAAGAACTGGCGGCAAGGTATATGGAGAAAATGGGATACGGAGACCAGCCGTATATCGTGTACAGGCACAGTGACACGCACAATACGCATATCCACATCGTGAGTGTCTGCGTGGACGGTGAAGGACGAAAAATCAGTGACGCCTATGAGCATCGCCGCTCCATGGCAGCCTGCCGGGAACTGGAGACGGATTTCGGGCTGAGGAACGGGGCGGACACGGAGAAGCGTGACCTGAAAGCGGAACCGGGAAAGGTGGACGTCTCGGCGGGTGACATACAGCATCAGATTGGAAGCACACTCAAGGCGGTGCTGGAGGGTTACCGTTTCCAAAGCTTCGGTGAATACAGCGCACTGCTCTCCGCGTTCAACATCGAAGCCGGACTGGTAAAGGGCGAATACAAGGGCGTACCCTATACGGGGATTGTCTATTCCGCCACAGACGGCAGGGCCAGAGTGGTCAGCCCGCCCTTCAAGAGTTCCCGTTTCGGCAAACGTTTCGGCTATGAAGGAATAAGCAAAAGGATGCTCGCCCATACGAAGGATTTCAAAGCGGGCAGATGGGCTCCGGACATACAGCGGCAGGTGGCGGAAGCCATGTGCAGGGCACGTTCCCGGAAAGAGCTGGTGGAAATGCTGGAAAAGGGGCATATCGGAGTGGTATTCCGTGAAAATGAGAACGGACGCATCTACGGGGTGACGTTCATCGACCACCGGCGACGCGAGGTGTTCAACGGCTCGCGTATGGGAAAGGAATTTTCCGCCAACGCATTCCACGAACTCTTCCGACGGTGGGAAAACCGTCCCGAAAACGGAGAGCGGGAAGATGACGCGCTCCGGTACGGCCGTCACCGCAAGGCGGAGGGAGACAGCACGCTGGAACAGGCGGCAGGTATCCTTACCCTGGAGACCAACCCGGCCGTCGATTACGAAGAAGAGGCGTTCCGCCGCCGTATGAAGCGGAAAAAAAAGCAGGCCAAACGAAAATCGCGCGGCATCTGAGACAATAACCCGGGACTGACCCGCAAAAACGAACATTTTATGCAACAGGAAGACGATTTGAGGGCACTCGCCAAAATCATGGACTTTGGCCGTGCCGTAAGCATATTCATTATGGTCATACATGTCTACGTGTACTGCTATCCGAGTATGGCGGCATGGCAGCTGACACTGGATGTCATCGACCGCATCCTGCTGAATTTCGACCGGACGACAGGCATATTCGGCTGCATTCTCTGGACCAAACTGCTGGCGGTGCTGCTGCTGGCCATATCCTGTATGGGCACAATCGGTGTCAAGGGGGAGAAAATCACCTGGCACAGAATCTGGGCGGTACTCACGGCCGGAGCGGTACTGTTTTTCCTCAACTGGTGGCTGCTCGATCTTCCGTTTCCCCATGAGGCGGTCACATCACTCTATGTCCTCACGCTGACAGCCGGATACCTCTGCCTGCTCATGGCGGGACTGTGGATAAGCCGCCTCTACAGGAATAACCTCATGGAGGACGTGTTCAACCAGGAGAACGAGTCCTTCATGCAGGAGACACGCCTGATTGAAAACGAATATTCCGTCAACCTGCCCACCCGTTTCCGCTATGCGGGAAAGGACAATGACGGATGGATCAATGTGGTAAATCCGTTCCGCGCCACCATCGTACTGGGAACACCAGGGTCCGGTAAATCCTACGCAGTGGTGAACAATTACATCCGCCAGATGATTTCCAAGGGATTCAGTGTCTATATCTATGATTACAAGTTCGATGACCTGTCTGCCATTGCCTACAACACCTTGTTGCACAACATGGATAAATACAAGGTAAAGCCCCATTTCTACGTTATCAATTTTGACGACCCGCACCGTTCGCACCGCTGCAATCCCATCAATCCGGAGTTCATGACGGACATATCCGATGCCTACGAAGCAAGCTATACCATTATGCTGAATTTGAACAAGACCTGGATTGAAAAACAGGGCGACTTCTTTGTGGAATCCCCGATTATCCTGTTGGCCTCGATCATCTGGTACCTGAAAATTTACAAGAACGGGATTTACTGCACTTTCCCCCATGCCGTGGAGCTTCTGAACAAGCCTTATGCGGATCTGTTCATGATTCTTACCTCTTATCCCGAGCTGGAAAACTACCTTTCACCTTTCATGGACGCATGGAAAGGCGGAGCCCAGGACCAGCTCCAGGGCCAGATAGCTTCGGCAAAAATCCCGCTTACGCGTATGATTTCCCCGCAGCTATACTGGGTGATGACAGGCAACGATTTCTCACTGGACATCAACAACCCGCAGGAACCGAAAATCCTCTGTGTAGGCAACAATCCCGACCGCCAGAATATCTATTCGGCAGCCCTCGGACTGTATAACAGCCGTATCGTCAAGCTCATTAACAAAAAGGGGCAGCTCAAGAGCACGGTCATCATCGACGAACTTCCCACCATCTATTTCCGGGGACTCGACAACCTGATTGCAACGGCACGTTCCAACAAGGTGGCGGTCTGCCTGGGATTTCAGGATTTCTCCCAGCTCAACCGGGACTACGGTGAAAAGGAAAGCAAGGTCATCCAAAACACGGTGGGGAACATTTTCAGCGGGCAGGTGGTCGGCGAAACGGCCAAAACACTCTCCGAACGCTTCGGAAAAATCCTCCAGCAGCGGCAGTCGGTCTCCATCAACCGGCAGGATGTATCCACCTCCGTCAACACGCAGCTCGACTCGCTCATTCCGGCATCCAAAATCGCCAACCTATCGCAGGGAACTTTTGTCGGCTCGGTGTCGGACAACTTCGGGGAGAAAATAGACCAGAAGATTTTCCATGCCGAAATAGTCGTGGACCATGCCAGGGTCAGCGCGGAGGAAAAGGCTTACAGGAAAATCCCGGTCATCAATGAGTTCAGGGACAAGGAAGGCAACGACATCATGCTCCAGCAGATAAAGCGCAACTATGACCGGATCAAGGCGGATGCCCAGGCCATAGTCAACGAAGAGATGCAACGCATCAAAAGTGACCCGGAACTCTGCGAAAGATTGGGACTGAAAACCGGGGAAGAAGCGGAAAATAAGGAGGATAACGAAAATTAATAATCGGTATGATCGTTTCTTTCAAAATAAATTTGTATATTTGAATATTAAATGGAATTCAATGGTGTATAGCGGAATGCTTTCACCACTTATTATACATAAGTCACAAGATGTCTTAAACTGAAATCTGGCAAAATTTCAAAAACGAAGACTTTTGTGTGAGGCTTATGCTATGCTTTATAGCGTGAGCCCATGCATGTTTTCGTTTTGGGCTTGCCAGAGCCTCAGTTTAAAACATCATGGGTTTCATGCTTTTTTAATAAATAGAAGGTATGGCAAAAATTCAGATTATCATGGCAGTCACTCTTGACGGTTTTCTTCCACGGAAAGAGGAAGCGCTTATGCAATGGGTCAGGGAGAATACACGACATGGCTTTCCATACTGGCAGGAGGAAGCTACCATTCTTATCTGTCCTTTATACGGAGTGATGGACCTGATGGATGTGGCACACAGATACGATGAGGACTGCATCTATCTGGCAACAGTGCAGGATGAGAAAAGCGCGGAATATGGCTGCGGGCTTTTCCGATATAATCTTGTGGACGAAATCGTGCTTTACTTACTTCCATTCTCTTATGGGAAAGGTATGTCGCTGACTGCGGACTTCCATTTCAGCCATTGGAAACTCTGTGCTTGCAAATCATATTCCAACGGTATCTGCCGACTTATATATGCAAGAAATCGATAGCCTTTCATTCCAAACCGTACTTCCGCATTTTTTTGTACAAGGTCACACGGCTTATTCCCAAAGATTCTGCCGCACGACTGACATTGCCTCCGCTCGCCATCAAAGCCTTACCAACCCGTTCTTTTTCATCCGCTTCCGGCATTTTCCCCCTATGGCTCCCCATACTTTCAATAATTGTGTCAAGCCCCAAATCCTGACAAGTCAGCAGCGGTGAGCTGGCTAGTAATACGGCACGTTTCACCCGATTCTGTAAATCACGTACATTGCCCGGCCAGGAATAGGAAAGCATCCTACACTTTGCATCTTCCGTAAAGCCACTCGTTGCACGTTTCAATTCTTTCGAGTGACGTTCACGGAAGAACTCGGCCAAAGGAATGATGTCTTCCGGACATTCCGCCAATGAAGGCTGGCGGATCTCGAACTCATTCAAACGATGGTATAAGTCTTCTCTGAACCGACCATCCTTAATAGCCTGTTGCAAGTCTTCATTCGTAGCAGTAATGATACGCACGTCCGCAACCCGTTCCTTACCGCTGCCTATCGGAGTATAGGTGCTTTCCTGCAACACACGAAGAAGCATGGACTGAATCTCATAAGACATTGTCCCGATCTCATCCAGGAACAAAGTTCCTCCTTTCGCCATATCAAAGTAACCAATCTTGGCGGTGTCGGCACCGGTAAATGCCCCTTTTGCATGTCCGAAGAGAAGCGAGGCGGCCAGTTCACGGGGCAATGCCCCGCAGTTCACTGCCACAAAAGGCATGTTCCAGCGTTCACTGCCCTGATGGATACTCTGCGCCACAGACTCCTTGCCTGTTCCATTAGCACCGAGTATCATCACCGACATTTCCGATGGGGCCACCAACTTAGCATATTTTTCCACTTGCAGAATTTTCGGACTTGTCCGGTGGAACAACGCCTTCTCCTTCTTACGTACCGTAACCATCGGTTGAAATATGTCATCTGCCAGTTCCAGCAGGTGTTCCTTGCGTACAGGCTTAGGCAGGTAATCCATTGCACCCAACTTGATGGTGCGCACCACATCGGGAACCGACACATACTCAGTCGTGATAATAAAAGGAATATCCCTTTTCTCTTTATGTAGCCATTCTAAAAGTGAAATGCCGCTTCCTTCTGGAAGACGCACATCCGACAAAATCAGGTCGAATCCCATTTTGCGTATCAGCGAGCGGGCTACCGGCTCATTCATGGCTGTCACCGCATCATAACCCGCTTGTGAAAACCAATCCTTCTGCATCTGTGACAAGCCGATATTATCCTCAACTATCAATATTTTCCGTTTCATTTGTCAGTCTTTTTATTTCGTTCTCCGCTTCCGCTATCAGCATAGCAGTACATTTTATTACTTGACCTGTAGACTCCCGTACGACATTATCTCTTGCAGTATCATCTTTCAACAGAGTCCGATAAGCCAACAAAGTATCTTCCATCTGCAACAGTTCCCACATCGGCTGCATGCGGTGGATAATTTCACGCAGTTTTTCCCTGTCACCGTCATCCACTGCCGAAGTGAGTTCCTCCATATCCCGTTTCGACTGTTCAATAAAGGAGCATAACAGCTTTACCTTGTCATTGACCTCCGACAGCATTGTGCTAAAATCAATTCCACGGCTTTCATCCAACCCACATTTCTTTATGCTTGAGAGAAGGCTTAACAGCTCTGAAGAAGAAAACGGCTTGTAGATGCAGGCTGCAAATCCAGCTTCCAAATAAGCATTCTTCTCTCTGTCACCACGTGCGGTCATAGCAATAACAGGTATCGTACGTGAGTTCCCGATGGTCGAGCTACGCAGCAAAGTCAACAAGTCAAAACCATTAGTACCGGGCATCTGAATGTCGGAAAGAAGCAAATCATAATCCATGCAGCGCATGGCCCTGATCACTTCTTTAGCAGTGGAGCATACCGTGCAAGTCACACTGTTACGTTCCAACATCTCCTTGATTATATCCCTCAACATACCATCATCATCGATGACAAGCACATTACAAGGCAAATATGCAGAATGCAGCCGTATTCGGTTCTTACTCTCTACCGGTTCATCCGTTTCTGGTAACGGAAGGGTGACGCGGAACGTGCTTCCCCGGTCGATGGAACTTGTCACCCCGATTGTGCCGCCAAGCAGGTTCACAAGTCCCTGCGTGATGGGCAGGCCCAGCCCGTAACCATCAGCATTGGCAGCGGAAGTCTGACGTTCAAACGGACGGAAGATACGCGAAAGCGTTTCCTCGGTCATACCAATGCCCGTATCCTTTACTTCCAAAATCAGATTTCCGTTACAATAGCGGACATTAAAACTGATTGTACCGGATTCCGTGAATTTGACGGCATTTGTAAGCAGGTTGTCTATGATTTGTTCTATACGGTCCGCATCGCCATAAAGCCTGACTTCCGTATCCCTAAAATCACAATCGAACAGAATCCCCTTGTTATTGACTACGTGGGAGAATCCGGAAGCGGTACGCTCCAGCAACCTGTGCAAATCGAACGAAACATCGTTACGGATTTCTTTCGCCTCGTTCAGACGGTATACATCCAGCAGGTTGTTGAGTAGATGTACCACATGACGGCATACAACTTCAATATTGTTTAAATAAGTGTTACGCCGTTTCTTTTCCCGTGTATCCATTGCCAGTTCGGCGTTACCGCTGATGATATTCAAAGGAGCACGAATGTCATGTGACATGGTCAGAATAATATTCTTACGCATTTCCAACAATGCTGTGTTCTGCTTTATTGTATCTTCCAACCGCTTCCTTGTACTCGCCTTTTCACGCAAATCCCTCTGTATTATCAGATAGGAAATAGCAAGCAGCACTATAGCGAAAATAACCAACCACGTGATAATGCAAACAGAGCGGTTATAGGAGGCTTCAAAATGCTGTTTCTTGGTTTCAAGCACATGCTCGGTTTGGTCGTTCATCACGGTTATCAAGGTACGGAGCTTTCGGTTGAGTGCCTTGTTGTGATTACGTAGGCTGTCGATATAGACTGTTATGATTTGCTGCCGTTCTTCCTGCATGGATTGCAGTTCTTTGTTCAATGTGTAAAGCGTAGCGGATACGGAAGGAGCAATCTCAACCGTTTCTTTCGCTCCGAACAGTCCGGCAATACCTTTTTTCTTACGGATAACAGTTTTAGAACAGGTCTCTTCGGGAAGACGGGTAAGTAGCAGACCATCGGAGCTGTCTTGTTTTTGAAACAATTGCATAATTTGGTGCAGATTTTCCTCCTTACTTTCCAAAAGATAACAAAGCGTATCTAATCGACTTAAATAGACAAACTCCTCATTTCCCTTGTACATTGCTTGTAGCATGGAATCTACACGTAAACGAAGTAAATGATAATCTACAAAATCTTCTTTTTCCCACGCAAGAGCTGTTTCACCACGCATAGCAAGGATAGTGATGTAACGATGGGCGATATTCACATTATGCTGAACCTTGTGAATGAGCTGTGTCTCTGCTTCAATTTCCAACACACGGCTACGTTCATGTAAAAGGATGGCAACCATACCACCAATGATCACCATAAGAAGGAAATATCCTGTAAATATTTTATGCTGTAATAACAATTATTCTTAACTAATTACCAAACAACCTAAATTCGATATATAGTAATAAATACATTACTGAATATCAAGAACATAGAATAATAGTGTTAAATTTATAGCGTTAATTATAACATTTAAACAATTACCACTATGTTTTCAGAGGTTAAAGTTACGGAGATTTATTGTATAGCAGATGATTTTTGCAAGGAATTTATGTTGCAACAAGAAAATATATGATTGAAGATAAGAAAATTAAGTATTTTAACAATCCTAGCCGCATAAACGATACTCCAATTATGGTAAACCTTATCCTGTTCCATTCCAACGGATAACTTTTATGCTTTAAGCATTATAACAAAAAGTATGTCTGCAAACATCTATAAACCTGTTCCCATGTTTGGCATTCTATAACCGTTATGTTAAACTGATAAAAAGAAGTATTGCTTTCCTAACCATTTTCCAATAAAAAGCTGTGGAAACCTATACCGACATTAGCTCTGTTGCCCTCCATTCCTTATGTATCTATCATAATCAAAAAAAATCAGAATCATAAAACATTCAAGGCACTAGTCCAATGCAGGAAATATTCAAACACACAAAACACCCCAAAATAAAATTATACAATAGAATAATCGTAATTCTACTCTTAAAGAGCAATAAATCCTACTTATCCACGACAATTTAAATAATAAATTTCAATAAGTAATATGCCATTCTTCATATAAAAGAAATGCTATCTTCATAATCGAATATTATATAATATATAATATCGCACAGTAGCAAAGTAATTTTACCATACACTATAAGCATAAGATAATTTTAAAAAAATGATATAGAAATCTAATGGATAGCAATGAGTTCCTATAATCAAAGATAAACCAAAACCTTTTGTCACGGGCGTTACCGCTACGCTTTCCATGAGTATTTTCCTTGCGACAAGTCGCGGAAAATACACATGGAAACAAACGCCCGGACAGTCGGTTTTGATTTTTGGAAAGATTATAGGGACTCACTGCGACCGACGCGACGCACGGAATAATACGGCAAGCCGAAACCGGGATATGTTTTGGCAGACCGCAATCCCAACCGGAACAAACGCTTTCCAGACAACACAACGGGTATGTTGCCGGCTTCCCGGCTCCGATGACAGTAAGGGACTTCAGCTCCCTCTGCTCTGCATGGAACGGGCTGGCGCACTACAGCCTCCGCCTCTTCCTTTCTTCTGCCCGTGAATCCGGCATCCCCTTTCCGGGCATTCCCCCTTTTGGTATCCCCTTTTCCCTATCCCTTTTCATCCACATTTCCAGACGTTTCATGCCACCTGATGACACGTGACGACAACATATTGAAAATCTGCACATTATTCAAAATAACCTTCTACTTTTGAAGCGTAAAACCAAAGGTTAAACTGCTAAAAGCAACAGCTATGGCACAAGAAAAAGACAGGAAAAAACCGAAGCGGACACCCCGTTCAAAAGGAACCGCCACAGAAGAGAAGCCGTACGTGGAGCAGTTCAGCGAACTGCTGATGGTCCACAACAAGAATGACCCGAAAGCCGGACTCGGAGTAGTCAGTCAGGTGGATGAAAAAGGAAACTACAGGACAGTCCCGCCTGACAGAAAGCACGAGAATTCGTTCCTGAAATTCGACAGGAATTCGAGCATCCTCGAAAACTTCATCAGGAATTTCTGGCGACAGTTCAAGGAGCCGACCCATTTCCGCCTGCTGCGAATGACCTACAACGACTACAAGCGGAACAGGCAGGCGCTTGACGATCTGGCGAAAGGCAAACAGACGGACGCAGTGAAAGAGTTCCTCAAGCACTACGAAATCCGTCCGAGAAAACAGGAGGAACAACAGAATACCAACGAAAAAGAAAACGAAAGTATGGCAAAGAAACAGCAACCGCAACCGGAACAACAGCAGCAACCGCAACAACAGCCCGAACAGCTTACGCAGGTGGAGCAGGCGGCGCAGGGCATGGAAGGACAACCCGCCGGGGAACAGCAGTCACCCGTCTACCGCTACAACGAGAACATGATCGACTGGGAGGCTCTCGGTAAAGTCGGCATATCCAAGGAAATGCTGGAGCAATCAGGCGCACTTGACGGCATGCTCCGGGGATACAAGACAAACAAGACCATCCCCCTGACGCTCAACATTGACGGAGTGTTGACCGCCAAGCTTGACGCGCGTCTCTCCTTTATTTCCAACGAAGGGCAGGTGGTACTGGGCGTACACGGCATCCGCAAAGAACCGGAACTGAGCCGTCCCTATTTCGGACACAATTTTACCGAAGAGGAAAAGAAAAGCCTGCGCGAGACCGGCAATCTGGGACATCCCGTGGATCTCAACCTCAGGGGCGGCGACTACGAGAAATGCCTCGTGTCCATCGACCGTAACACCAACGAGCTGGTGGCAGTGCGGCAGGAGCATGTGTTCATTCCAAACATTGTCAAGGGCGTGACGCTTGACCCTGACGAAATCGAAAAACTGAAAAACGGCGAACCGATCTTTGTGGACGGCATGACCTCCGCCAAGGGCAAGGAGTTCAGCGCCACCCTCCAGTACAGTGCCGAACGCAGGGGAATCGAGTTCATCTTCCCGAAAGACCAGGGATTCAACCAGCAGACACTGGGCGGCGTGCAGCTGTCGCCCAACCAGCTCAAAATGCTTACTGAGGGCCACACCATTCTCGTGGAGGACATGAAGCGTACCAACGGCGAACTGTTTTCGGCATTTGTCACGCTTGACAGTGTGACCGGAAAGCCCACCTACACACGAAGCAACCCCGAAACCGGGGAAATCTACATTCCCAAAGAGATCTGCCAGACACCGCTGACACCGGAAGACCGCGAGACGCTCCGCAAGGGCGGAACGGTCTATCTTGAGAACATGATCAACCGGCAGGGACAGGAGTTCTCCTCCTTCGTCCGCCTGAACATGACCACAGGCTATCCGCAGTATTCCCGCACACCGGACGGATTCAACGAACAGCAGGTTCCTAAAATACCGGCGGAGGTTTACGGTCATGTGTTCACGGCACAGGAAAAGGCGGACCTTCAGGACGGCAAGGCCATCCTGGTTTCCGGGCTGAAAGGACGCGGAGGACAGGAGTTCTCCACCTACATGAAGGTCAGCCCGAACACGGGGGCACTCAACTTCTTCCAGGAAAACCCGGACCGTCCCCGCAACACCCGGCAGCAGGCGGCACAGGCGGAAACACAGCAGCAGGAACAGAAGAAAGGGGCGAAACAGGCTGTATAACCCGGAAGAGAACAGAATCGAATTACGGACAACCAAAAACAGAAAAAGATTATGGAACAGAAGAACGGACATGCATTCAAGGAAGAACAGATTGACTGGAACGCACTGGCAAAGGCCGGCATCGGCAGGGAACAACTGGAACAGGACGGTAACCTCGCCCTGCTTCTGCAAGGCAGGGAGACGGGCATCATATCCCTCCGCCTGAAAACGCCCGTCATCGACCTCGTCACGGATGCCACACTCCGTATCGTGGAAACGCCCGAAGGGAAACCGGTACTGGAAATCAACGGCATACGTAGCGAAGAGAAGCAGCACAATTAAAAAGTACAACCCGTTCCCTAAGCCGGCACCGGCCGGATGGGGAACCTTAAAAACAAAAACGGATTATGATAGCTATATTGACAGACAGACCGAATGTAGGAAAAGAGATTGCAAGAATCGTGGGAGCACACAGGTTCGAGAAAGGGTACATGACCGGCAACGGATACGCCGTAACATGGACTTTCGGCAACATGCTCTCGCTGGCCATGCCGAAAGACTACGGCAATGCAAAACTGGAACGGAAGGACTTCCCGCTGGTACCCGGTGACTTCCGCCTGATGGTCAAGCACGTCAGGACAGATGAGGGATGGATTCCCGACATCAGCGCCGTAATGCAGCTCAAGACGGTGGAGAAAGTACTTGCGGAATGTGATACCATCATCGCCGCCACGGAAGCCTCACGCGAGGGAGAGATGACATTCCGCTATCTCTACAGGTATCTGGGATGCAGACAACCGGTACAGCGCCTCTGGCTCTCCTCCCTCACGGACGAGGCGGTACGGAAAGGCATGACGAACCTGCTGCCCGTCAGGATGTTCGACCGGATGTTCCTGGCTTCCGACAGCCGCAACAAGGCGGACTGGCTGCTGGGAATGAACGCGAGCTATGCGCTCTGCAAGGCTACCGGACTGGGCAACCACTCGCTCGGCAGGGTACAGACACCCGTGCTGGCTGCCGTCAGCAGCCGCTACCGCGAGCGGGAGAACCACATCGGTGCCGACAGCTGGCCGGTGTATATCAGCATGCACAAGGACGGCACGCTGCTCAAGATGCGGTGTACAGACGAGTTTTCCGACCGGGAAACGGCCTTGATGTTCTACAACGACTGCAAGTATGCGGAGCAGGCGCGTATCACGTCGGTGCACCGGCAGCAGAAAGAGGTCTCTCCTCCGGCACCGTACAATCTGACCGGACTCCAGAAGGACGCCTCATGCCTTTACGGACTTACGGCAGGACAGACGGCCGACATCGCGCAGGGTCTCTATGAGAAGAAACTCATTTCCTATCCCCGGACCGACGGACATCACATTGCCCGTGAAGTGTACGACACACTGCCGGCCGTCATGGAAAAGGTGCTCCCATGGAGCGGTATCCGCCCCGGCGCGCGCCTGACAGACACCATGCTGCTGCCGGAACAGCTATCCGGGAATGACAGCCTCGCGGAACATCCGGCCATCACGGTCACGGGAGTCCGCCCCGAAGGGCTGGACAGGCAGGAGATGCAGGTATATACCCTCATTGCAGGACGGCTGCTGGAAGCTTTCATGCCGCCCTGCCGGGTGGAATGCACAACGGTGGAAGCCGTATGCGCGGCACGCACGTTCCGCATCCGGACCTGCCGTATCCTTGACAAGGGATGGCACGCCGTGTTCGAACGCGGAAATGCCGTCCTTCCGCAAGGGTTCACGTGGCAGGAACTTCCCGCCTTATCAGCAGGCGACACACTGCCCGTATCCGCCTGCAACCTGGTACGCAGGAAAGACCTGCCGGCCAGTCCCTTCACCGATGCGGAGCTGATTGAATATATGGACACGGCAGGACTGGGCACACCCGCCACACGTGCGGGCATCATACAGACATTGATAGAACGCAAATATATCCGCTATTCGGGACGTTATATCATCCCCACCCGCAAAGGACTCTTCATCTACGAGACAATCAGGGGCACTGGGATTGCCGACGCCGCGCTGACTACCGGTTGGGAAGCCCGGTTGGCACGCATGGAAAGGGGCAAACTCACTCAAAACGTATTCTTAAGAGAGGTGGCAGACCTCGCCCAAAAAGTGACAGATGAAATTTTCCAAGCCTGTAAGCCTAGAAAATGACTCCAGATAAACATATACAAAAGAAGGTGTGTCAAAATGCGTACCTTCTTTTTTTATGCACAAAGCCCCGACTTTCACAAGCAGGGGCTTTGTTATTACCTAAAGATTTTGTATCTTTAAGCATAACATTTTATACTATGACAAAGATACATTTTCGTCCTTACAATCCCAACCAAACAGTGCTTTTTCCTCCAAGAATTGACGAGGATATTGCAGAGCATGATCCAGTTCGGATGGTTGACGCTCTGGTTGAGAGCCTGAACCTTGAAAGTTTCAGGAAGTTGTATAAGGAATGCGGGCGCAGCCCTTACCATCCCAGGATGATGCTCAAGGTCATTCTGTATGCCTATATGAACAACATCTACTCCT
>ENA-ORTU01001361-ORTU01001361.1-human-gut-metagenome-genome-assembly--contig:-NODE-1361-length-25198-cov-3.433640_pt1 | contig 25198 bp, 19 predicted proteins | sample MGYA00241910_ERZ509184 | MGnify/ENA primary metagenome ERZ509184 (study PRJEB26280, sample SAMEA2338847) | human gut metagenome | biome: human gut; feature: human-associated habitat; material: faeces... | reverse complement strand
CCGAAATGGTAATCTTTCCATTCTCCCCTTTATCCATAATCGTACACATTACGAAAAAATCTGTCCTGTTGATCATCGGAAACATCTCCGCAAATTTCAGCTTGCGGAACTGATTCATCGCGCGGAACAGTTCTTCATATAATTTATCCATAATTCACTCACCACCTGCTATTATTTAACATTGTTATATATTGCATGTGTCAAATAATAACACCGGCAAATATCTATGTCAAGAAATTTGCCGGTGTTTCCATTTATTTTCTCTTTTGTTTATACTTATTTAATAATTTTATGCATTTTCTCCAAAATATCAGCCACCTCATGCATCTCCATCTGACCTGGTGCACTCGCTTTTTTGTGTGCCGCAAAAGTGACCGCTGCGCCAAAACTCTCGCCGCACAGCCTGCTGATCATCCCCATCTTTCCCATGGACATTGTGATGACCGGCGTGTCCGGATTCTCTTCCTTGAACTCATTCGTCACAGATAAAAGTTTTAAAACATCCTCCATATTCTGTGGCATAACTGCAAGTTTTACAATATCTGCATCTCCTGCACACATCTGTTCTAACAGCATCTTCATAACTTCTCTGTCCGGCGTCTCATAAAAATCATGGTGGGAGGCAATGACTTTCAAGCCCTGCTTATGAAGCTTTCTGATTTTTCTTGCCGGATGCTCCTCCTCAAAAAATTCCAGATCAAGCAGATCCACGCATCCTGACTCTGCCGCAAGATCATGAAGGTCGTTCAGTTCATCCGGTGCGAGTTCTCCCATACCGCCCTGTTTTTTGGTTCGGAATGTATATAAGAAGATCTTCTCTTTCATGCACTCTGCCGCAGCCGCAAACACTTCGCGCACTGCGTTGTAATTCTTATAATCCACGAAAGTATCTATACGCCATTCCACTATATCTGCTTCACTTTTTGCAAGTGTCCGTAATTCGTCTATGATCTCTTCTGTATTGCTTTCCATAACCGGAACGCATAAAAGTGGTTTTCCTGTTCCAATTGTTTTTCCCTTAATCTCCATATGCCTCTCCTGCTCCTTTTCTATCCATCCTAAACCGGATTTGCGAAACTCTGCCTGATTTATGTTCCACGATCATTTCTATTTTAAAACACCAGACTCTAATATTCAATGCATGCAATATAAATAGTATTCATGGAGACTATAAAAAATTGGAACGTCTGTGAATTTGACAATTTATTCACAATCTATTAGAATGACTGTTAGTATAATCTACTAAAGGAGAGTTTCACATGAGTTTCACATTTTTAAACGAATTACCTTCTCCTGCCCAGATTCAAGAAAGATATCCTCTGTCAGAGAAATTGCAGGAGTTAAAAAAACAGCGTGACGCAGAGATCAGCAATGTGATCAAAGGTCTTGACAACCGTTTTCTTGTCATCATCGGACCTTGTTCTGCAGACAACGAAGATTCTGTATGCGATTATGTCAGCCGTCTCACTTCCATTCAGGAAAATGTCAAAGACAAGCTGATCATCATCCCACGTGTGTATACAAACAAACCACGTACCACCGGTGAAGGCTACAAAGGAATTGCATCCCAGCCTGACCCTGAAAAAGCACCGGATATGGTGGAAGGTCTGATCGCCATGCGCAAAATGCACATCCGTGCAATTGAAGAAAGCGGTCTCACCTGTGCAGACGAAATGCTTTACCCGGAAAACTGGGGATATGTAGAAGACCTGCTCTCCTACGTTGCGATCGGTGCACGTTCGGTTGAAGACCAACAGCACCGTCTTACCGTCAGCGGTTTTGATGTTGCATCCGGGATGAAAAATCCAACCAGCGGTGACTTTGCCGTTATGCTCAACTCCGTTTATGCTGCCCAACATCCACACCATTTTGTTTACCGTGGCTATGAAGTGGAGACAACCGGAAATCCATTAACCCACGTTGTACTCCGCGGTGCCGTCAGCAAACACGGCAACAGCACGCAGAACTATCACTATGAGGATCTGATCCGTCTCTGTGATATGTATGCCAAAATGGATCTTGTAAACCCGGCTGCCATTATTGATGCAAACCACTCCAATTCCGGCAAGCAGTTCAAAGAACAGATCCGTATTGTTAAGGAAGTCATGCATAACCGTCAGTTATCGCAAGACATCCATAACATGGTAAAAGGTGTGATGATTGAGAGTTATATCGAAGAGGGATCTCAGAAGATCCACGATCATATTTATGGAAAATCTATTACAGATCCTTGCCTAGGATGGCAACATTCCAAAAAACTGATTTATGATATTGCGGAGATGTGTAAATAAAACATCGCTTTTTATTTTGTTCTATAGTAAAAAAGTCTGCCGACAGGTACTACCTGCCAGCAGACTTTTTTCATGCACCATACAGTGCTCATTTTTCATTACAGATCTGATGAAGATTATTCCGCACGGGACATAGCTTCTTCGTAATCTTTTGTGCCTTTCCAGATCTCATCTTTGTAAGGATTCTTCTTTAACTTCATAGAACGTTTGATAATTGCAGCGAATACAACAACGTTGACTACAATTGAAAGAACAGAGATCACACCCTGTGCTGTAGGATCTACTGCTGTTGGATGTGTAGCTGCATCCATGAATCCATCTGCGTAGAGCCTTGGGATAACTGCAAATTTACCCTGATCCTGGAATAATGGGAATACCTGGGCAAACATACACCATAATGCTAATGTGTTAGCACGGTTCTGAATCCAGCCACCTTTGTTCCAGAATGCTGCAGCAAATGTAGGTGCAAGTAATAATGCAACACCACAATACCAGGAATGAGTCGGAAGGTTTAAGTAAGTATACTGGAAGTTCCATACATCATAAGCTAAGATGAACATCCATGTCATATCCGGCCATAACATATCATCTTTTTTCTTAGATGAGTAGATTCCCCACCAGCCTGTCATACATAAGATATTGATAATACCTGCAAGACCGTTGAGAACGTTCCACCATCCACCATATAACCATACGCCTTCAGATGATAACCACCAGCTTGTTCCTGTCTCTGCGAGTGCTTGTGCACCTCTGATGGCAGATTCGAAATCGCTGCATACTGCGATCAAAATGTTGATTGCTACGATAACAAATGGGAAAGCCTTAAACCACTGTGTTTTTCCAACACCCCATTTGTATTTTAGCATCATAAAACCAATACATCCAGCTGTAGCTGCATATAACTTCGCATAGTGGAACCAGCTTGTCATATGTACATATGTATTGTTATTGAGCGCCCATTCAGCCCCCGCTGCTGCTGAAACGTAAATTGCAATAAAGTAAACTGTCAGAATAATCGGAAGAACAACGAAACATAACATTCCGCCGGCTTTTGTACGTCTGGCAATTTCATTTGCAAGTACGAGACAGGTAAAAACTAAAATCCAGCCAAGAAACTGCCATGCTGCTCCCTCGCCGTAAACCTGAAACAACAGTCCATGATTTAACATATTGTTTCCTCCCTTATAAAATTATTATTTCTGGTCATACCAGTGACTGTTATGATTTTAACACTTTTTTTATAAAGTTTCAATATTATTTACATTTTCATATACTTTTTGACAAAATTGTATATTATTTCCAATTGATTATTTCACTTTTTTTGGGATTTCGGGAAAGACTCTTCCAAAATGTTCTCAAGGATATTCTTATTTTACCTGATTTTGCATCAAAAAAGATGTTCTGTGGTACAACCAGTCCCACGAACATCTTTTTCCTTATATTATCCATTTGTACAAGCTTATAGATATCAATCTCTCAAGGGTTATTTTTCATCCTCGATCACAAGTTTTCCTGCTGACACTTCCATAAATACACTCTCCGGGTCTGCCTTTTTCATCGCAAGCAGTAATTCCCACAGATTGTGAATCTGATTTGCCAGCACACCGGACGCCTGAACCGCATACGGCAGCAGCATTGGCAGCTGGAACACACGGATTCCAAGCGGTGGAAGGAAGATCATGTTGGTCGTATGTACCTTATCTCCGGCGGTTTTGATCATCTCATAGGTGATCATCAGAAAATCCTGTCCCTTATATTTGCAATAATAGGAAACATAACATTCATCGATCGTCCAGGAAACACCATCCTCCACTTCGACCGGTTTCTCGGATACTTCATTATTTTCCGTTGTCTGCACACTGAGGTTCCAGCGGATTTTTCCATCCTTCGTATCATTGTACATCTCTGTCAGCATATGACTCAATTCTTCTGGTCTTTTCATTGTTTTTCTCCTTATGTTGTTCTTTTCTATTTCTCCAACGCATGTTCCTCGATGCGCACTGCATGCACTACAAAACGTTTTCCCGTGGTGGAACAAGTCGACAGTGTCATAATATGATCGTCTTTCGTCACGTTCACTCCTGTATCATCATAGGACTTTTGCTTCATCTTATCAATAAATTTTTGAAAAGTCTCATCCGGTGCAAAGCCAACCGTGTAAACTTCGTCGGTTTCCGGCACATCATAGTAGGCAAAAATCTGATAACGGTACGCACACTCTGATGTATAGATTGTAAAAAAATGATGATCTTTATAAAAATCCTCTGTTTTATATTTTTTCAGGCTGCCAAACATGCTTAAGTTTTTCATGTTGTGCCCATATAGGATTGTATGGTAATCCTGAAAATCCGGTGTGTTCATCCCCTCCATAAAAATACATCCGGCAATCGTCTGATTTCCGTAAACATCCGTGCGAAGATACTTCTCATCATCCCCGGAATATAAAATCGGATAACTGAGCTGCTCCAGATTATCAAACCGTATCCAGCCGATAATATCCGCATTGACCTGCTGAAGTTCTTCCAGCTTCACATCCACATCTGTATACCACCACGAATCATCCCCCTCTGTCTCATCCGCCACTTCCGTATTCTCCGCTTTCTCTGAAATATAGTTTTCCTTTAATGCCTCATAGGTGTCGTTGGACTGTTTGTAATTCAAAAGATCCGGCACCAGCATAATGAGTGCTGCCACGATCAGCGCTGCGCCAAGAAGAAAAAGAAGAACCGTTGACCGGCTGCTTTTATTTTGTTTCATGCCCGTTTCTCTCCCACTTTACTCTGCTGTGCACATAAAAAACTATCTGCACTGTTTTAGATTGTACCACAAAATGAGCAGACCTCATAGTCCCTATGAAAAGTCTGCTCAGATGTTTTACCTTTTATTTAGTTGAAAGAAACCTGTGCAAGTGCGTCTGTGTAATTTGCAAAACCGGCTGCCTGAACTGCACATGCAGAAACTTTAATATCGGTAAATGTGGTATCCTCTGTCACATTGTTTCCAACCGTTACTTCTTCAAAGATAGTTGAATGAGCGGATTTGGAAATCACATCTTTTTTTGCATATACTTTGTAGTCAATGTTATTTAAGTTCTGTGCTGTTTTATAAGCGTCTGTCACATCTACCCAGTCAGAAGCATATGTGATCGTAAGTTCCGGGTTTTCATTCACGATTTTCGCAAATACCCATGCGTCCTGTGAATCATCTGCCATGTGTACGGTCGGATCTTTGTATACCACTTCTCCTGCAACCAGATCCTCGTACTTATTTTCTTTTACCGTCCACTCTCCGGTGCCATCAGCATCCACATACAGATTGCTGTTTTCATCTCTTGCCACTTTGGACTCGGATAAACCGCCTGTCAGCGGATCATCATCAAAGTTTACATTGCCGACGGTAAAGGTGTTGGTGACAGTTCCGGTTGTGCTCGTCAGGTAAGCGAATGTGCTGCCTGCACCAATTGCTCCAAGCAGGCTGATTGCTCCAAGCAGTGTGACTAATTTTGTTTTCTTCATAATTTCTGATCTCCTTTTTCATTTCATGATAATCTTTTCATTCTTATGTACTTTCCATTCTGTAACTTGCGGTTCCTGCCTTATCAGAAACCTTTTTGTCACGATACTGTTTTATCACTCAATGGTCACACGGCGGTCATATATCAGAAATTTCAGTAACGTTTCTGATGTCCGCCTTGGGATAGAGCTGCTTTGCGATGCGCCCGGAAACACTGAAATTTTCTTCTTATCCTCCTCTAAAATATCCGGGATGAAGTTTAAGAGGATCAGCACAATTAAAACACCGCACACCACCGCAATACCAAGCGGTGTCTTTGCATAAATGGAAATATATCCAAGATACGGGATATGAAATGCATACACCCCGATGATCTGCTGCCATGCAACAGGAGCTGCATCTGCAATATTATTAGCGTCTCCCTGCGTGACAACGGTCTGTTCCTCCTTATCCACCGAAATGATCCTGTGCGTCACCAGCGTTCCCGCCGGAAGCTGATAAGTGACGACTGCTCCATCCCTCGCCTCACTCCCGGTAAAATTTTTATCGTAGACGATCGCCCCGACCGGGATCCCTGGTTCCATGCTGCCGCTTAAGACCGCATACTCATCATATCCAAGCATTTTCGGGACAAACAGAAAGCCTGCGATCACAAGCAGTCCGAGAAATACCACCATTGATAATACATTGCAAATTTTCTTTGTCATTTTCTTTTGCGCCTTTCTGACTTATTTGGTTACTTCTGCAAAAAATCCCTTCAAAACCGGAAGCCCTACTTTATCTCCGGCCTCATAACTTCCGGCAAACACTGCCTCCTGATAAACCGTGATATCGAAATTTTTTGTCACATTTCCAATTTTTACTGCATCAAATAAATTATCCGTGTTCTGCCCCGGCGCAACCGGACTGTTGTAGTAAAACCAGCCGTCCGTGCCCTGATACCAGCCGGTTCCGTCACCATCGGGATCATACAGCGTACTCTCGGTCGCAATGCTGTCCGCTGCCTTGCCTTTCTCCGTAAAAGCAGTTCCGTTCCAGGTGCCGTTTAACAGCGTCACTTCTGTCTGTTCCGGTGAGATCGTGATCCTGGCCCGGACAAATGCATCCGAAATTCCAGTGTTTTTTACACTCGGATTCTTTTTCACGGTGCTTCCTGCTTTGATTTTGCCCTCAAACTCTTCCTCGATCTCAGTCGCCACTTTTGCCGCCTGAAACGTATTGGTCACCGTTCCTGCTGTTGCTGTGATAATTGCAAATGTTGCTGCTGTTCCAATAATTCCAACCATCAGTGCAATTGTAATCACAAATATTTTTTTCTTTTTCCATATTTCTTTCATACACACTGCCTCCGATTATTTGCGCACATCTGTTGTGGAATGATTATCAACATCTGTCGTCCTGGTTGCTTTTTCATGGATCACAAATTGATTTTTCACGGCATCCGTATCCGTGAGCTTTCCATCACTTCTGGTCTTATTGTTTTTGGCTGTGACGTTCACACGGTCTGCCTGCAAGTGTAAATCTGCCGCTGTTGTGACAAAGTCCTCTGCGTCAAAGCTGCAGGCCTCGTCTCTGCTGCGGATACCAACTGCAAATTGTGCGCTGTTTCCGGCAATCTGTGATGCACAGTTTGTGTCTGCGGTAAACTCTTTTAACGTAAAGCCCATCGTGTCAAGTTCTTCTACTTTATAGATTCCCTGCGCAAGTCCTTCCAGTGTCGTCTGTGCTTTCACATTGAACATTCCGGTTGTCGTGTTCTGCTTCTCTGCGCTTTTCTCTCCAAATCTTAACGTCTTATAATAAACATCGCCTGTCGTCTGATTGGTGATCTTAAATGTAAAGATCGGATCACCCTCACACGCTCTGATATCTTTTTTACTGATTTTCTTTGTGATCGTAAGCGTTCCCGTTTTCACTTTCACGTCATATTTTCCTGCATAGGCTTCCCCATCCGCATGCGCTGCCTCCACCTGTGTCTCATTTTTATAGATCACACCGTTTAACGTGGAGTTTGCGTTGGAAGCATCTGTCGCTTCCTCCACCGGCAGAAATGCTTTTGCGTAATACGTGGTATCCTGTTTAGGTCTCTCTTTTTTCAGGTTTTCCTGCGTGATCTCCTCACGGCAGCCTTTGTCCGTGTAGAACGTCAGATACACCTTTGTCATTTTGGCGCTGTCCGCATCTTTCATGCGCACTGCCGCATCATCTGCATAGTTTTCCAGATTTTCCCCGAGAAAAATCGTATCTGCTGTGTCTGTGATCTGATACGCAATTCTCACATTCACGGTCGGCTGCGGCAATTCCAGCTGTGTGCCGCCAAAGCTTAAAAAGGAATTTGGATTTACATTTGTAGTCATATTATTTCCACCCAGACAGGATTCTTTTGCCACGATATGGATTGTTTTCTGCCAGCCGGAGGCGCTGTTTTCCTTCGGCTTTACTTCCTGATCAAGCCAGCTGATCGTCGTTGTGCCATCCTCATTGACCGTTACCTGTGCGCCATCCGCTCTCAGACGTTGGATCTCGGCATCTGTCAACTCAAATTCCGCATCAATAATGTCCGTCACCTGCACTCCGGTCAGGGATCTTGACTGTGTGATCGTGCTCTGGATGTTCTGAAAGATTTTGTTTAACTCCTCCGCAGTATCCGCCGTAAATGCACAGCCGGCTGATGCCACTTTCTCTCCCAGCCATGTGGCAGTCTCGTTATTTAAACCAAGCCCTACCGTGATGACCGTACAGCCTGCCTCTTTCAGTTTCACCGCTGATGCTTCTGTCTCCGTTTTGTCATTGCTGTCCGAAGGCTCTCCGTCGGAGAACAGGATCACATATTTTTTGTTGTCATCTTCTGCCTTCTGCAATTCGCTGTATGCATGCTCCAGTCCTTTCTGTGGAGAGGTACCGCCGTCCGCAAAAAGCGCATTGACGGACTTTAACATCTCATTTTTATTTACTTTCGAAAGACTGTGGTTTAATTTGCCCTCGGTACTGCTGTTCCACCCATTGCCAATGCCATAAAAGGTGGCGATTCCGACCAGACTGTCCGGTGATGCATCGGAAATACCTGTCACAAATCCGCTGGCGGCGTCTTTTAACGCAGAAATCTTAGACGTCCATGCTGCCATCACATCACTGTCTGAAATGCTCTGATAACTGCCGTCCACATACTTTTTCCATTGTCCGTCGATATATTTTACGGGATACTTCGCATACACATTACCGGATACAGCCGCCGTTCCCATTCCGACACTCTTATCGTACGTCCATGGCCACCAGCCACTCTTTTCATATTTATTCCAGTAGTATACTTTATTGATATCCATCTGATTCTTCACACTGCTGAATTCTCCGATATCCTTTAATTGATTTTCACCGGACAAAATTTCATTCATCGAGCCGGACAAATCAAATACCATCATGGCATCCACTGTCTGTATTTTTTCAACTGTGCTCTGCGAGGTTGCGAGCGAACTTGCGTCAAGATCGATCTGATACTCTCTGTTCTCCCAGTCAGTCAGTTTCGCTGTCTTATGATATTCCACATCCTTCTCCGTAAAATCAACCGGCTTCTCCGGTGGGATATCCGGCACGTCATCGTCCACCACTTTGATCACGTCCGCATTCGGAAGCGTAAACTTCATGTTACAGTTTGCCTTTCCTGCACCGCGCTCCATATATAAAATGGTCAGATGATGTTCTTTGTTTTTGTCTGTCCTGTCAATATAGTTCCAGAGATCGGCCGTATCTGTCAGAGCGTCATGGATACCGCCAAGATCAATGACCACCTGTTTTCCATCCAGAATTACCCAGAGATCATCATCCCCGGTAAAAGAATAGTTCAGTTCCCCGATATAATCTCCAAGTGTAAAGGTTACGTCATAGCGGATTCCAAAATAAAAATTATTATTTCCAAATGGCAGGAAATCCGCCCCCGCAGTTGCTGCCACATTGTCCTCTTTGTCTAAAACTTCTTTCAGTTCATAAGTGTCACCACTTTGTGAAAATTTTAACCTGTATCCTTCTTTTACTGTCAGTCCTTTTGTCCCTGCCGCAGCTGCTCCGTCTTTCGGAAAAACGCCCGGTTCATTCACACTGAAAAGAACTTCTTTGTAATCATCACTTAACCCGGTAACGATTCCTGTTTTTTTTGCATTTTCTCCAGTTCCTCCGGTATACACGTTGATATGCTGGTCGTCTGTGGTTCCGTTTTGACCTGTTTTTTTCGTGACGGTGTCATATTGATTTTCACTTAAATTCTGAGATACCGTTCCGACCGTGAAACGGTTGTCTTTTTGTTCAGACGGATAGTTGGAATCCGCATTGATACTCAGATCCGCCCTCTGCTGTCCGGCTTTGTCATAAGGAATCACCTCGTAGTCATAAAACGATGCCTCACCGATATAGTCCGTATTTTTTGCCTGATAAAAAACTTTTACAACACTGTCCTCATGGATCTCAATGTTTTCAAGTTCACTTTGGGAAAATGCTTCTCCGTTTACCTGCACATGATCCACATCCCAGTTTAACGCCTTATTGTAGTCGCTGATTTTTGCTCCCGGTGCCATCGTGCGGACGTCATCGCTGTAAATTTTTGCACTCTGCTCATCCTGCGCCTGATATTTATGATTGTCATAATGTTCGATCGTCACAGTCACGTCGTTGTCCCCGTGATTGACGATGACATATTTTGAAAAATGATCCGTGCCAAATGTCACCTCGCCGTCGGCAGAAGTGTTCGCATTCATATCCAACATCTCATTTTTTGTCTCATCAAAATGATACACGCTCGCCGAATCGCCCTCTTTCACCTGCGCAAGCGATAACTGCACCTGCACGGTTGCCCCGGGCTCCACTTCTTTTCCATCTTTTACAAAGGAGATGTCATACGCCACAACCTCTTCTTTTTCTTTCGACTCGCCCTCCATCGCTTTATCGATGGATGCTTCCATTTCTGCTGTGACGGCTACCGGTGCCACGACAAGCTCTGCGCCTGCCGGAAGATCGGTCTCATTCGAAAGTGTCACGACCACGCGGACTGCGTCATTGGAATAGTCGAAGACGGTTTTTAATTCCGGTTGTTCTGTCTCCTCTGTGTTCTCCGTCTCCTCGATTGCTTCAGTCGCCTCAGTGCTCTCTGTGTCATCGGTCACTTCTGTGTCATCGGTCACTTCTGTGTTCTCGATTGCTTCGGTGCCTTCGACTGCTTCCGTGCCTTCGACTGCTTCCGTGCCTATTGCATTCCCGATGTTGTTGGTCACTTTCGTGCTCTCGCTGTTCTCTGTATTCCTGACTTTTTCTGTATTTCCTGTTCCGTCTGGATCTGACATTTTTCCTTCCTGCCCGGTACTTTCCTGCCCTGCATTTTTCGTCTCATTCAACATCTCTGTGGAAATTTCCGTAAAAACATCCGTGGTGTCTACACTTGTCGCATTGGTGACGGTCACATCGGATGTCAGCAAAGCCAAACATAACAGGAATGCTATCACTTTTTTTACACTCGCTGCAAATTTCATAGAATCCTCCTTACTTTTGCCCTTTGATCTACTGTTTTCTCTTCCAAAGATCTCATCCACTGTATTTGTTTAAAATATGTTCCGCTGTTTTCACTTTCTCTATATGGATCTTGATTTTCAGATTCCGGTAAACTTTATGATCCTGATAAAATTTTGAAATAATCCGGTTTGCGGCCAGCATTCCACCCTCATAAGTGCATGCAGAAAGCAAAATCACATACTGCGAATCACTGAACTGTGCCACTGCATCCCCTGGACGGAGCGATTTTTTCAATGTCTCCGCCAGATGCGGCATCGCATTGCGGATGCGGAACAGATCTACATCACTGACTCTGCTTCCGGTATACTCCCCCGCCTTTAAGGTCAGAAGCAGAATATATTCATTTTCATCAAAACGCGCTGTCTTTCTCACCTGAAGCCTGCAAATTTCCCGAAAGACCGGATACCCGCACAAAAACGCTCCCGCTGGATTCTGTTCTGCAATATCCTGATGTACCTGTGCAATTCCCTGCACATTTCCGCTTTTATTCTGTCTCAGTAATTTGTCATAAACGCCCTTTAATTTTGACAGTCCACAAATTCCAAGCTGCTGCTGCAACGTCCGACAGGCATTCTCATAAACTTCCAGGGCGGAACCAATTTTATTTTTTCCTGCCAATGCTCTGATCAGATAACAATATAACTCTTCATCAAGACTTTCCCATTGAAGTGCCTGACTGCAAAGCTGTTCTAACTCTTCAAATTTTTCTGTGCTGACATAATATTCGCACAGATACCGGACGCAGTTTAAATACAAAGAGTGATAATAAGTATTCAGCGTCATCACCCAGTGCATATCTGCAACTTTTGTCATGAAATCACCCTGATAGAGTGCAAGCGCCGCTTTTAATTTCCGGATTGCCTCCCCCTCTGAAATAGTTTTCTGCTTTGCAGATTCAAACATTTGTTCGAACTGTTCTGCATCCACCGCCACCTCCTGTCTGGGATTCCAGCGGTAGGAACCATGATCGGTCAGGATAAAATCCTCATCTCCAAAGTTTTTCTTCAGAAAGACTCTCAGACGATACATCAGATTTTTCAATGCACCTGCCGGATTTCCCGTTTCTTCCTCCTGCCACAGTGCATCTGCCATGTCATAAAAAGTCAGTGTCTGATTTCTGTGAATAATCAGATAAGCCAGCAGATTTATCATTTTGGGAGACCGTATCTCTTCCTCATTCACAATATGTTCTTCATCCCTGATCTGAAATTTTCCCAGAGTCCGAATCGTCAGCATGCAGTTCTCCTCCTCTTTTCCAGCTCTGACTGCCAGATTTTTCCTGTAAGTCTAACATGCATGCATTGCCATAAAAGTCGAATACCGTACCTAAAAATCCTGCTTACTTCGACCTTTTTCTATTTTTATATACAAGGAAAGCAATCAGTCCCGCAATAAAAACTGCTGCAATACCGCCGATCACCGGCACAGCCACCGGTACAGATGCTGCATCGATCTCCTGTGCTGCAAGGTCGGCATCTTTCCCGTCCACATCGCCGGAAACGGTGCTCTCATCCTCTGCTGTGTTTGCCAACGGTGTCTCGCTCTCTTCGATGTCGACAACTCCATCGACCAACGGAGTCTGCTCCTCCGGAATTTCAACATTGCCATTGTCTACGTTCTGGTCTGCGTTATTCGCACTATTATCTGCCACGTTATTTGCTGTATTCGTTGCCGCTGTATTTGCTGCATTACCGCCACCATTTGCGCGGTTGTCTGCTGTATTTGACGCATTATTTACTACATTTGCAGTAACACCGGACGGCTGGGCAGCTCCGGGAATGATGACCGTCTCCTCGACCTCACTTACGACTGTCTCTGTCCGTGTTGTGCCCGGAACCACATTTGTCACTGTGCTGGTGATTGTCTCCACAGCCCCGGTGTAGCGATATTCAAACGTTGCCGTGTTCTCTTTCCCTTTTTCCAGTTTTATAATTTTACTGCTCTCTGTCGGTGTATAATCCGGAACAGTCACCGGAATGACCGTGATTGTTTCCTCTGCATTTCCATAGGTGATCTGCGGAGCCGCAATCTGTTCCTTTGTCTGACTGTCTATGAAACTCACCGTATAGGAAACCGGATCGATCAGACGTTTATAATCCAAAACATACTCTGTATTCCGCTCCACCACAGTTCCCACAACACCGTTAAAAGCTTTCAACCCATATGCTGCCTCTTTTTCATAGTGCAGGCAGTTAGAAAACCATGATGTCAGCCTTGCATCACTTTCCCAGCCAGGCACTGTGAAAGCAAGTGTATCTCCCTTTGCAACTTTTACCTTAATATAATTTTTTGTCACTTCCATCCCTTCGGAAACAGTGATCTTATCTATATCAAAACAAGCAATATTTCCTGCACGGAATGTCACTGTATACATTCTTTTTTCCACCACTTCTTTCTCTTCCGAAGCTTTCACCGTTGTCATTGGAAGCACCAGCGCCATGAAGATAAAAACCGTAAGAAAGCCCGTAATTATTTTTTTTACTTTTTTCATGACTTGCGCTCCACCTTTCTTTTTTTCACTGCTATACTAACAATCACTATACCTGCCACCAGAACTCCTGCAGATACTGTCACTGTCAGAGTATCTCCTGTCCTGACACCGTTTGCCAGTGGAACCAGCTGTTCTGTAACTGTCTTTGGGATCACTTTCTTTACAATCTTTGTCACCACATTGTCTTCTCCGTGCTCCGTCACATAATTTGTGACCACCACCGGCTTTCTGTCGTCTGCATAGTACGCCCGGAATTCAAATTCCATCGCACCGGCTGTGTGCGAATAATCAATTCCATCTGCGCTGTCCATACCCTCTCCATCTAAGGTCAATGTCACATAGACATCCGCCGACTCCCCCGGATCCAGTGCTGTCATATAACGATACTCATTCAATTCCGTAATTTCTGCTAAACCTTCGGCACTTGCCACATTTTCCGCATATCCACCGGCATCTGCATCCAGCAAAGATATCCTTCCGGTATCATTGCCGATCTCCACCTGAAACTCATATGCTCCGCCAGACGCTTTTCCTGCTTCTTCCAAAGCATCCGTTGTCTTCTGCGAAATAAAAAAAGATGCCTTATGACTGTTTTGATTCTCAATTTTAATGACAACGGTCCTGCTGTCTCCGGGTGCCATGCCATCAAAAGCACCGGCAAGCTCTGCCTTATCTTTTGTATACACAAGCTGGTTTTCCTCTGTCAGCTGCACAGTATGAATTTCCGCCGCACTGACTACCGATGAAGATCCACAAGTCCAAATAAGCAACAGAACGGCTGCTATGTTTTTTATTTTCATATGCTCCAATCTCCTTCAACCGTTATCTTGTTTCTGAAACAGACAAAATCGTTCCATTTTCATCAAACTCCGGGAACACACCAAGCTCTGCTGCGATCGCATCTTTTGCGTTATTCGCCTGAACTGCCGTAACTTCGTATTCTAACGTATAGACTGCATCTGCAAATCCATTTCCCATAGATTCCTTAAAATAAATTCCGTCCATAAAGTTTGTTGTCGTCTGTTCTGGAGCCAGCGGCTTTGTGTAGTACATCACCATCTGCTCATCATCCTCATACCCGATGATCCAGTCCTGATTATGTACATAGATATCATCCGCCTCCCCTGCACTCACAAGTCCGCCGCTTTTTGTATCCCATGCATGATAAATGACTACTTTTACATACACATCATAACCATCCGGGATATCGTTTTGTACTGCCTTCGGCATGATGATCGTTTCCCCCGGCACGATCGTAACCGGTTCTTTTTCCCCGCCGTCTGCCAGTGCCACAGGTTGATCCCCGATCACCGTGACTCCCACACTCTTAATGGAAATATTTGCCACTGCCTTTTCACTTTTTGTATTCAGAGCTGCAAGCGTTCCGCCAACCATCGTTGCCAGGATCAATACTGCAGCGATTCCCATAAGCATGTATTTTTTCTTCACTCTCCATCTCCTCCGCTCATCCATTGAATTTTTTATAAATCCTTGTGTTATTATAGGTATCCCCGGTCACACAATGGTCACACGAATATTTTATGCAGCAGACCGCACGAAAAATGCACTTTGTTTCTTCAAGTACGCAAAAATACCTCCCGGCAGGTTCGGGGTTGTTACCCGTATCTGCTCAGGAGGTATCCTGTCATTTCAAAAATATTGATTTTTCTTCACACTTTAAGCAATCATTTTACATCCACTATCTCACATAGATATTGGAAAGATTGTCCAAAATCTCTCCTGCAACATCCGGTTTATTCATCGTGTAAATATGCACATGATTGACACCGTTGGCGATCAGATCAATGATCTGCTCTGTTGCATATGCAATTCCCGCCTGACGCATTGCTGCCGGGTTGTCTCCAAACCTGTCTACGATCGCAAGAAATCTCGGTGGAACCATATTGCCGGACAAAGATGTGATACGTTTGATCTGGCTTGCGTTGGTGACAGGCATAATGCCTGCTACAACCGGAACATCTATTCCTTTTTTTAATGCCTTGTACATAAAATTGTATAAAATGTTATTGTCAAAAAACATCTGTGTGGTGAGGAACTCGCATCCTGCATCCACTTTCTCTTTCAAATGGTCGAGATCTTCAAAAATCGTTGCTGCTTCCGGGTGTCCTTCCGGGTAGCATGCACCACCGATACAGAAATCACCCTGTGCTTTGATATCTGCGATCAGTTCACTTGCGTGCTTGTACTGATCCGGCAGCGGAAAATCTGCATTTGCAGGAATATCGCCACGGAGTGCAAGGATATTCTCGATATTTGCTGCCTTTAACTCCTCAATGACAGATGCCACCTTTTCTCTGGTGGAAGAGGCACAGGTCAGATGTGCCAACGCCGGAATGTTATTGTTACGTACTTCCTCTGCAAGCTTTACCGTATAATCAGATGTTCCACCTGTTGCGCCGTAAGTGACACTCATATATGCCGGCTTTAATGCCGCCATATCTTTTACGATATTTTTATAATTTTCCAGCTGCGCACCCTGTTTTGGTGGAAAAAGCTCGCAGGAAATCGTCACTTCATCTTTGTTTAATAATTCTGTTAATCTCATCTTTTTGTTCCTCAATCTTCTTTCTTATATCTTAAAAACTTCTCAGTTTATCCGTTCCATCATCCACCGTATTCTCGATTTTTCGTATCTCTACAAAATAGGAATAGTTATCGTTTACTTTTACTTCGCAGCGGTCACCTATTTTGTGTCCCAACAATGCTTTTCCGAGAGGCGATTCGTTACTGATCAGATTTTTCAGGGAATTGCCGCGGATGGTTGTGACAATTTTATAGGTTTCTTCCTCGTCATCATCCTCAAAATAGACGGTAACGGTATTGTTCATTCCGACTTCATCATCCGCAGAATCCGTGGAAATAATCTTTGCCGTCCTGATCATTTTCTCCAGATAACGGATACGGCTTTCATTCTGATTTTTGTCTTTTTTTGCTGCATGGTATTCAAAATTTTCACTGAGGTCGCCATGTGCACGTGCCTCTTTGACTGCTTCCAGCGCATTTTTTCTCACAACCAGCTTTCGGTACTCAATCTCTTCTTCCATTTTTTTTATGTCCTGTTCGGTCAACTCGTCATACATGAATCCCAACCTCCATTTTCCATCTCTATCGGTACTGATCCTGTACCATTCTCATTATGATCTGCAAATCTGTCTCTTATAAAAACACCTGTTCTAATGCGATTTTCTCCGGCAGACAGCGTTCGATTGCACTCCCTTTCCGGCAGACAGACAGCCAGACGTCACGTTTGATGTTCCATGTTTTCAGATAATATTCTCCCACCTGTTCTTCCATCGTGGAAAAAGAATCCAAAGACATTGCGATCCCTGTTCCAACCGCCTTGATGTAGGCTTCCTTCCTCGTCCATATTCCGGTAAAAGCCTCATCCGTCCAACATTTTTCCAGATATTTTCTCTCATCTTCTGCAAAAAAACGCTGTGCGATCTTCTGTTTTCCGGTGCGCATCAGCTCTACATCCACACCTATATCCTCTGTGCCAAAAGCTGCTGCCACATACATGCCCGAATGGCTGAGGTTAAACATAAGCGGAAGCCGTTCTCCCTGTCCTGTCCCAAGATACGGCTTCCCATTTTCACCATAAACGAATCTTACCTGCTGCAAAGACCGTGTTTGTCCGGTCTGCTCCAACTCTGCTGCAGCAGACGATCCCACAGGTATTGTCTGCGTGTAACCATACTGCCGCAGACCGTATTCCAATAACAGACCTGCCCCAAAGGCACGAAGCCTGTCATCTTCATTTTTACATTGTTTTATTTTCTGTTGTCTGGCGCAGCACAAAAACTCCCACAGCTGTGGTTGATCTGATCTGTCACGCAAGGCACTGATATCTGAATAAAACACGCGCAGTTTTTTTTGATTATCCACTACTTATGATGCTCCTGCAGAACTTCTTTTTTTCGCCTTGTGGAATCCCAGACATTCTGCACACGTCTGGTCACGATCTCCGGAATAAATGGTTTTACAATGTAATCGCTCGCTCCTAATTCCATCGTCAACACCTGTTGTTCTGTTGTATCATCCGCCGTGATGATCACCACCGGAATATTTAAGATCCTTGGATCATTCTTCCTTTCCTGCATAAAAGTCTGTCCATTCATGCCAGGCATCATCAGATCTAACAGGATCATATCCACTTTATAATTCTGTTCCTCTAAAATACGAAGTGCCTCTTCCCCATCTCCTGCCTGCAGGATACGGTAATCTGTTTCAAAAATACTCTCCAGCGATGCCCGGTTAATCTCCATATCATCCACGACAAGCATGATTTTCTCGTTTACCTCTTCTTCCATCAGTGCAAGACGGTACTTTGCAAGTTCATTGTCCATCTCCCGCTGGACCGTGATATCGTCAATGCAGCCAAAAATAATATGGCGTTCCCCTACCCTGTTAATATACTTCAGGCGGAGCTTGATCCAGATTTCCCTGCCAGACTCGAGAAAACGTTTCACTTCACATTCCGCAGTACTTTGATTCTCCACAACCTGTGCAAAAGTATCCATAAACCTTTCTCTGTCAACATGATCAATGGATCCCTCAATCTCTTTGTGCACACGGTCTGTGTCATGATAACCAAACATGTCAAAATAAGCGTCATTTACACGCACCACTTCAATATTTCCGTCGCTGTACTCATAAATTGCGGCTGCCTGCATCATGTTGGAGAAAATCATTTCCATCTGCATATTCGCTGTCCAGATGGCATTCGTATCGTTGGATGTTCTCCTTGTCTCATCATCTTCAAAGTATGGCTGTTCATACAACAGCTTTTCATATTTTTTTACCGGCATTGGTCTTGCAAAATAAAATCCCTGCACATATTCGCATCCGATGCTGTGCAGAAACGATACCTGCTCTTTGCGCTCCGCACCCTCAGCTACGACCGGCATGTTCAGCCACTTTGCCATGCGGACTACCGATGCCAGAATGTTTTCACTCCTGCCATCATCTCCGGAACCATCCAGAAACTTCATATCAATTTTCAGGACGTCAACCGCAATATCTTTTAGTACATTCAGCGAGGAATAACCACTTCCAAAATCGTCCATCAAAATAGAAAAACCTTTTTTCTGAAGCTGTTCCATCATCTCTTTGATTGCTTTTGGGTTTCCTGTATATGCACTCTCTGTCAGTTCTAACTGCAGCCATTCCGGTGGAATATTGTATTTTTCTGTCAGTCCACAGATCACATCCACAATTTTTGGATTATAAAGACTTACACGCGAAATATTGACGGAAACCGGAAATATTTTTCTTCCCTCATCTCTCCATCCCGCAAGCAGCTGGCATGTCTTTTCCCAGACATACTGATCCAGCTTCAGGATAAAACCGTTCCTCTCAAATACCGGGATAAATTCTCCCGGCGATATCATCCTGCCATCTGCTGTGATCCATCGCACCAAAACTTCTGCTCCTGCAATGGAATTTCGCTGAAGTTCATATTTGGGCTGCAAATACAGCACAAACTCTTCGTTCTTCAGCGCATTCTTCATATTGTTGATGATGTGCTGCTCCTTGATGATCTCCTCGCTCATCTCTTTTGTGTAAAAGAAATAGTTCTGGATATAATTTCCCTTACAGTTTTTGGATGCAAGATTGGCTTTGTCATACATTTCGTTGATGGAAAGATCACGGTTTTTCACAAGATATATCCCAAAGAAAGGCGTGATATCAAAATCCAGCGGATATTTTTCCATCTGATTCGTGAATTTCTTCACAAAGTCTGTGATCTCTTTCTCATTATCATAAGAAAAGCATACCGCAAAAATATCTGCCTCAATTCTTCCATAAGTAATATAACGATATTCTTTTTCCACATTCTGCAGATAATCTGCCATATACTTTAATAAATGATCACCCTCATCCATTCCAAAAAAGGAATTGATCAGCTGGAATTTTTCAATATCGATCCTGATGAATGCAAAATCTTCCGTACCGAAAATATTCAGCATATTTCTCGTATTATAAAAGAACTTTGATTTGTTCAAAATGCCGGTAAGCACATCATACTCCGCACGGTATTTTAATTCATCATCCACTCTCATCTGACTGCGCTCGATCACATTCTTTACACGAAAACGCACGATCGTCGGATCATAAGGTTTCCCCATAAAATCCCATACTCCGTATTCCAGACACTTGCACTCGATCTCATCATTGATGCCTCTCAACATCGCGATCACAGGTATATTCTGATATCTTACATCTTTGTGAAAAATTTCTAAGAGTTCCAGTCCGCTCATGTCCGGCATGATCAGGTCAAGAATGATCACAGTTACCGCCTGATACTTCTCCTCTAAAACTGCTAATGCATTCTGTCCATTTTCTGCTTCAAGCACGATATAATTGTCATTTAAAATTTCCCGCAATGCAGTCCTGTTATGTCTTGCATCATCCACAACTAATATTGTATGTTTTCTTGTCATAAACCTTTGTGCCAATCCTTCTGCATTTGTAGTGGTTTCAGCCACCTGTCAAAATCTTTTTTCTTCCGTACATACCATATACTATATGATAACAGACTTATTTTTTCTTTTCAATACAAGAATTTTTATCTGTCGTTTACTTAAAAATCCATGTAAGAGAGATACATCTCCTCAAAATCATTTTCTTCTGCCAGATTGATGACATCTGCCATGGTCTGGATTTTTTCAAGTTCTTCTTTTGAAATTCTGCTAAGTAAAACCTCTTTTGTCCCTGCAAGAACTGTATTTCCGGCCGGAATCGTTTTCATCTCCAGTTCTTTCGGGATCAGTCCAATCCCTGCCGCCTTTTTGATATCTATCTTTGTTCCAAATCCACCTGCAAGATAACAGTTGTCCACTTCGTCAAACGTAATGCCTGCCTTTTTTACTAAAATATCCACTCCTGCACGGATCGCCGCTTTTGCCATCTGAAGTTCCCGGATGTCATTCTGTGTGAATTTTACTTTTTCTGCCAGCTCATATCCGGTGTCAAAATAAAGATCCGAATATGTTCCATGTTCATCGATCATCTGATGCTCCCGTAGTTCATACACCAGATCGATCATACCTGTTCCGCAGATTCCGATCGCCTGCTGTTTCTTATTTTCTCCATCTGTTTCACCGATCACCTGAAATCCGGCTTTCCCTGTCTCTTCCATGAAAACATGTGAGATCACTCCCGGAATGCTCGCCATGCCACAGGAAATATTTCCGCCTTCAAACGCCGGTCCTGCAGACGTGGACGTCACATACATATGACGGCAATTTCCAAGCACCATCTCCCCATTCGTTCCAATATCCAGCAACAAATGATATCCTTCGGATCTGTGCATATTCATTTTTGCAATGCCAGCCATGATATCAGCCCCTACAAACGCTGAGATCCCAGGCAAAATCACAACTTTTGTATCCAATTCTTTCATTCCAAGAAAATCCGCAGCACTGCCTTCCATCCATGAAAGGTCAACTGGCAGAAAAGGCGCCACCCCCAGTGTCTCACATGAAAATCCGCGAAGCAGATGACACATCGTTGTGTTTCCTGCGATCACGATCCTTTGTATCTGTTGTTCCGTTATCTTTTCTTTTTGAAGGAGCTCCCGGATCAGTTTCTGAAGATCCTGCCGGATACACCTCTGTATCTCCCACTTTTTTCCACTATTCGATGCAGAAATTCTCGAAAGCACATCCGAACCATAAGCTCTCTGGTGATTAACGGATACGGCAGTCTGGCAGTCTGCTTCTGTTTCCAGATTCACAAGCAGTGCCGCCAGAGTCGTTGTTCCGATGTCGATGCAGATTCCATAAATTGCATTTTCTGTTTTCTCTGCCGTTCCTTCTGCTGTATTTTTGTCCTGTATTCCGCCGCTTGTTTTCGCTTCTGCTGGTGTTTGGGTATCAGCTTCTGTAAGTCCTTCTGTGTCCGGTTTCTGCTGCTTCTCCCACTCTGAAAGAACTTCTATCGTTTCTTCTGACTCTGGGAGTTCCACTTCATATGCACCTACCGGATGAGATTGACAGGCAAGACGGTATCCATCCTCCAATTGTTTTTCCGAAAAAACTTCTCTATCCCGCCTTGTCGGTTCTGTTGCGCCACGTTTGTACCGCACAATACATTTTCCGCAGATTCCATTGCCATTGCATGGAGCACTGATGTATTCATTTTTTTCCTGTAACATTTCCAGAAGATTTTTCTGTTGTTTTGATCTGTCTATAATCATTTTTTCCTTTACACTGAAAAATCAACAAATCAGCACAGCTTCCTCGATGGAAACAGTGCTGATTTTTGTATTTTATAGTTTTTCAACTACGACTTTGCAACGTTTTTTACAGAATGCAATTCCGTATGCAAGAAGATCGTTTCGTCCATCCTCACGGAGTTCTGCGTCATATCTGTGATTCTTAATCTGCTCCATAGCTCGTTCACACGCCTTGTCAAGTTCATTCATGGAATGTGCGTATTTCAGTTCTATCACGATTCCAACATCTGGATTCTTAGGCTTAAGCAAAATATCTGCATATCCATCACCAGATTCTCTATTCGATTTAACCGCCCAGCCCGAATAATTTTTTAAAATACCGATCAGAATACCATGATAAAAAATCTCTTTTTCTTCGTTTCTTGCTTTCGTATCTAAAACGCTGATTGTTTCGCCAAGAAACATTGTAAGTTCCCGCTGGATGTCATCTGTCTTTCCTTCAAGAAAACCCCTGTTGATTTTTTCCGTAGATGCGTGGTCATTCGCAACTACCTGGTCAAACCAGTCACGGATTTGTAAAAGAAAGACTTCCCTGACTTCCTTGTTTGGAATGATCAATCTATACATCCCATTTTCTACATCACCATTTTTTGTGAGATATCCGGTTGTAAAAAGAACACTCCACAAATTATCAATGCTGTTATCAATCTCGTCGTAGGTCAGATCCAAACGGATTCTCTTTTCGACTGCCTCTCCCACAATCAATTGTTCGATTTCATCCTTTGTAGTTTTATCTGCCATGTCGATAAATCGTTTTACAAGATCATTTCCACTACTGTTAATCCAATATGCCTTTGGCTGCGATTTAGCCTCACTTACCAAATCGTCAACATAATTGATTACATCCCATGGGCAATAAATATCTGCATTACCAAAACGATAGCCATCATACCATTCCTTCACTTCTGTGAAATGTTTCTGCAGATTGTAGTCTTCCAGCAATTTTTTTACTTCTTCATTCGTAAAGCCGAATTCTTCATCATATCGAACATCGTCTGCCGAATAAACCTTAAAATTATTCAAGCCAGTAAAGATGCTCTCTTTGGAAACCCGAAGGCATCCTGTTAATACAGCAAACTGTAGAAAATCATTTGTTTTAAGTGCTTCACCGAACAATCCACGAATAAGTGCCACCATTTCTCTATAATAGCCATGCTGAAAGGCCTTATCAAGTGGAACATCATACTCGTCGATCAAAACAATCGTTTTCTGACCATAGTGTTGATATAAAAGTTCTGAAATTTTCTTAAGTGAGAATTTCAGCTTCGTTGCAAGAGTAGTTTCCTGTTCCCCTTGAAGTGAAATCAAATCACGATATATATTCTTTTCGTCATTGTCCAGTCTGCTACTGTTCAGCAAGAACTTAAATCGTCTCACCTCGCCAGCAATCAACTCACACAGGGCAGACCGTGCTTCTTCAAATGTTAGTCCATCTACACCTTTGAGAGACAGAAATATAACAGGATACTTTCCCATATATTCCTTACAAAGTTCTTCATTCTGCGAAATATAAAGGCCATCAAATAATGCTGTGTCTGTTCCAATCTCGAAAAAGCTCTTAAGCATACTCATATTTAAGGTTTTTCCAAATCGGCGTGGTCTGGTAAATAAATTCACTTTACTCCAATTTTCAAGAAGCTGCTCTACCAATTTTGTTTTATCCACATAATAAAAGTCTAACTTTCGAATTTCCTGAAAGTTCTCAAAACCGACTGGAAGCTTTTTTAATTCCTGCATATTTTACACGCTCCTCCGAAGCTTTAGTCTTAGGATTGGGTTACATACAGCAAGGTAGACCTGTCCTAGTGTGGTTTAATTTTACCATTTAGTTTGACAAGTATCAAGCCGATAAGTCGTTGCTAAACAAAAATAACACCGATTTTCATATGTTAGTTTCTTTATGAACAAAAGCAAACGAGACATTTAAATGAATATTCAAAGAATCCGAGATTTGAGAGAAGATTCCGATTATACACAGGAATATATTGCAAAGCTTCTGAATGTAAACCAGCGCACTTATTCCAGATATGAAAATGGAGAACATGCAATTCCACTTACAATACTTTCTTTTCTTGCAGACATCCAAAAAACCCATATCAGCGAATCAACGCTGATATGGGTTTTTTTTATACACAACCTTCTCCAAAGAATGAGTACTCTTATTTATTGCTGATAGCTGCCTGAGCTGCTGCTAAACGAGCGATTGGTACACGGAATGGTGAGCAGGAAACATAGTCCAAACCAATCTTGTGGCAGAACTCTACGGAAGATGGATCTCCACCGTGCTCTCCACAGATACCAACATGAAGTTTTGGATTTACTGGTTTACCAAGTTTGATAGCCATATCCATTAACTTACCAACACCATTCTGGTCAAGTTTTGCAAATGGATCGTTCTCGAAGATCTTTGTATCATAGTAAGCATTTAAGAACTTACCAGCATCGTCACGGGAGAATCCAAATGTCATCTGGGTTAAATCGTTAGTACCGAAGCAGAAGAAATCAGCTTCTGTAGCGATCTCATCAGCAGTAAGAGCTGCTCTTGGGATCTCGATCATAGTACCAACTTCGTACTCTAATTTAACGCCTGCTGCTGCGATTTCAGCATCTGCTGTCTCAACAACAACTTTCTTAACATATTTTAACTCTTTTACTTCACATACAAGTGGAATCATGATTTCTGGTTTTACTGTCCAGTCTGAATGTTTCTTCTGTACGTTGATAGCTGCACGGATAACAGCTTTTGTCTGCATCTTAGCAATTTCTGGATAAGTAACTGCAAGACGGCATCCTCTGTGTCCCATCATTGGGTTGAACTCATGTAAAGAAGCGATGATGTTCTTGATTGTCTCAACGGATTTACCCTGAGCTTTTGCAAGTTTCTCGATATCTGCTTCTTCAGTTGGAACGAACTCATGAAGAGGTGGATCAAGGAAACGAATTGTAACTGGGTTACCTTCCAATGCTTCGTAAAGTGCTTCGAAGTCTCCCTGCTGATATGGAAGAATCTTCTCAAGAGCAGCTTCTCTTTCTTCTACTGTATCAGAGCAGATCATCTCACGGAATGCAGCAATTCTGTCTTCCTCAAAG
>ENA-ORTU01001351-ORTU01001351.1-human-gut-metagenome-genome-assembly--contig:-NODE-1351-length-25330-cov-2.925420_pt1 | contig 25330 bp, 19 predicted proteins | sample MGYA00241910_ERZ509184 | MGnify/ENA primary metagenome ERZ509184 (study PRJEB26280, sample SAMEA2338847) | human gut metagenome | biome: human gut; feature: human-associated habitat; material: faeces... | reverse complement strand
CATATCTTGTGATACGCTTCTGTGGTTCACGATTGATAACTTCCAGATACTTCTCACGCATCTCATTTTCATCCGGTGTATGCTGACAGACATATCTGCACAGATTATTCAGATAATCCAGCTGGTCAAAATTCGGCTCCGACGACTCGATATGACGTATCTGTGTAATAATCTCGCCTTCCGGTGTCTCCACCGTCACCTGTATATTACTCGGAATGACAAATACATCCGATCTCTTAAATCCATAGCTTCTGCACATGCGGTAAAAGCTGTCTTCCAAACGGAAATTCTCTGCACCACTTTGAAGCATCGCTTCTCCGATGTCCAGGATCCCCTGTACAATCTTGTTATAATTCATCTTTTTTACCCCTTGTTTTCCTTCATAAAATTACCATTTCCTAAATCTAACATTTGAATCATATCATGGATTTTCTATAAGTCAACATAATTATTGTAAAATGTAATAACAGTTTGTAATACCAGTCTTAGAAGCTCTTATATTTGCAGCTTTTAATATTTCCTTTGAAATGCGAATCCCCTGACTATTCCCCCACGTTTTTACTTGTGCCTGCATAAAGTAACCTCCTTCGTTTTTTCTAGAGTATCCACCGGTAAAAACCAACGAACAGATTCGGAAAACTTTTGATTCCAGAAAAGCTGAATTATTAAATCGATTTTGTGTTTAATCCCGGTTCTTATTATACACAAACATCCAAAGCGCCATCGCACATATGATCACATATCCCAGCACGCTATACCTATCCGGTACCTGTCCGAACAGAAAGAAGCCCAGAATCGTCGAAAAGATGATCTGCGAATAATCATAAATGGATATCTCTTTCGCCGGTGCATGATAATAAGCCGCCGTGATTCCGAACTGGCCGCCTGCAGCCGCAAGTCCCGCACCCAGAAGCGTTAAGATCTGCAGGCCGCTCATCGGATGAAAATCCAGAAGCAGATATGGCAGTGTAACCACACACGAGAATCCTGAGAAGAAGATTACAACCGAAGAACCTTTCTGTCCTCTCTGCCCCAGGATACGCACCATCGCATAAGCAATACCTGCGCAGATCCCGCCGCACAGTCCGATCAGTGACGGTACCAGTGCCATATTCGTAAATGTCGGTTTGATTACAAATAAGCTTCCGATGAATGCACCTGCAACCGCCAGTGCCTGTGCCGGACTCATCTTTTCTTTCAGCAATAAAAATGAAAAGATAATTACAAAAAACGGCGACATCTTATTCAGCATCGATGCATCCGACAGCACCAGATGATCCACCGCATAGAAATTACACAAGATTCCCACCGTACCGAATGTCGCACGCAGAATCATATATTTCAGATTTCCCTTTTCGATTTTGAATCCATCCTTACTTCTTATGATCATGATCAGCGCAATAAAAAAAGCTACCAGATTTCTGAAAAAGCTCTTCTGTAACGAAGGCAGATCACCGGATAACCTTACGAAAGCATTCATGAATGCAAATGATAACGCCGATAATGTAATGAAAAATATTCCTTTGTATCTGGAATTCATAAACTTACACTTCCTTATGATTTATTTCTTTATATCTTACGTTATGTCATTTATCTTACCACGAAAAATTTTAACTGTGAATATATCCGACAATTGGACTTGATTTTGTACAACTTGCTACAATTCTTTTACATTGTCGCATTCTCCCATAAACGCACCTATCTGTTGATAGAATTTCAACTACAGATATGCTAAAATATTTTTGGATAATGAAAGGAGAAATGCAACATGAGACCCCTTGAGACATTTATCGAACAACGCAAAGAACGCTTCGTCAGAAACAGCCTGATGTCTGACGAATTTCTGGATTTTGTTAATAAAAATATGAAACCAATAGAGAAACAGATGTCCTATTATCAATGTGCCATCATGGAAGTAGAGACGAAATTCAAAGTATTAAATGAACAGTATTCCCTGGAATATGACCGCAATCCGATTGAGGATATCAAATCCCGTGTCAAATCCATGGAAAGCCTGATTAAAAAGATCCGTAAAAAAGACATACCTCTCACCCTTTCTTCTATTGAAGAAAATATCCATGATATTGCCGGTGTCCGTGTCATCTGCTCTTTTCCGGATGATATCTACATGCTTGCGGACTGTTTGCTTTCTCAGGATGACATCACACTTCTTGAGAAGAAAGACTATATCAAAAATCCAAAACCGGGCGGATACCGCAGCCTTCATCTGATTGTCAGTGTACCAATCTTTTTACAGGACGGAAAACGTAACATGACTGTAGAAGTACAGCTTCGTACGATCGCTATGGATTTTTGGGCAAGTCTGGAACATAAGCTGCGTTACAAGAAAGATATCCCGGCTGACAAAGCAAAATATCTGGAGGATGAGATGCTTGCCTGTGCACAGATCAGTGCCGACCTGGATATGCGTATGCAGAACGTCCGTGATGTAATTGCTGAGAATGCTAAACCAGACGAACAGTCTTTATTATTAAAAGATTTGTCATAAAAAGACATATTGAAAAATGCGCCAAAAAAGCACTGCGAAATTTGGTAATATTTCACAGTGCTTTGCCATTACGATATTCTGAAATGACCGACAATATCCGTTCTCTCCTGTAGGATATCTTCTTCATAATTCTTCTGATACGGATCATTATGATGAATCACATATGGTACACCTTCCACATTCCGTCTGTCAGAAATTACCCCGATATGATTCTTGAACACTACAATGTCGCCGCCCTGCCATTGTTCAATGTCATTTACATCCGTGGTTAGACTGGTCGCTGTATGTTCAAAATATATTCTCAGGTTCTTTACTCTTCGGAAATCAATATTTTTATCCGGCTCATCGATATCATAATCCTTCGGATTCGTTCTGATATCTTCGTCTACCAGTTCCCGCAAGTCATATCCGCTTTTCTTAAGCGCATATCCGACAACATCTGTACAGACACCATATCTGTCATCCGGATAACCGGTCTGATAATATCTGCTCTTGTAAACCGGCCGCTTCTTCACATAAACCAATGCATTCTTCAAAATATCGGTCTGATCATCCGTACCGTCACCATCTTTATCCACACTGCTATGATACGGTGTGATCTCTGTGCCGTTGTATTCATTCTTTGGCCGGTCTGTCTTCGTCAGTCCTACCACATCACGTTCTGCCAAAAATCCGCCAAGGGTCAGCCAGATGATAATAGCGATTGGAACTAAGATTCGGAATTTCATCTTTCTTGTCTTATGATGAAATACAATCATTCCTGCAAACGCACCAAATGCACCGCCGACAAACGCAATCCCTATCAGCACTGCCTCTTTGATCCTCCACTGATGATGCATTGCTTTCGCTTTATCCGTTCCATATAAAATAAATGCAATAATATTTACTGCAACGAGATAATAGGATATCGGTGTCGCCGCTGTAAGTAATTCTGCCATCTTCTGCTCCCCTCCTTCATATCTCCATTGTATCTTACCTTTGGTTCGCTTTCAATCAGAAAACAGATAATTTTCTTCATCAACTATATACAAATACACGCCTTTCATCTATACTCTCTTCTACATCACAGTCTGATACAAGAGCACCATGAGCGGCATTGTCACAATGGATAATAATGTCGTCATAACATTGATCGCACTGGCATATTTCGAATCATTTCCATACACCTGACACATCTGTGTGATCGTTGAAGCAGACGGTGTGATCACCGCAAGAAATACGATAAGCAGTAATTTCTTTCCATACGAATGTATGTTCACAAGCCCGCTTATCTTTAAAATCATCAATGATATCACAGGTATCACGACCAGTCTCAGAAATGAAATAAAATACACTTTCACATTTTCAAATATACTCTTCAGATTCATCTCTGCGATCAGCATCCCCGTTACGATCATACTTGCCGGACCGATCATACTGCCCACAGAACTTAAGGTCTGATTTACAATTTCCGGAAGCCTGATCCTGGTAAAAAACAGCACAACTCCGGCAAATACCGAGATCATATTGATATTGAATACAATCTTTTTCCAGTCCCACTTTCCTTCCCGGCTGATCGTATTCTTGCCATGCGTCCACAGAAATACCAATTGGACACTCATGAACACACAACCGTATAATACCCATTCTTTTCCCAGAATAAAAGTCACCAGCGGTACGATCAAATTGCCCGAATTCGAATAATAGATGGATGTCATCTCTACTTCATTTAGTTTCAATACCTTTCCAACACCCCACACTGCTGCCAGTAATATAACCTGTAATAATACCGACGCTGCAAATACCAGCAAAAGTTCCTTCACTTTTTCACTCGTATAATCCACCTGAAATGCATTGATGATCACACACGGGATAACAAGATATAATACAATTTTAGAAATAACTTTGCTGTCATCTCCCTTTAACAATCCTGTCTTTACAATAATATATCCCATCAGGATCATAAGAAACAGTTCTGCGATCTGTTCCATTAAAAGTATACTGATTTCCATAATAATCTCTCTTTCCTTTTACAGTCCTACCGAAAATCATATACACTTTCCTGATGATTGTCAATCTCACAAAAACCTGACATCCTTCTATTAATCATACTTATATTGACATGTTATTTCTCATTCGTATATTGATTCCTTCTATCTATAAGGCTATAATAATGTTTATAAAAATATAAAACAGGCAGTATAAAATACAGGGAGGAACTTAAGATGAGATACAAGAATATTATTTTTGACTTTGGAAATGTAATCGGAAAATTTAAAGGAGACTATATCCTGGGGAAATTTGCTTCTACACCGGAAGATTATAATATTCTTGCTGATGCCATTTTTAAAAACTGGGTAGCTTTAGATGCCGGAACTATCGACTATGACCAGAATGCCGAAGATACGATTGCAGAACTTCCGGACCGTCTGAAAGATACTGCCCGCGATTTTTTCGAGAACTGGTTCCAGTATGTCGATCCGCTTCCTGAAACATGGGAATTCATCAAAGAGTTAAAAACCCGGGGAGTTCCAATCTATCTGCTTTCCAACGCTTCTACCAGGTTTGCAGAACGTGCACCGGAAGATTATCCGATCCTGAAAGAATTCGATGGCATCGTCTTCTCTGCACCTCTAAAGATGGCAAAGCCGGGACACGATATTTATTACCATCTGTTCAATAAATATGACCTTCTACCAAGTGAATGCTTCTTCATCGATGATACGGTGGAAAATGTCATTGCAAGTAAAGAACTTGGAATGGAGAGCATCTTGTTTACTGGAGATATTGAGGCCGTTAAAAGGGCAATTGAGTTTTAATCAATTGCCCTTTCTTTAATAAATGCTTGATTTTTAGCTTTTCGTTCGGTATAATTCATATTTGGACAAAAAAATAAGATAATTTTGGTTTAATTGGAAACGACACAAGTGTATGCTTGATTAACGAACAACACAAGTGTCTTTTTTGTACCCATTTTTAAATATTTACATAAAAAGGAGAACAAAAATTATGCCAAAAAATCTATTTCAAAACGTTATTTTTACATTAATGATGTCATTTCTGATGGTATACGTCATGATCTGCTACAATATTTGCCTGAATGTGGGCGGAATGAGCAATGAAGTATTCCTGATGGCTTTCGGAGAACTGAAGATCATGTGGCCGGTTGCTTTCGTTCTGGAATTTGTCTTTGTTGACAAGCTTGCACATATGCTTGCCTTCCGTATCGTTACACCACAGGACAGACCAATCTTCATCACTCTTGCAATCTCTTCCATGATCGTATGTATCATGTGCCCTTGCATGAGTCTTGTTGCAACAATCCTGTTCAAGAACGCAGGAAGCAATGTAATCGCCACCTGGTGTCAGACAACATTCATGAACTTCCCAGTTGCTTTCTTCTGGCAGATCTTCTACTGCGGACCATTCATCCGTCTGATCTTCAGAAAGATGTTTCCTGAGAAAGAAAACGTTGCCGCTTCCGCTGTAACCGAATAATTGATACAAAAAAACCGAGCCTGTTTCTATACAGTGCCCGGTTTTTCTTTCTTCTTATTCTGTTCTTCCTGTCTATACAAAAAGCAATGCTATATTCAGCCCTGTTACAATCACAGCAATCACCAGAAGCAAAAAATTCAAACGTCTGCTGTTCACATATTTTCCCATTACTTTTTCAGATGAGGTCAGATATATCTGTGTAAATATTGTAATCGGAAGCTGAATCGCAAGCAGCATCTGGGAATATATCAGACCTTTAAACGGCTGGCTGATAAACAGGATGACAACCGCTGCCAGAATCATCGTCAATAAAATGCCAGCTTTCGTCTCTTTTGTCTTCATGTCATATGGCTGATTAAAGGTCCCGGAAAAAATCGTTCCACCTGCCATTCCAGCAGTGATACTCGATGAGATACCGGCCAATAACAGTGCCAGTGCAAAGACTACCGTCGCCGCATTTCCCATCAAAGGCGACAGCATCTTTCCTGCAACTGTCAAATCATCAATCTGCCTCCCATTTCCGCCCTGATAAAGCGTAGCTGCTGCCATCAGAATCATGGCACTGTTGATCGCCCATCCTATGATCATGGAAAATAATGTATCTTTAAATTCATATTTCAGCTGCTGTTTGATCACGGAATCATCTTCCAGGTTCCACTGTCTGCTCTGGATGATCTCCGAATGTAAGAACAGATTGTGCGGCATTACCACCGCTCCTAATACACTTAAAATCACCGGCATACTTCCCGCTGGAAACGAAGGTTTCACCCATCCGACTGCGGCTGCTCCCCAGTCGATCTTCGCAATTCCTATTTCAAATAAGAAAGAAAATCCAATCAGCGATACAAATATGATGATCAGCTTCTCAATCCTTTTATAAGCATTCGTAAATGCACATAAAAGAGAAACTGCAAGAATCAGCATACTCCCTATTTTTATTGGTATCCGAAACAGCATCTGCAATGCGATTGCACCACCTAGCATCTCTGCCATCGCAGTTGCTACTGCCGCAAGCATTGCCGACAGAAGAATAATATTCTTTAACAGCCTTTGGATATATCTGCTTGCCGCCTCCGAAAGGCAAAGTCCCGTTGCAATTCCTAAATGTGCTGCATTGTGCTGCAATATGATCAGCATGATGGTCGATAACGTCACCATCCACAATAGCTCATATCCGAATCCGGAGCCCGCCGCAATATTCGAAGCCCAGTTTCCAGGGTCTATGAATCCTACTGTTACCAAAAGGCCCGGTCCCAGATAACGTAAAAAATCAAATGTCTTATTCTTTGATTGATTTCGGAATTTTTTCTTCATATATAAAGAACTCCTTTACTAAAAAGAATCTAGGTTAGTTGCAGCTAACCTAGATTCTACTTAGTATTTATTTCTTTGTCAATTCATTATATGAATATCATTTCTCATTTAGAAGCAGAGATTCAAAACTTCCGTTCAATCTCGCTGCTTAGACAGCTCTTGTATATTTCTTCAGCCACTCCTGCTCTTCCTCGTTCAGGTAAGGAGCAATCACTTCGTATACTTTTGCATGATAATCATTCAGCAGTTTCTTGTCTTCCTGTGTCATAATATCCGGATTGATCGCATCCAGATCCATTGGAATCAGGGTGATTGCTTCGAAGTACATGAACTGACCATATTCATTCAATGTTCCTTTGCAGGTCAACAGTTCGTTCTCCAGACGGATTCCGTGAGATCCTTCAATATAGATTCCAGGCTCATCTGTGATGACCATGCCTTCCTGTAATACTTCTGTCTCACCCTTACGATATTTCCAGCGGAAACCTGCAGGTCCCTCGTGGATGTTCAGAAGGTATCCGACTCCGTGTCCTGTACCATGGTTGAAGTTTAAGTCTCTGTCCCAGAATGGTTTTCTTGCAAGGATGTCAAGAATCATACCGGTAGAACCTTCCAGGAATTTTGCACTGCCAAGCTGTAAGTTACTAATCGCAACCAATGTGAAGTGATCTTTCATGATCTGCGGAACTTCGCCGAGTGCGTAAGTTCTGGTTACATCTGTGGAACCTTCATAGAATCCAGCTCCTGTATCCGTTAAGAATAACTGTCCTTCTTTTAACTCTACATCTGTCTCCGGAGAAGATGTGTAGTGTACGATCGCACCATGCTCTCCAAATGAAGAAATTGGCTCGAAGCTTGGACGGATGAAGTTTCCCATCTCAGCACGGAACTCATCCAGTTTGTCAGAGGCACTCATCTCTGTGATCTTCATCTTGCCGACATTTTCTTTCAGCCATTTCATGAATCTTACATGCGCAACACTGTCTTTGATCTGTGCTTTGCGGATGTTCTCGATCTCAACCGGGTTCTTGACCGCTTTCATGAGAATTGCCGGATTTCTCTTTTTTACTGTCTTAACATTTTCAGGAATATTGTTGAACAATGCATAATTCAGTTTTCCAGGATCGATCATTGCAACCACATCACTGCCAAATTTCTTCACGTCTTCGTAAATGTCGTTGTATGGGTGTAAGTTTACGCCATCTTTTGCAAGTTTGGCTTTTAACTTGTCATCTAATTTTCTCTCATCGATATACAGCTCGAAACTGTCCATTGTGATGATTCCGTAAGATAATACCAGTGGGAAGAAGTCTATATCATTTCCACGGATATTTAACGTCCAGCAGATGTCGTCGATCGTAGATACAACGTGCACATTGGTTCCTGCTTCTTTCATCTCTTCACGGATTCTTGCAAGTTTGCTTGCAACATTCTCTCCAGCATACTTTACATCCAGGTCAAATGCAGGCTCCTCAGATAATACCGGACGGTCTTCCCAGATCTCATCAATTAAGTCTACCTGGTAATTTACTTTCGCATTCTTCTTCCGGGCGATGGCTGCATAGCCTTCTCCTTCGCCAACGGATACGACTCTTCCGTCAAATCCGAGAGTCTCTCCTTCTTTTAATACCTCTTCAATGTATGTATTCAGCTCCGGCACACCAGGCTCACCCATTTTCATGAGTTCTACAGTTGTCCCCTCCAACTGTGCTGCCGCCTGGATGAAGTAACGTCCGTCTGTCCAGAGTCTTGCTTCTGTCTTTGTGATCACAGCGGTTCCTGCTGATCCTGAGAACCCTGTAATGAACTTTCTCGCTTTGAAATGTTCCCCAACATATTCACTCTGATGAAAGTCGGCAGTCGGTACTACATACACATCAATGTTCTTTTCTTCCATGCACTTTCGAAGTGCGGAAAGTCTTTCTGGTACTGTCATGTTTTTGTTCCTCCTTGATATATACAATGTATGAATATTATACCGCATTTTTCCCGATTAATCTTCGGGTAATGTAGATAATTTTTCTTATCTTTCATAAGTAATACTTCTTACATTTCAAAGCCTTTTTGGCTATTTATTGTATTGATTCTTTACATCCGTCCGGCTTTTCCAAGCTCCATCAGCACCGGTGTAAGCCCTGCAACATCCCAGCCTTCAAAACTGATCATACGTAACGCACGGAATAATAATTTCACTGTCTCAGATTCTTCTGTCTGATCTGTATGATATAATTGTGCTGCAACCTGACAGATCACCATCAGGATTGTATTCTTGAAAGCTCCGATTTCTTCGGATTCTTTCCATAGATTCTCCATATCATAATCATCTGTATTCCCGCATGGTGCGGCACAGGTCACACATCCCGGTGAGACTGTGTACTTCTCATTTCTGACTTTTTCTAACATCTCACTCATGTCAAAGATACTTGCCGACCAGTCTCCGGCCATTGTCAGCGCTTCTAAGAATATCCGGTCGGTGCTCTCTGTCTTTTCGTTATTTTCACAGGTTCTTGCAAGCCCGATGACTGCACCTGTCAGTTTCTGTCTGATCTCTTCTGTCATGATTTATCTCTCCTTCTTAGACGGTATCAAAAATATAAATATCATAGAACTCACAAACAGCAAAAATGGATAAAAGAGCTTCGGCATGATCTGAAATGCCGACACACGATATCCCAGTTCACTTGCCGCTGAAATGGCTACCAGCATCTGCGCTCCGTAAGGAATAATCCCCTGAAAAATACAGGAAAATGTATCCAGTATCGAAGCTGTCTTTTTCGGTGTGATCCCGTATTCTTTTGCCATATCCTTTGCGATCGGATTCGCCATGACAATCGCTACGGTGTTGTTCGCAGTCGCAATGTCCATCGCTCCGACCAGGAGTCCCATGCCAAGCTGACCGCCTTTGCGGCCTTTGAATACTTTGTGGATTCCTGCCAGCAATGCATCAAAACCACCATATTCACGGATCAGTGCACACATCGCTGCTACCAGAATTGCGACCATACTTGTCTCAAACATTCCGGAAGCCCCGGAACCCATATTGGCAAGCAGATCTGTCGCCGCAATGTGACCGCCGGCCAGCATAATAATAGAACCAGATACAATCCCGATCAGAAGTACCACGAATACATTGATCCCGATAATTCCTCCTATGAGAACCAGTACATATGGAATAATCTGCACTAAGTTATAACTCTTACTTACCCGTCCTGCAATATCCGTCTGAAATGAAAGAACCAGGATCAATACCAGCGTTGCAATAGCTGCCGGAAGTGCAATTCCAAAGTTCTCCCGGAATTTATCCTTCATCTGACATCCCTGTCCGTTACATGCTGCGATCGTTGTATCTGAAATAAAAGAAAGGTTATCTCCGAACATTGATCCTCCCATAACCGAACCGATGCAAAGTGCCATGTCAAATCCCGAAGCCTTGGATACGGACACTGCGATCGGCGTGATCAATGTAATTGTCCCAACCGACGTTCCCATGGCAACCGACACAAAACAGGCTACCACAAATAATACCGCAACTGAAAATCTTGCCGGAATCAGTGACAACATGAAATATGCCACACTTTCCGCACTGCTTCTTCCTACCACTCCGACAAATGCCCCCGCTGTCAGGAAGATCAGAAGCATTGTAATAATATTCTTATCAGCAAGCCCCTGCGCCATGATTTCCAGCTTTCCATCAAAACTTATCTTGCGGTTCTGCAAGCATGCCACCAGAATCGCTGCAAGAAATGCGATTATGATCGGAACATTATAGAATCCCATCGGAATCTTCATTACATATTCAAATGCGATTCCAAGCCCCAGATAGATACACAAAAATACGCCTATCGGCAGTAATGCTGCCACATTTCCTTTTTTCATTCTTCTTTATCCTCTCATTCCTTTTTCTTCTAACCGATTCCTCCGAGAACAATTCCAAGGATCAGCACAATAAAACATACCGGTACATAAAAATATTTACATATTGTATAATACTGTTTCGTAAATGGTGTCTCTCTTCCTGTATTAACCTGTTTTTCCACGAATGCCTTACCGCATACCCAGAAGAACATGATTCCTGCAAGCCCGGCTCCAAGCGGACAGATATAGATAGACAGCACATCCATCCAGTCTGACACGATGCCCTGGATCAGCAGGGAGACGATCACTCCCACAATTCCTGTAAATGCACATGCCGGCACTCTTCCAAGCTTGAATTTTTCCTGCACCGTAGCGATCGGAGCCTCATACAAGTTGATCAACGATGTCATACCCGCAAGTAATACCGCAACAAAGAAGATGATTGCGATCAGCCATCCTCCCGGCATTCCTTTGATCAGATTCGGGAGAAAAATGAACAATAGTCCGGGACCTCCCTGATCCAACTGCGCTCCCGTTGTTGCCATCGCCGGAATGATAACGAGTGCGGCAAGAATTGCTGCAATCGTATCAAATAATGCAACTCTTCCTGCAGAAGCCGGAATGTCCTCTTCATCCGAAAGATAAGATCCATAGATCAATGTTCCATTTCCTGCTACCGACAGGGAAAAGAATGCCTGACCAAGTGCAAAGATCCACGTTGCCGGATCTTTGAATGCCTCTGGATCTACTCTGAAAATATAACGGTATCCTTCACTTGCTCCCGGCTGGAATCCGACATAGATTCCCAGAATCACGAACAATGCGAAGAATATCGGCATCATGATCTTATTTGCTTTTTCAATGCCGCTTCCGACACCTAACATCAGAATCAGCATACAGGCCACAAGCGCAAGTATCTGCCATATATTATTACCAAATGCTGACGCCATCTTACCAAATGCCGCCCCGAATTCATCCACATTTTCAGGCGAAAGTGTTGCTCCTGTAAATGTTCCAACGGCATATCTTAGGATCCACCCCATTACAACCGTATATCCGATCGCCATGGCAAGTGATCCGAATACAGGGATCATCCCCAGTGCTTCTCCGACTTTTCTCTTTCCTTTTTTCTCACAGGCAATTCCAAATGCATCGATTGGACCGGCCTTTGCCGCACGCCCAAAACTCATCTCCCCGATCACTCCCGTCGAACCGATCAGTATTACAAATATAAAATACGGTATCAGAAATGAACCGCCTCCATACAATGATACTCTTGTTGGGAACATCCAGATATTTCCCATACCGACCGCTGAACCGATACAGGCACAGATAAATCCCCATCTGCTGCTAAATGATTCTCTTTTATTCATAATTTTCCCTCTCCAGCCATTGGGGACGGGGTTTTTGGTCTTTTTACTGTCCCTGCCGGCTCAAAATATTCCATACACATGGTAGATTTCTCTATTTTAGCATGATTACTATAAAAACGTCAAAAAAAAGGGGATATAAACTTATCCCCTTAGTGTCGCTACCATCCTTTTCGGAATTTTGCCTTACTCTTTCAATTCTACCTTAGATTGCATCCAACGCATTCGAAATATCTGCAATCAGATCCTCTTTATCTTCCAGACCAAGACTGATACGAATCAGTTCAGCCGGTACTCCTGCCTCTTTTAACTGTTCATCCGTCATCTGTCTGTGTGTAGACGTTGCCGGATTCAGACAACAGGTTCTTGCATCTGCTACATGCGTCTCGATCGCACCAAGCTTTAATGTCTTCATAAATGTAGACGCTGCTTCTCTTCCACCTTTTAATCCGAACGATACAACACCGCATCCTCCGTTTGGAAGATATTTCTGTGCTCTTTCATAATATTTATCAGACGGAAGTCCGGAATAGTTCACATATGCTACCTTTGGATGTGCTTCCAGGAATTCTGCGACTGCCTGTCCGTTCTCTACGTGCTTCGGCATACGTACATGCAGGGATTCCAGACCAAGGTTTAAAATGAATGCATTCTGTGGTGACTGCATAGATCCGAAGTCACGCATCAGCTGAGCCGTACATTTGGTAATGAATGCACCTTCTTTGCCAAATTTCTCCGCATATGTAATTCCATGATAGCTTTCATCAGGTGTGCAAAGTCCCGGATATTTATCTGCGTGTGCCATCCAGTCAAACTTTCCGCTGTCTACGATTGCACCGCCAAGTGCAGCTCCGTGTCCATCCATATATTTTGTAGTCGAATGAGTTACAATATCTGCCCCCCATTCAAACGGCCTGCAGTTGACCGGTGTCGGGAATGTGTTATCTACGATAAGCGGCACACCATGTGCATGTGCCACTTTGGCAAATAATTCAATATCCAGTACGGTAAGTGCCGGATTGGCAATTGTCTCACCAAACATTACTTTTGTATTTGGCTTAAATGCCTCATTTAACTCTTCTTCTGTTGCATCCGGTGACACGAATGTTACATCGATTCCCATCTTTCTCATCGTTACATCGATCAGGTTAAATGTTCCACCGTAAATGGATGAAGATGCTACAATGTGATCTCCGCACTCACAGATATTGAACAGTGCGAAGAAATTGGCTGCCTGTCCGGATGAAGTCAGCATCGCTGCCGTTCCACCTTCCATCTCTGCAATCTTTGCCGCAACCATATCATTAGTCGGATTCTGCAATCTGGAATAAAAATATCCTGACGCTTCCAGATCAAATAATTTTCCCATATCTTCACTGGTTGCATATTTGAATGTTGTTGACTGTACGATCGGAATCTGTCTTGGTTCTCCGTTTCCCGGAGTATATCCGCCCTGTACACATTTTGTTCCTATTCTGTATTCATTCATGAATTTTCCTCCTTAGTGCATGTTTTTTCACGCACTCGCTAAATCATACCTTTTTAGTATACTTTAGCACTATACCGAGGAAATTTCAAGGAAAGATAATAAGACTAATTTATCGTCTTCTCAAATCATACAATGGGTTCTTGCCGAAGAACATGGGAATAAAGAAAAAACACAAACGAAAGAGGATGAAGTAATACGCCCCTCGTCTAATTAACAGGGAACATATTACTTCATCCTCTTCCACCTGTGATTCTTTTTATTTCATATTCATATTATTTACTCGATCGCATCCGTCTCAATCACAAATTTTACATTACCATCCATTGCTTTATCCTTACCGCTGAATGTATTGTATTTGCAATCTTCTGATGTCAGCACATCGATTCTGTCGATTACATCACCAAGTTCATCTTCTACTGTGCTCTTTAACTTGCTGGTTCCTTCTTTGTCAAATTTTGCCATGCCTTCTGCAAGCTCTTTTGCACCTGACTGAAGTTCGGAAGCTCCGCTTCTAAGTGCACCGCTGTTGGCTGCAAGTGTTGCAGATCCGGAAGACATCTGGCTTCCCAGTGTATTCAGTCCGCTTGCTAGCTGGTTCGTACCGCTCTGGAGTGTATTGACACCGGCTACTAATGTCGGACTGTTGGATTTCAGTTTATTTGCACCGCTTACCAGGGAATCATTGTATCCACTTAACTGTGCGAATCCTTTGTTCAGTGCCGTGATTCCCTGGATTGCTGTCGGGAACTGTGCAGATGTCTCACTGTCTAATGTAGAGATTCCTGCTGCCAGTTCAGAAATTCCTGCATCCAGTCCCTGCATACCGGCATTTAATTTTGTAATATTACTTGTAAGACTATTTAACTGATCTGCCGGAATCTTGTCTTTTGCAGCCGTAATTGTATCTAATTTGGTCTGCATTTCACCAAGCTGGCTTCCAAGACCTTCCATTGTCTTTGAAGCTGTCTGCAGATTTCCGGTTAAAGTTATAATTCCTTTTGTAATGTCAGAAGTATCAATATTATCAATGGAAATGCTGGCTTTTTCAACTGTATTCACATTCTTCAGACCGTCAGCTGCAGTTTTTGCATTTTTCAGTGCGTCGATAGACTGCTGTAACTGCTGTTTTTCTGCATCACTGGAAGCTTTACTCTTCTGTGTCTCCAGTGCCTGGATTGACTGACTGATCTTTTCTGAACTTGTATTTGCCGCATTCTTTGCTGCTGCAACTTTATTGTTATAATCATCAATAGCTGTATTTAATTCTGTGACTTTGCTTTCACAAGTAGTCTTCAGATTCGTTAACTGGGTATTGAGTCCGTCCAGTTCTTTCTGCAATACAGTAAGTTCTTTTACAATATTAGTAACTGGCTCTTTAACGCCCTTTTGCATACCGCTTTCAAGCTGCTCTGTCTGTGCAATCAGTTCATTTCCTGTCTGCACCATGGAACCAACCTGTGCCATCAGTGCCTGCACCTGTTTTGTTCCAAGCGAATCTTCTAAGGCCTGTGTTCCTGCTGCCAGTTCAGAAGAAGCAACTTTAATATCCTCTCTATCTTTTCCTTTTCCATCTGTAGAAGCTTCCATTTTTGCAATAGCGCTCTGCACTTTCTTCAGACCAGTACTCAATTGTGTCAGCTGTGAAGCGCCTGCCGCCAGCTGCTTCTCACCGTCTACGTAACTGCTTACACCATCTGCCAGTGTATTTACGCCATTCGTATAATCCTGTACCCCTTTGACAACTTTATTCACACCATTCACATACTCTGTAACGCTGCCGCTTAACTCTCCGTTAGAACCAAGATATTTCTGAATACCGGCATTCAATGTGTCAACACCTTCTGTATAAGTATTCACACCATCTGCCAGTGTTCCTGCACCATCTGCCAGTGTATCGGAACCACTAACCAACTGAAGTGCCGCATCTTCCAGATCATCCAGCGCTGTCTGCAGATCATCTACATCTGCAATGTCATCCATATTCATATCATCCAACAGATCAGATAATGCAACTGTATAAGTAGAAGACATTGTAAAATCTGTTACATCTGCTTCAATACTTAAGCTTTCCGGAATCGTAACTTTGTCACTTTCTTCACTGCTTAAGTTCAGGCTGTCTTTTAATCCCGGCATTCCGAATCCGACCACGATATTCTTATTTCCATCGGAAATAATCTTGCCGTTATCAATCGTTACATTGCTGAATGTCTCATTCGGAAGTATCATTCCCGTCATCATCACGAACGGTGTATATACTTCTGTATCTTTTCCATCCAACGATACATTCTGTTTTTCATTATTCTTATAATCAACGGTAATTTTCAAATGTCCGCTCTTACCCTTTAACTCAGACGGCTTCATCTGTTTTCCGTCCAGATAATAGTTCAGTTTTACTGATACCGGAAGTTTCTTATCTGTCGTTCCCTGATAATAGATGTCCTCACCGTCTGTAGCCCAGGTCAGTTTATCTCCGTCTGACGTATATTTTTCATCACCTTTTACATTCTTGATATCGCTCAGTGTGCTCTCGTCTTCCAAATCTCCGGATACACTTCCTGAATTCTTAAGCCAGTTGGATACCGTTACTTTATCTGTCTTGCCGCTTGCTTTGGCATTCACATATACCGTCTCTTCTTTATATACCTCGCTGTTTGAAGTTCCATTTGCCGCGAAAGCCGGTGTTACACCCATCATCACTGACATTCCGACTGCTACAGATGCTGCAACTTTTCTTTTCATTTTCCTATTCTTATTCATAATTCCTGCTTCCTTTCTTAATTATGATGGATTGTTAATAACAGGTTACTTTGCTTCATTTGTCTGTGCTTTTGCCTTTTTCCCAAGAAATCCGATGGATGTCTTACAAATTAATTTGTCAAATATCATAAACATTGCCGGCAATACCAGAAGAACTACGATCATACTGATAATTGCTCCTCTTGCAAGCAATGTACAGATCGAACCGATCATCTCAACCTGTGAGTAGCAGGCAACTCCAAATGTTGCTGCAAAGAAACTAAGTCCGCTGCTGATAATGGACGGCATGCTTGTTTTATGTGCAATGCTGATTGCTTCCATCTTATCTTTTCCAAGGCTTCGTTCTTTTTGATATCTCGTTGTCATCAGGATCGCATAGTCAACGGTTGCACCTAACTGGATCGCACCGATCACGATACTTGCCACAAACGGAAGGCTGATTCCCTGATAATACGGGATCGCCATATTGATCATAATTGCAAATTCGATAACTGCCACCAGAATAACCGGCAGTGAAATCGATTTGAAAATAATCAGAATGATCACAAATATCGCTGCGATAGAGATAATATTAACATTAACAAGATCGACATCCGTGACATCCTGCAGATCTTTCATCAGAGGCGCTTCTCCGATGACCATTCCCGTCTTATCGTATGATTTTACAATCTTATCGATTTTTTTAATCTGTGTATTGACCTGATCCGTTGCGGATTCGTATTCTGTACTTACAAATGCCAGTTCATAATCTTTACTCTGCAGCATCTTCCGGACATCCTTTGGAATTATGGAATCCGGTACACTAGGCCCGATAAGTGAACTCATACTGATGGTCCATTTCACGCCTTTTACTTTATCGACCTTATTCAGCATCTGCTGTTTTTCCTTTGCATCCATGTTCTTATCCATCATGATAATATGCATGTTGCTTGCCCCAAAGTCATCCTTTACTTTTGCAATTGATACATTACTGTTCAATGTTGCCGGAAGTGAATCTGCAATATTGTAGTAAATCTTTGTATGGTTATTTCCATAAATTGCCGGAAGTAAAAGTATAAGGAATGCCGCAATCCATACTTTATAGTGCTTTGTGATAAAGGCTGATGGACGATCCATATTACTTAACAGCAATTTGTGTCTTGTCTTCTCGATTGGTTTATCAAATACAAGGATCAGTGCCGGCAGGATCGTTACACAACAGATAACGCCGATCACAACTCCTTTTGCCATTACGATACCAAGGTCACGTCCGAGTGCGAATGTCATAACACAAAGTGCGATGAATCCGGCCACAGTAGTCACGGAACTTCCGACAACCGACTTAAATGTATTGGCGATCGCATGCCCCATAGCTCTGTCTTTCTCACCCGGGAATCTCTTCTTATTCTCTTCATAACTATTCAGAAGGAAGATGGAATAATCCATCGTTACGCCAAGCTGTAATACTGCTGTCAGTGCCTGCGTAATATAAGACGTTTCACCGAGTATAATATTACTTCCCAGGTTGTATAAAATCGCAAGCCCTATACTAAGCAGGAATAAAAACGGAACTACAAATGATCCCGATGTAATCTCCAGTACGACCAGGCTTAACAGTGCCGCGATCACTACATAGATTGGAAGTTCTTTCATTGCGATATTCTTAATATCTGTAACGATACCCGTCATACCACTGATAAAGCACTGCTTATTTGCGATCTTACGAAGCTGCGTCAGTGCCTCCATGGAATTATCAGATGATGTCGTATCATCAAATAATACCAGCATCATCGTTGCATCTCCATTGATAAATGCTTTTCTTATATCTTTTGGAATCATCTCTGTCGGAAGACTGATATCTGCCACATCGTCATACCAGAGTACATCCTGGACGTGCGGCACTTTTTCAAATTCCTTTTCCAGTTTCTGTACATCCTTCATATCCATATTCTCGACTGCGACCATGGAGAATGCACCCATTCCAAATTCATCTACCAGTATATCCTGTCCTTTTACCGTCTCCAGGTGATCCGGCAGGTAACTCAGCAGGTCATAATTTACTTTTGTCTTTGCGATGCCGATTACTGACGGAATAATTAATAAGACTCCTATAAGCAGCATCAGTATTCTGTGTCGGGCAATCCATTTGCCAACTTTGACCATTCTTTCCATCTCCTCTTATTTTCTTTATGCATTTATTATTATAATCAAAAATGACTAGTAGTCAATATTTTATTTAAATTATTTTTTTATTTCGTTGATAATCTTTATCCATATTGGCGCACACTAAAAAAGAAACAGCACATCCCGTGTTGTTTCTTTTTTGTTTCTATTCTATAAATTTGTTATTTCATGCATTTCAAGAGCAGTTTAATGTGCTGCTGCCTCTACATTTCCGGCAGCTTTTTCTTTTCGTTTGTCATGCATTGCAAATAATCCGGCTAACAGAGTTCCTGAGATGGAATGCCATGTACAGGATACCGCACAGATAATTGCGGATTCCGGTGTAGATGCAAACTGGGCAGTTGTAGTTGCAAGATTCGTTGCAAGTCCGGCATTCTGCATACCTACTTCGATAGAAATGGTTCTCTTCTTTGACGTATTCATACCAACCAGTTTTCCTGCTCCATATCCAAGCAGATATCCAAGTCCGTTGTGCAGTAATACTGCTACGAAGATCACAACACCTGACTGGAAGAACTTGGCTCCCTGTGAAGATACCACACCGCCGACAACACATGCAAGTCCGAGAACAGCAACTCCCGGCATAACTTTCTGAAGTTCCCGGAATGTTTTATTCTTTCCCAACAGATAATTTAATAAAAATCCAACACCAACCGGAAGGATAACAGTCTCAATGATTGATACGAACATCGGAAGTCCCTTGATCGTAATCTGTGTACCGCTTGCCAGTAAAGATACCATGAGTGGTGTCATAACCGGTGAGACCAGTGTGGATACTGTTGTCATTCCTACGGAAAAGGCCACATCTCCGCCGCACAGGTAAGACATGATGTTGGAAGATACACCTCCCGGGCAACAGCCTACAAGAATCAGTCCAAGTGCGATTCCATCCGGCAGATTCAATACCTTTGAAAGCGCAAATGCAAGGAATGGCATGATCAGATACTGCGCAACCGCACCAACACAAATGTCAAACGGACGCTGTGCAAGAATCCTAAAATCTTCTGTTGTAAGTGTCAGTCCCATACTGAACATGATAATACCAATGATAATAGACTGACATGTGAACTTGTTCGATACCATGTCTGTGAACAGTGCCAGATTTACCCAGCCCATCATAGACGGAAGGAAAAATGTAACCACTGCGATTGCGATTACAACAATTGACGTGTAGTCTGATAAAAATTTGCTTGTTTTTTGTAATGCTTTCATTACTCTTCTCCTCCTTTAAGCAATCACTGTCCACCAAAAAAAATCCCTTTCCAGAATATACTCTGAAAAGGGACGAAATCTATCCGCGTTACCACCCTAATTCTGTAGAATCTTTCTACAGCTCTCATTCACGTACCATCATACATGCTCCCTGTAACGGGGGATACCGGCGAGGTTTACTTTGATATTGCTTTCAACCCGCTTCTTAGAGAGGATATCCTTATCTGCTTATTACCTGCTTCCACCAACCGCAGGCTCTCTGTGAAATAACGATAGATACGGCATTGTTCTCATCAACGAATTTCGGTGAACTATATGTGTTTTTTACAAGTCCTTATTATAAACCTGTCATTTCAAATGTCAAGTATAATTTTTCATGATTTTGCATATTTTTTCATCTCATCTTGCAAAATACTCCTTGCCTTCCCGGATTTTTACTCTCCGATCCTTGGAAGATTCCATCTGTAATGAGCCGCAAGAAAACGTATCAGCATAACGATCAGTGATGACACCACCATCGCCGGAAGTTCTCCGTAACTTCTGTATATGATCACACATATCCACGCCCCCGCAATGGATGCGCATGCATAAATATGTTTCACAAATATATACGGCGCAACTCCTGCCATCGTATCACGCAAGAGTCCTCCTCCGACTCCCGTCATTGTACCAAGGAAGACCAGCAGAAATGTATTATCGATATAGCCGCAGCTGATACCTTTTGTCACTCCCATCGCCGAAAAGATTCCAAGTCCTACAGAATCCATTGCCAGCATAAGTTTATCATAGACCTCACCAAAACCATCCTGCAGATATTTCCTGCGGAAATATATAATACAAAACACAAGCACCGCAGCAAGTACGGCATAGATCACATATACCGGATGCAGAAGTGCCGATGGCATCTTCCCAAGTATAACATCACGAACCATACCTCCGCCAACTGCCGTTGACACACCAAGCACGATCACTCCGAATATATCCATGCTGCACTCAATTCCAACCATTGCCCCCGATGCTGAGAACGCTACTGTTCCGATCAGTTCGATTGCAAATATAATCCACTCCTGAATATCCATCTTGTTTTCCCCATCTTGTCTTTTATTTTTTGTAAATTTACTGTCCTGTTCATGCTCTGTCATTCTATTTCCGAAGGTCTTCCAGCATCTCTCTGACCGTCTTACCATACACCGGATGACGTTTATAAGGTGCAATCTCATGCAAAGGCTCCAGTACAAACGCTCTCTTATGCATCTCCACATGTGGAATGCATAAAGCATCCGTCTCTGCAACCAGATCGTCATAGAATATAATATCCAGATCCAGTGTTCTCGGTCCCCAATGTATGATTCGTTCTCTTCCTGCCTCTTTTTCAATTCGGTTCAGCTCTTTTAGTAACTCTTCCGGATATAATAATGTCGAAAGCTTCAGACAACCGTTTAAAAAATCCGGCTGATCCGTCACTCCGTACGGAGGTGTCGTGATAAATGTCGATACCTTCTCCACCTTTGTATTCTTCATCTCATCCAGCGCCTGTACCGCGGCTTCCAAAATGCTTCTGCTATCCCCCATATTCGATCCAAGCGCAATATATGCCGTATGCCATTCACGCTCAATCTCTACACTGACCGTCTTAAGCGGCAGTCCGACCGGTGCCCACGGTTTCTTGATCTCAATCTGCACCTTCTGCAGACCTGCTATACGCACCAGCATCTCCTCTGCCAGTCCTTCCGCAACCTTCTCCAGAAGCTTAAACGTATGACTTTTCAAATACTCTGTGATAAATGCACATGCTTCTCCATAATGGATAGATGCAGTCAGCTCATCTGTCAGTCCTGCCCGTCTGGTATCCGTATACATAACCGCATACACCACAAATTTCTGCCCCAGTACATTTTCCTCCGGAAACACACCATGATTGGCAAATACTTCCAGATCTTCTATCTTTATCTTGTCCGGTTTCATCTCATTCCTCACTCTTTCTATACTTCGTGTCCCCGCATGATTGCTTTCGTCATCTGAATGGCTCTCTTATTTTTCTCTACATCATGGACGCGTACGAATGCACATCCCTTCTGTACCCCATATACGGTCGTAACCATCGTACCTTCTTCCCGCTGCGTCACCGGAAGATCCAGCGTCAGTCCGATTACGGATTTTCGTGATGTTCCGAGCAATACCGGATATCCAAGTTCATTTAATATCTCCATCTTATCGATAATCTCCAGGTTCATCTCATAAGTCTTTCCAAATCCGACACCGGGGTCAAGGAGGATCTTGTCATCCTCAATGCCTGCTGCTTTTGCAAGTCTTACACATTCTTTCATATCATCCATGAAATCTTTCAGAAAGTCCTGATATTCCGCCTTTTCCCGATTATGCATCAGACAGCATGCAGCCTGATACTTTGCGATCACACTTGCCATCTTCTTGTCATATTTTAATCCCCAGATGTCATTGACAAGATCTGCACCTGCCTGAAGTGCAGCCTCTGCGACATGGCTTTTGTAGGTATCGATCGACACCGGTACATCAAATTCTTTCTTAAGCACTTCAATAATTGGCGTCACTCTTGCAATCTCTTCTTCATCCGTGATCTGGATATGTCCCGGACGCGTAGATTCCCCACCTACGTCAATGATATCTACACCTTCTTCAACCATCTGGTGTGCATGTGCAATTGCCGCATCCATTCCGTTAAACTTTCCTCCATCGGAAAAGGAATCCGGCGTCACATTCAGGATTCCCATAATGTATGTATGATTTGCTGTATCAAAATTCTTTCCACCTATGATCATATTATTATCTCCATATTTTTCTCTTCTTCATTCCAGTTACACTTCTTCTCTGCCATGCAGGAAAGACACATTCTGGAACGTTTATCACTTTCATAGAACAGTTCCTCTATCGGCTTCATATGCTCATGCCGTCTGCGGTGTCCCCTGACTGCCAGACAGATCAGTGCTTTTTCTTCATCCGTAAATGTAAAACCAGTCGGAAGAGAATCCAATATCCGCCTTGCTATTCTCTCTCCTGCGATCTCATGCGGAATCTGCTGTCTGTACTGAAAAGATTTGCCAATATCATGCAGCACCGCCGCTACGTAGATCAGTTCCTTATCGAATCCAAGTCCTTCTTCCAGATTCTTAATGTAAGCAATTCTTGCCACATCCAGAAGATGGTTCATCTGATGACAACAAAATACCCTATCCGTCTCACATTCACAGATACGCTTATAGTATGTCTGATACACTTCATGATTCACCACCGCATTCAGACGGGGCATCCCTTTTTGTCTTTCTGTTACTCTTTTCATCTACATCTGTATCTCTTTCTTTTTATCGTCCAAGCATCCGGAAAAATCTCTCTTCCAGTACCGGATCTGTCTCAAATACACCGCGTCTTGCAATTGTCACAGTCTGGCTTCCCGGCTTCTTGATCCCACGCATTGTCATACACATATGCTCTGCCTCGGTCATAACGATAGCCCCTTTCGGCTGCATATACTCCATCAAAGCATCAGCAATCTGTCCGGTAAGCTGTTCCTGAAGCTGCAGTCTTCTTGCGAATACCTCCACGGTACGGGCAAGTTTGCTTAATCCTACAACTTTCCCATCCGGAATATAAGCAATATGTGCTTTCCCATAAAATGGCAGGAGGTGATGCTCACATGTCGAATAGAATGTAATATCTTTCTCTATTACCATCTCATGACTGTCAACGGTAAATGTCTTAGAAAGATGTTTTCCGGCATCCTCATCCATACCTCCATATATCTCTTCATACATTCTTGCGATCCGGTCCGGTGTATCAATCAGTCCTTCCCGGTTCACATCTTCTCCCATTCCTTCCAGGAGTAGCCGCACTGCCTGTTCTATCTTCTCATGATCTATCATATTCTTTCCTTTCTCTGCGGATTCTGTACGCATCCTTCCATACACCGGATTACTTCACTTAGATATGACAATGAACCACATGCGATCACCGCACGTTTCCCACTGTCTTCTGTTGCATAAGTATACGCTTTTGCAACAGCATCTCCAATACTCTTTTCTGCGTACACGCTCATCTGTTCTGTCATACAGTCTCTTACACATTCTGCAAGCTTCTCTGCCGGCAGTGTACGTTCCTTATTCGGCAGATCTACTGTATACACCCGCTTTGCTGACGGACACAGAATCTGTACGATCTTCTCATATTCTTTATCTTTAAATACACCCATGATCAGGATAAGTTCCTCTCCCGTAAAATACCGTTCAATGGATGTCTTAAGCTTCTTCGCAGCATCTTCATTATGAGCACCATCTACGATCACAACCGGATCTTCAGACAGACAAGTAAAACGTCCCGCCCATCTTGTTGCATCAAGACCGTCCCTCACTGCTCCTTCCTCAATCTGATATCCCAGCTTCCTGAGGCTTTCAATTACTTCCAGTGCCACAGAAAGATTTTCTCTCTGGCACTCTCCTGCAATGTGATTCTGCATATGCGCATATTTTTTATATGAAAATGTAAGTCCTTTATAATCTTCTTTTTCGATACTCATCTGTTCCGGCTCTGCTTCTGTGTATATACAGTTCAGACTCTCTGCTTTCTTTCGCAGGATCAGTCTGACATTCTCCTGCTGTCTTGCTGACACTACCGTACATCCCGGTTTGATGATCCCGGATTTCGTCTGTGCGATCTCTTCCAGGGTATCTCCGATCACCCCCAGATGATCAACACTGATCGTTGCAAATACTGCGCAAACTGTATTCTTAATTACATTCGTCGCATCTGTCTCTCCGCCGAGACCGGTTTCCAATACAACCAGATCACATTTTTGTTTCTTAAAATACAAAAAAGCCATCGCCGTCTCTACTTCAAACACTGTCGGAACAGGTTCTCCTTTACATACAAGCCGGTCAATTGCTTCTTTTATTTCTTCCATGATCTCTGCAAATTCTGATTCAGAGATCCATTTCCCATCTATCTGTATCTTCTCCAGATAAGAAATGACTGTCGGTGAAACATATCGCCCGGTTTTGTATCCTGCCTTACTTAATATCATTGAAGTGTATGCAAGCACAGATCCTTTTCCATTCGTTCCTGCAATATGTATGAACTTCAGATCATCCTGGGGATTCCCAAGTTCACGCAACAGACCTCGAATCGTATCTAAGCCAAGTACACTTCCGTATTTCG
>ENA-ORTU01001345-ORTU01001345.1-human-gut-metagenome-genome-assembly--contig:-NODE-1345-length-25389-cov-5.927607_pt1 | contig 25389 bp, 29 predicted proteins | sample MGYA00241910_ERZ509184 | MGnify/ENA primary metagenome ERZ509184 (study PRJEB26280, sample SAMEA2338847) | human gut metagenome | biome: human gut; feature: human-associated habitat; material: faeces... | reverse complement strand
GTGTGCCAAATGGGGGCGTTGCCCCCTTTGGAAACCCCCACAAGAAAAGGCGGTACGCTACCCCTCCACGGGGCGCATACCGCCTTTTCTTGTTATCCAGCCCTCCGGCTGTATCGGTTGAGCAAAAGTCAGCGTGGGATTGATGTGGTATCTTTAACTTTGGGAAACTCCCTGCTCCCACTTGGAGTAGGACTGGCGCGAGATGCCGATGACCTCCGCCACCTCCTCCTGCGTCATGCCGCGGAGGTTTCGCAGGAGCGCCAGATTCTCTGCCAGCATATTGACCACCTCCTTGTCTGTGCCATCATTATACGGCACGAAAAGGAAAGTTTCCACCATACAAACTTGTCAGGAAAGTGCTTTTTGTGTTCGTTTTGCCTGCGCGATTTTTGTCCCTCACGCCGACGGACGAACGAGCCCTATCCGCTTTTAGCGCCGCTGCTCTGCATACGCCCCGTCATTCAAGTATCCAAAAGCTCAATATCGTGCGTCAGCACATCCGCATATTGCAGCGCATGGCGCTTCGGCTGCCCAGATGAGGCTTCCTCAACCTGAAAGATGTGCCGATAGACACCTGTGATTACCACCGGGACATTGTCCAAATGCAGCTTCGGTCGCCGGAGGGAAACCTTGATACGGATGCTGGGATTGCTCCGATAACGCTCCAAAATGCGCTGCCGGATCTGTTCAAGCTCATAATTATCGCTCATTATACCCACGCTTTCTATCACAAACCCGCCTGATGGAAGTCAGGCGGGTCTGGTGTCAGTTAAAATATTCGCTTACATCGGCTTTGTCGTTATACTGCTTGCGGACTCGGACCAGCACAGAACCGTCACTCTGTTCGGTTTCCTCGGTAATCTGATACCGGGTACGGCTTCTGTCCATCGTCGCCTTATAACGGCTCACTTCGTCGTGGTTGACTTTGAGCTGCTGCTCATGGGTCAAACCGCAATCGTCTTTCTGTGCAAACACCAGTGTTTGCAGGATGCAGGCTGCCTTTACACGTTTCATTCATTTCACCTCCCCCAGCTCCGCCCGGTCAGAACGGAAGCCATTTTTCAGAGAGATGATCAGTGAACAAACAGCTTGCAAGCGCCAGTCTGCCGCCAACGCCCGCTGCACCGGATGCACTCCCATGATGCCTTTGTATGTTTATATTTTAGCAGATTTGAAACTCGATTTCAAACGATTTTTTCTTCTATGCCTCAACTTTTTCTTTAGGCACCTTGTAAAACGAGAATGTCTGTGCTATACTCTAATCGCAAGCACCCTAACGATTTTTGAGGTGATTTCATGGACAATGAACTGAATCTGCGCCTGCTGGGAATGATGCACCAAATCTCTTACCTCATGCAGACACAGGAAAAATTTCGTGGGCAGGGGCGGCTGTTGGTTCTTTTGAACCAATATGGCGCATTGACCCAACGGGAATTGATCGAGCTGACCGGACGCCGCTCCGCAACGCTCAGCGAGCAGCTGGACGGCATGGAGAAGTCCGGTCTGATTTCCCGCTGCAAAAACGAGCAGGACAAGCGGAATGTGGACGTTGAGCTGACCGAGCAGGGCGAAAAGGCCGCGATAGAAGCGATGCAAAACCGGCAGGCTTATGCGGACGAGCTGTTCGATACGATACCGCAGCGGAAAAAGCAGCAGCTTGCGGGACTTCTGGACAGCCTGCTGCATACATGGGACATTCCCATCAACGAGGAAGAATACCAATACCGCAATACGGAGGAATAAACACATGGATGCGATCAACGCAATTTTCACCCGCCGCAGCACGCGGGAATTTACAGAGCAGCCGATTGAAAGCGAAAAGCTGCATCAGATACTGGACGCCGCCATGAGCGGCCCCTGCTGTGTGAACGCAAGGGATTGGTCGTTCGTGGTCGTGACCGAAAAAGAAAAGCTCTGGCAGATGGCTGCTGCCAACGGAGAGCCTGCCCGCCCGCTGAAAAACGCCGCTGCTGGAATTCTCGTCTGTGGTGACTTGGAGCGAGCTTTTCCGCCTGCCAAGGACTACTGGATCGTGGATGGGGCGATTGCCGCCGAAAACATCTGCCTCTGCGCCCACGCGCTGGGGATCGGTTCGGTATGGCTCGGCACATGGCCACAGATGGATCGGGTGCAGCGCCAACGGGAGCTTTTTGACCTGCCTGATACTGTGATCCCCCACTCGATCATCGCCCTTGGCTACCCGACAGAGGACATTACGACACCTCGCGAGAGCCGCTACGAGGAAGACCGGGTACATTTTAACAAGTGGTAATTATAGGAACAGGAGCGATCAAATATGAATCCGCAGGGCGGAAATAAAATGGCAGAAATGCCGATTAAAAACCTGCTGCTCAACATGGGTGCGCCCATGATGATCTCCATGCTGGGGCAGGCGCTTTACAATGTTGTGGATACCTTTTTCGTTTCTCACATCCCCGATACGGCGCAGATCGCGGATATGGGCGACAAGGCCATCAATGCGCTGACGCTGGCGTTTCCCATTCAAATGCTGATCATGGCGCTGGGCGTCGGAACAGGCGTCGGCATCAATGCCATGATTGCAAAAAATTTAGGACGCGGGGATCGGGAGCAGGCCAGCCGCACGGCGGGCAACGCCATGTTTGTGACGCTGTGCTATTTTGTGCTGATTTTTCTTTTCGGACTGACCTCATCCGAGGTTTTTATCAATTCACAGACCGCGGACACGGTGATTGCGGGAATGGGGACTACCTATCTCCGTATTATCACGGTGTTCTCCCTCGGCACTTTGGGCTATATGTGCCTTGAAAAAATCGTGATGGGAACAGGAAAAACAACCATCACCATGATCTGCCAGCTTGCAGGAGCGATGACCAACATCATTCTCGATCCCATTATGATCTACGGACTTTTGGGCTGCCCCGCTATGGGTGTGGCCGGGGCGGCATGGGCTACGGTCATCGGGCAATTTGTTTCTCTCATCGTGATTGCGGTGGCATTTTTCAAAAAAGGTGTCGGCTTAGAGAGCGGTATGCGCTATCTCAAGCCGGAGAAGAAAACCCTTGGCAGCATTTACGCCATCGGTCTACCCGCCATCGTCATGCAGATTTTGACGCCGATCATGTCTTATGCGCTGAACCTGATCTTGGGTACGATCTCCGTTTCGGCTGTCACGGCCTATGGTGTCTATTACAAGCTGCAAAACTTCATCTTTATGCCGGGGTATGGGCTGAATAACGCTTCCATCCCCATTATCTCTTATAACTTCGGAGCTAAGAATAAGGCGCGTGTGTCACAGACCATTCGGTACGGACTGCTCTATGTTTCGGTCATCATGTTGATCGGCATTGCCCTCTTGCAGCTTTTTGCCCGTCAAATCGTGGGCATTTTCTCCGTTACGGAAGAATCCCACCAGCTTTGTGTACTGGCGCTGCGGATCATTACCTGCGGCTTCTTCTTTGCTGGTGCCAACATTATTTTGCAGGGCGTGTGTCAGGCATTGGGCAAAGGCGGCTACTCGCTGGTCATTTCGCTGCTGCGTTTTGTCGTACTGGCTTTGCCGCTGGCATGGGCGCTTTCCCTGACAGAAAATGCCGCAAGCCTCGTCTGGCTCTCGCTGCCTGTGGCGGAGGCAGGAGCGTGTCTTGTGGCGGTTTTGCTGACGAGAAAGACATATCAAAAAGTGGTATAAATACAGAAAGAGGTCGGCTGCAAAAGCAGCCGACCTCTTTTTCTTATCAATACAGCTCCGCGATGATGTCCACACACTTGTCGATACCGATAACGCCGCTGTCCAGCGTCAGGTGGTAGTTCTGGGCGTGGCCCCACTTCATGTTGGTGTAGAAGCGGTGATACGCCGCGCGGCGCTTGCCCTTATCCCGCAAACGCTCCTCCGGGGACTGCTCCCGCTCGCCGTAGACCTCCACGATGCGCTTTGCACGGAACGCCATGTCCGCATGGATAAAGACCTTCAGGCAGTCCGCCGTGTCCTGCAAAATGTAGTCTGCACAGCGTCCCACGATGACGCAGGGACCCTTTTCGGCAAGGTCTGTAATGACCTTGTACTGGTGCTCCCAGAGAATATCCTCATTGGTGGGGCCAAACATCCGGCTTGAAAAAGCGTTCGAGAGGAAACCGCCGGGCGCGTATTCTCCCGCCTCCTTCACGTAGCCGGGCGCAAAGCCTGTTACTTTCGCCATCTCCTGAATGATCTCCGCGTCATAGCAGGGGATGCCCAGCTTTTCCGCAACCTTTTTGCCGATGGTGCGTCCGCCGCTGCCGAACTCACGGCTGATGGTAATGACTCGATTTTTCATGCGCTCTGCACTCTTTCCGCATTCAATTCCCGATAGGTTTTTACGATGATGACCGCCGAGATGATAAAGGTCAGAATATCCGACACCGGCATGGAATACAGCACGCCGTCCAGGCCGAAGAACACAGGCAGCAGCAGGGCAAAGCCCACGCCAAACACCATCTCACGGAACATGGACAGCAGCGTGGACGAGAGTGCCTTGCCGACTGCCTGCAAGAAGATGAAGCACGCTTTGTTGACACAGGCGAGGATCATCATGCACAGATACGTGCGGAAAGCCTTGATGGCAAAATCGGTGTAGTAGCTGCTCTCGTTGGCTGCGCCGAAAATGGCGATGAGCTGCCGGGGAAAGCCCTCCGCCAGCACAAGCGCCACCGCGCCCACCAGCGCCTCAGCCACCAGCAGCTTGGTGAACAGCTCCCGCACGCGGCGCTTTTTCTCCGCGCCCATGTTGTAGCCCACGATGGGGATGCAGCCTGCCGCCATACCCACCACGATGGAAATGACGATCTGGAAGAACTTCATCACGATGCCCACCACCGCCATGGGGATCTGCGCGTACTGCTCCTGCCCGAACACAGCGTCCAGCGCGCCGTATTTACGGAGCATATTGTTGATGGCCGCCATGGCCGCCACGAGGCTGATCTGGGAGAGGAAGCTGGTGATGCCCAGCGTCAGCATTCGTCCGCAGATGCTGCCCCGCAGGGCATAGTCACCGGAGGCGGGCTTGATGATCTTCATATGCAACAGATACCACAGTGCAAGGATCGCCGTGACCACCTGACCGATGACCGTGGCCACTGCCGCACCCATCATGCCCCATTTGAATACAAAGATAAAAATGGGGTCGAGGATGATGTTGATGACGGCGCCCGCCAGCGTGGAGATCATGGCGAACTTGGGATTGCCGTCGGCGCGGATGATGGGGTTCATGGCCTGCCCAAACATATAGAATGGGATGCCCATGGTGATGTAGAAGAAGTATTCCTGCGAGTGATGGAAGGTCTCCTCATTCACCGTGCCGCCGAACATGGCGATGATGGTGTTTGCGAAAACGAGGTATACCGCCGTCAGGACAAGGCTGCTGGCGACGCTTAACACCACCGCATTGCCCACGCTGCGCTTGGCCTTGTCCACCTCGTTTCTGCCCAGCGCCATACTGACGAAGGCGCAGCAACCGTCGCCCACCATGACGGCGATAGCCAGGGCCACCACCGTCAGCGGGAACACCACCGTATTGGCGGCGTTGCCGTAAGAGCCAAGGTAGCTGGCGTTGGCGATAAAGATTTGGTCAACGATGTTGTAAAGCGCGCCCACCAGCAGCGAGATGATGCAGGGGATGGCGTACTGGCGCATGAGCTTGCCGATACGCTCCGTCCCCAAAAACTGATTTCCGGTTTCCATATAATTCACCTTTCTTTCAAAAAAATAAAAAATGCGTAAGTCCTAACACATCCGGACTTACGCATTTCTGCTACACGATTTGCCTATGAAGTTTTTGCCCATTCTGCCGTTTCTCACCCGATTCCGCAAAAAAGGCGCGTGGCTGTTTCTCCAACTGGATTTACGCAGAAACGCCACACGCTGTACGCTTATTATAACAAGACCGACTAAAAATTTCAAATGCTTTTTGAGAAAATTTCGGGGGAAAGTCACTCGGCGGCCCGGCCTGTGTCACATAATGGACGGAGAGTGCAGGCATCGCAGTGGGGATTACGGGCGGTACACACGGCCCGGCCGTGGAGGACCATCCGGTGGCAGAAGTCGCTGGACTTTTCCGGAGGGAGGCAGGTGCGCAGCTGCTTTTCCACCCGGAGGGGGTCCTTGCTGCCGTCGGTGAGGCCTAAGCGCCCGGTGATGCGGATGCAGTGGGTGTCGCAGACATAGCCCTCCTTGCCGTAAATGTCCCCTAAAATGAGGTTGGCGGTCTTGCGGCCTACTCCGGGCAGGCGCAGGAGATCCTCCATATTATCCGGCACCTTGCCGCCAAAGTCCCGCAGAAGCATCTGGGCGGAGGCCACCAGATCGTGGGCCTTGACCCGCCAAAAGCCGCAGGAGTGGACATACTGCCCTACCTCCTCCTCATCGGCCTGGGCGAAGGACTCCAGGGTGGGAAAGCGGGCGAAAAGGGCGGGGGTTACCTGGTTCACCCGGGCATCGGTACACTGAGCGGACAGGCGCACGGCAAAGAGCAGCTCATAGTCCTTTTTATATTCCAGGGAGCACAGGGCGTCCGGATACAGGCGCTCCAGCTCCGCAATAATGGCGTTTACCTCGACAGGATTCTTCAAAATACATCACCTCTTGCGGCTATTATATATGCCGGGAAAGAAAATTGCAATTCCCGGATCGCTATGTTATAATGATAAAATCCTATGAAAAAGGGGGGATCGTATGCAGATGCAGCCCTTGGCCGACGCCATCCGGCCCCAAACCCTGGACGAAGTGGCGGGACAGAAGCATCTTTTAGGCCCGGGAGCCATGCTCCGGCGGATTATCGAGAGCGGAACGGCCACAAACCTGATCTTCTATGGCCCCTCCGGCACGGGAAAGACCACCGTGGCGGGCATCATTGCCAAGCAGACCAATAAGACCCTCTACCATCTCAACGCCACCACCGCCTCCCTGCAGGATGTGAAGAATATCATGGCGGATGTGGGGACCATGGTGGCCCCCAACGGGGCCCTTCTGTATCTGGATGAGATACAGTATTTTAATAAAAAACAGCAGCAGAGCCTGTTGGAGTATATGGAAAACGGCAAGATCACACTGGTGGCCTCCACTACGGAAAATCCGTATTTTTATGTGTACAACGCCCTGCTCTCCCGGAGCACGGTGTTTGAGTTCAAGCCCCTGACGGCGGAGGAGACCGTCCCGGCGGTAGAGCGGGCCCTGGGCATCGTACAGGGGCAGAGCGTCCTGCCCCTTTCTTGGGAGGAGGAGGTGCCTCTGACCATCGCCACCGGCTGCGGCGGCGACGTGCGCAAGGCCGTGAACGCCGTGGAGCTGCTGAGCCGGGCGGCAAAGCCCGTGGCCGGAAAGCTGCTTTTAACCACGGAGGATGCATCCCAGATCGCCCAGCACAGCGCCATGCGCTATGACCGGGAGGGGGACGACCACTACGATCTGCTCTCAGCCCTGCAGAAGTCCATCCGCGGCTCTGACCCGGATGCGGCGGTGTATTATCTGGGGCGGCTGCTGGTGGCGGGGGACCTTTTGTCTCCGTGCAGGCGGCTTTTGGTCATCGCCTCCGAGGACATCGGCCTGGCCTATCCCCAGGCCATGGCCATTACCAAGGCCTGCGTGGACGCAGCGGTGCAGCTGGGCCTGCCGGAGGCCAGGCTTCCCCTGGCGGAGGCGGCGGTGCTGCTGGCCACGGCGCCTAAGTCCAATTCTGCCCACAACGCCATCATTGCCGCCATGCAGGACATTGAAAGGGGCAGGGTGGGGGACATTCCCCGGCACCTGAAAAATGTCCACGCGGACAGCGCCGGCAGCGAAAAGCCCCAGGCGTACAAGTATCCGCATGTATATCCCAAGCACTATGTGAAGCAGCGCTACCTGCCCGAGAGCCTGGGGGACACCACCTATTACGAATACGCTGACAACAAGACTGAGCAGGCGGCCAAGCACTATTGGGACCTGATAAAGGGCGGGGGAGAATGAAATGGACCTGAAGGTAAATGATAAAGTGGAGCTGAAAAAGACCCACCCCTGCGGCAGCAAGGAGTGGCTGGTGCTGCGCATCGGCATGGATATCAAGCTCCGGTGTCTGGGCTGCGGCCATGAGATCATGGCCCCCCGGCGGAAGGTGGAGAAGAGTATCCGCAGAATTATTACGGAGGAGGAAAACGCATGAGACCCAAGTGGACAAGATATGTAGCTATGGGCATTGCGCTGCTGCTGGCAGTGGTGATGCTGCTGACGCTGGTGGTTCCGTATATCGGGCTTTAAATCCGGTTGCGGCGGCAGTAGATTTGTGGTATTATTACAAATATACTGAGCGAAAACGGACCGAAAGGAGAGCTATTTGCATATGAACGACACGGTAAAGGACATTCTCCGGCGGGTGGATCACACCCTTTTGAGCCAGGGAGCCACCTGGGAGGAGATCCGCGCCATCTGCGATGACGGCGTGAAGTACGGCTGCGCCAGCGTATGCATCCCGGCCAGCTATGTAAAACAGGCGGCGGAGTATGTGGCGGGCAAAATCGCCATTTGCACCGTCATCGGTTTCCCCAATGGGTACAGCACCACCGCTGCCAAGTGCTTTGAGGCCCGGGACGCGGTGGAAAGCGGCGCCTCGGAAATTGACATGGTCATCAACATCGGCTGGGTGAAGGACGGCCTGTATGACAAGGTGCTGGAGGAGATCAAGGCTGTTAAGGCCGCCTGCGGCGGAAAGCTGCTGAAGGTCATCATCGAGACCTGCATGCTCACCGATGCCGAGAAGATCGAAATGTGCCGGGTGGTGTCCGACTCCGGTGCGGAGTATATCAAGACCTCCACCGGCTTTGGCGGCGGTGGCGCAACAAGGGAGGATGTAGCCCTGTTCAAGGCCCATGTCGCCCCTCATGTAAAGATCAAGGCCGCCGGCGGCATTGCCAATCTGCAGGACGCGGAGGATTTCGTGGCCCTGGGCGCCGACCGCCTGGGCACCAGCCGCATTGTCAAGGCCGTGAAGGCCATGGAAAAGTAAGGAGGAAATTAACTATGCCTACCCCCCATAATAACGCGAGCAAAGGCGATTTCGCCAAGACCGTTCTCATGCCCGGCGATCCCCTGCGGGCCAAGTTCATTGCCGAGACCTTCCTGACGGAGCCAAAGCTGGTCAATAACGTCCGGGGCGTCCAGGGCTATACCGGCACCTACAAGGGTGTGCCTGTGTCCGTTATGGCCAGCGGTATGGGCATGCCCTCCATCGGCATCTACTCCTATGAGCTGTATACCCAGTACGACGTGGAGAATATCATCCGCGTGGGCTCCGCCGGGGCCATGCGGGCCGATATGGAGCTGGGCAGCGTCATGGCCGGCCAGGGCGCCTGCACCAATTCTAATTTTGCCGATCAGTATGAGCTGGGCGGCAATTACGCCCCCATCTGCGATTTTGACCTGCTCATGGCCGCTGTGGAGAGCGCTAAGGAGTTGGGCGTGAAGATGCCCGTGGGCAACCTATATTCCTCTGATACGTTCTATGACGCTGCCGGGCGGAACATGCGCTTTGCCAAGATGGGCGTCATGGCCGTGGAGATGGAGGCCGCCGCTCTGTACTGCACCGCTGCCTACACGGGAAAGCGTGCCTTGGCCATCTGCTCTATTTCTGATAACCTGGTCAACGGTACCGAGCTTTCTGCCGATGAGCGCCAGACCACCTTCACCAACATGATGAAGATCGCCCTGGAGGTCGCCGTGAAAATGGAAGGCAAGTAAGAGACGTCACCATAAACCGCTGTAAAGCACAGCCCTTTGTGCATTTTGCACACACAAGGGGCTGTGCTTTTACGATCGGTTTGTAAATTGGGACTTGCTTTTTTAAAGAAGAACTGGTAAAATGGCACCAGGCATGGTAGAGATACCATGCAAATCTATCCGCCCATGCAGCGGAAAAAATGAAGAAAGGTAGATTAGACATGAAAAAGTATCTTGCTCTGCTCCTGGCTCTTGTTATGTCCCTGTCCCTCTTTGCCTGCGGCAAAAAGGAAGGCGATGATAACAAGGACAAGGACAAAACCGAGTACAAGGTCGCTATGATCACCGACTACGGTGACATCACCGACCAGTCCTTCAACCAGACCACCTATGAGGCCTGCAAGGCTTTCGCCGAGAAGAACAACATCGAGTTCAAGTATTATAAGCCCGCCGGCGATAACACCGCTGACCGTGTGGCTATGATCGAGAGCGCCGTGGAAGAGGGCTTCAATGTCATCGTGATGCCCGGCTATGCTTTCGGCGGCGCCATCGTTGAGGCCGCTCCTCAGCACAAGGATGTTAAGTTCATCGCTCTGGACGTCGCTAAGGGCGACCTGCTGGAGGCCGGTGTGGCCAAGGCCGGCGAGAAGTATGACTTCACTCCCGACAACTGGGAGCTGGAAAAGTACGTTGACATGAGCAACGTGTACTGCGCCATCTACAAGGAAGAGCTGTGCGGCTACATGGCCGGCTACGCTGCTGTGAAGCTGGGCTACAAGAACCTGGGCTTCCTGGGCGGCATGGCTGTTCCCGCCGTTGTCCGCTATGGCTACGGCTTCGTGCAGGGTGTTGACGCTGCCGCCGCTGAGCTGAAGCTCACCGACGTGAAGGTCAACTACATCTATGGCGGTCAGTTCTTCGGCGATGCCGACATCACCGCTGTGATGGACACCTGGTACAATGGCGGCACTGAGGTCGTGTTCGCCTGCGGCGGCGGTATCTACACCTCCGCTGTTGACGCTGCCAAGAAGGTCAACGGCGCCAAGGTCATCGGCGTTGACGTGGACCAGGCCGGCGTGATTGCCAAGTATGCTGCCGGTGAGGGTGCCGATCAGGCTACCATCGACGGCTTCAAGGCGCTGACTGTTACCTCTGCTATGAAGGGTCTGTATCCCGCTACCTTCGACACCCTGACTGACGTCATCATGAACGGCAACTGGGATAAGTACAAGGGCAAGATCGACAACCTGGGCCTGGTGTCCGCTGACGATCCCACTCTGAACTATGTCCAGATCCCCATGGAGAGCACCCAGTGGAAGGACGGCGCCTTTACGAAGGACGACTACAAGGCTATGGTGAAGGATATGTTTGACGGCAAGATCACCGTCAGCAATGACACCACCAAGGATGCCAAGGACTTCGCCACCGTCATCACTGTGGATGACCAGGGCAAGATCAAGGGCTAATCCAAACCTTACATAAAGAAAGACCGCTTAGGCAGGTGCGCGTAAAGCAGGCGTAGGCCGAAATTACGAAATGAGCATCTGCCGGGCAGGGCTGCAAAAAAATAACAGGTATCCGGCGAAAGCCGGATACCCGTTATTTTTTTGCCGTCATATAGAGTGAAGGCTTGAATACAGAGGCGATTGGAGGTGGCGCCGCTGCAGGCGCCGATGGATATTAAAGCCTAAAAATTGAATAGAAAGAGCTAAAAAGGGAATAATTACTTATAAAGGAAAGGGGTGACCGGATGGACGGTCTTGCGGATTCCGGCAGGGAACGTTCTTCGCTCAGGGAGATAAAGAATGTGGTAATTGACACATCAATTCCGCGCAAGGAGAGAATACGGGACTATGTTGCACAAATCGGCAATCCATACTGTTATTTAGATGATGGCATTGTGGTGGAAATCGGTTATACAGATACTGAGGTAAGCCTGCAAGATAGACTTTTAGCTTACGCAAACACCATGGACCGCACATCAGGAAAGTTGTGGTAACGTGTGATTCCATTGACAAATGTACGTTTTTAATGCATAATCAATATGGTCAATGAGGATGGACGGTCATCCATCCGGGCAGGCACCGGAAACGAATTTCCTGAGATAATTAGGAGGTTTGTTATGGCGCTTTATTTTGACGGGCAAAAAACGCTCGGTTTAGAACAATATGATGCAGTTGCATATTACCGTTTATCTAAGGATGATGGTGCAAAGCATGAGAGTGACAGTATTGCGAATCAACGCAAGGTCATTCGCGCTTTTCTTCAGAATAACCCCAACATTCATTTGGTTGAGGAAGCACAGGACGACGGCTATACCGGGACGAATTTTGACCGCCCCGGTTTTCGCAGTGTTCTGCATGCGATACAATCAAAAAGAGTCAACTGCGTTATTGTTAAGGATCTGTCCAGATTGGGCCGAGAGTATATCGAAACGGGAAAGTATCTTGAGATGATTTTCCCGTCCTTCGGTGTGCGCTTCATTGCCATCAATGATGATGTTGACAGTGAAAATAGCCGCGCCGGTGACGATATTATTATTCCGGTAAAAAATATAATGAACGAGGCCTATTGCCGCGAGTTATCAAAAAAACTGCGAAGGCAGTTTCAGATTCAGCGCGGCAATGGTGAGTTTTTAGGTGCCTTTGCCAACTATGGGTACTGTAAGTCTCCTGATGATAAGCATAAGCTTGTCGTGGACGATTATGCAGCCGAGGTTGTCAGGGGCATTTTTTCATTGAAGCTTCAGGGATATAATCAGCAGGCAATTGCAGACTTTTTGAATAACGAGAAGGTCCTTTCACCGGCGGACTATAAAAGAAGCCAGGGACTGAAGTATAAAACGGGCTTCAAGACCTCATCTCAATCGCGTTGGTCTGCTGTGTCAATCAGCAGGATACTGACAAACCCCATTTACATTGGAAGGCTGGTCCAAGGCAAACGGGGAACACCAAATTATAAGATCAAAACCATGCGGATGCGGGAAGAAAAGGATTGGGTTGTCGTGGAGAATAACCATGCTCCGATCATTGAGCCTCTGACCTTCACGCTTGTGCAGCGCATGCTGGAAAGGGATACTCGTACAGCGCCTCAAAACGAAATTGTATACCCACTGTCCGGGATGGTGTTCTGCGCTGATTGCAAGGCTTCCATGCTGCGCAGAACAGTAAGACGCGGGAATAAGGTATTCAGCTATTATGTTTGCTCAACCAACAAAAGAGGAAATGGCTGCAGCAGCCATAGCCTTGAACAGGGCAAATTGGAGCAAGCGGTTTTGCGGGCAATTACCAAGCAGATTGATATCATTTTAGATACCGATGAGCTGCTGAAGGCGATGGGAAAAAGCAAAATTGAAAATGCCCATATTAAGCGTTTGAATCTGGCAATTGCTCAGAAAAACAGCGAGCTCGACCGATACCGAGATTTCCGCATGAAATTATATGAGGCTCTCAATGATGATTTAATTGATCGGGATGAATACGAGAGAATGCGGGGCAAATATGCCGGTATGATAGAGGAGACGGAGCGTGTAATCCGGCAGTTATCTGCCGATAGAGAGAACTCCCTGGCAAACTCCACCCCCCGGGATTGGATGGCCTCTATTGCAGAATTCAGGGGCATTACAGAGCTATCAAGAGAGGTCGTCATTACCCTTGTGGATAAAATCTATGTTTATAAGGATAAGCATATCCGAATTGACTTTAATTTCAGGAATGAACTTGCTTATTATAAGGAAATTCTTCAGCAGAAGGAGGTGGGCTGAAATGGCGCGAAAAAGTCGGGCAAACAATGTCCTGATACTATCTGATGCAAAAAATATGATGTGGAAAGCCGGCCTTTATAGCCGCCTTTCTGTAGAAGACGGAGATGACACGGAGCAAAATTCCATCGGAAACCAAAAGAAAATCGGCAGGCATTACCTCGCGGACAAGACGGATATTGTCCTTGCCGACACATACTCGGATAGTGGCTGCACGGGGATGGATTTTGAACGCCCGGACTTTAAGAGGATGATAGGGGATATACGATCCGGCAGGATCAACTGCGTTATTGTTAAGGACATTTCCAGATTGGGCCGTCATTTTGTAATGACGAGCAATTATGTGGAACGCATATTCCCGGAAATGGGGGTGCGGCTGATTTGTATTAACGATGGTTATGATAGCTCCGCACCGGATGCAGATTCGTCGGCATTGACGCTTCCGCTGAAAATGGTGATGAATGACTACTATGTCAAGGACATATCCAGGAAAATCCGCTCATCCATACACGCTAAAATGGACAGTGGTGAATACCTGCCCTCGTCAGGCAGTATTCCATACGGATACATCAGAGATCCGAAAAACAACACCTTCAGAGCCGATGGAGAGACATCGCCGATTGTTTTGCGGATTTTTCAAATGCGGGCTGACGGAGCCAGCTTTAACGGAATATGCCGTGAACTGAATTTAGAGGGAATTCCGTGCCCGGGAAGGCTTCGTTATGAGCGCGGTGTGACCAGGACGGAAAAGTATAAGGATGCGCTGTGGATACGAGGTACTGTGCGCAAAATTACACAGGATGCGGTGTATATCGGCTGCCGTATTCACGGCAGGGTGATGCGGAGCAGGGTCGATCTCGAAAAAAAGCGGCGCCCGGTGGAGGAATGGAAAATCATTGAAAATGCACATCCGCCGCTTGTGCCTAAAGAATTATTTGACCAGGTTCAGAAGGTAAACCTCCGGGAGCTTGAAAAGCGAAAGCATTATGGCCAGCGGAACAGCGCGGAGGAAGATTACAGAGATTTGTTTCGGGGATTGGTCTATTGCGCAGATTGCCATAGCCTCATGTCGGCCGGTAAGGGCTGTGCCCGGGCGGGTGTGCATACGCCGAGCCGCATCTTTTATGATTGCAGCACTTATCGATATTCCGGGCACATACACTGCACAAGCCACTACGTCAGGCAGGAGCAGATCTATGCTGTGGTCAGGAATGCCATCAATCAGCAAGTGAAGGTGGCGGTGGATATTGAACAGCTGGTGGAAAGCATAAGAAATTCGCCGAAAGCTAAGCGGGCCTTTGCAGAGGCATCCGAAACCTCTGAAGGTATAACCGCGAAGCGTAAAAGGATAGAAAACAGAATCGAAGGTCTTCTTATTGCCTTAACTGAGCGGATTATTGATCGGAATGAGTACGAGTATATGAAGGCAAAGTATTCTCAGCAGCTGAAGACCCTATTGAAAGCGGAGGAGGCAGCTGCAGCCCAAAGGAATGTGGTACAGGAGCAGCTGGCTGTTACACAGGAATGGCTGCGTGTCATAAAGGAATATCAAGCTCTGCCGACGCTAACACCGGAAATTCTGAAACAGCTTATAAAGGAAGTTCGGGTTCATAGCAACCAAAGCATCACCATTGCCTTCAATTTCAGCGATCCGTATAGGTCGATCGCCGAGCTGCAAGACTGCGTGGAGGGGGTGGGTCAGGTTGGATGAGCGAATGGATATTCTGTATTTGCGATTGTCAAAAGAAGACGACGATGCTGAAGACGGTAGTATAGATGAAAGCTGCAGTATTCAGGCGCAGCGCACATGTATCAAGCAGTATCTGCGTAGCAAGGGCTTTTCGGTTGAGCATTTTTCGGAAATTATAGATGACGGCTATAGCGGGACAACGATGGACCGCCCCGGGATGAATCGCCTGATAAAGCTGGTGGGATCCGGGAAAGTGCGGACGATCATCGTGCGCGATCTCTCCCGATTTGCCCGCAGCTATTTGGAAGCCGGACATTACCTTGAGTTTGTTTTTCCGGCTTATAATGTCCGGTTCATATCCATAAACGATCAGTTTGACAGCATGGAGCTGGGAGAATCGACCGGCGGACTTGACCTTGCAATACGCAACCTGATCAACCAAATGTACTCTAAAGACATTGCAAGGAAAATCAAAAGTGCTGTTGATCTGAAAAAACTAAGCGGCGAGTTCGTTTACGGGACAGCCCCTTTTGGCTATAAAAAGGGAGAGGTGCGCCATACGATTGTAATTGACGAGCCGGCTGCGCAGATTGTCAGACAGATATTTAAATGGGCTGCAGAGGGGATCAACGTAACCAATATTGCGCAAAGGCTGAATATCGCATCGGTACCTACACCATCCGTATACCTTGCTGATATTAGGGGAAAATATAAAACTCGCTCCTCCTGGAGCTATGATTCGGTCCGGAACATATTGTACAATCGTATTTATACCGGGGATACCGTGCCGTTTAAATCGCATGTTGTGCGTGTCGGCAGCAAGCGTGTAAAGCAGGTGCCGCCGGAGCTGCAGCAGGTGATCCCCAACACGCACGAGGCGATTATTAGTCATGAACAGTATGACCGGGCTTTAGCGGTTATAAAGTCGGTAAAAAAGAGCCGAAGTGCAGGCTCGGATAATCCCTTCACTTCACTGCTCATATGCGGTTGCTGCGGAAACCGGTTGAGCAAGGGGAGAGAAAAAAACAAGACCTGGCTCTGCTCTATGCATCGTTACAATCCTAAAGCGGATTGCAAAAGCGTGCGCATAGATAACGGCCGGCTTGAACAGATTGTTTTGCGGGCCATCACAACACAGTGCGCCTTGTTGGATGCGAAGGTGCGATCCATAGAAAAAGAAAGCTATTCAGCAAAAGCCGCGGAGCAGATACTTCGGAACGAAAGTCAATCGTTATATAAGCAAATAGACCGTATCCAGGCCGATAAGATGGTGCTCTATGAGCGATATGCTTGCGGAAATATTATGAAGGAAGCATATGCCGCGGAAAAGAATCTGCTGCTTGCACAAGAGGAAGAGCTAAAGGCACGGTATGGTATGGCTGAGCAGAGGCAGGCATTGCTGAAAGAAAAAATCCATATGAGTACCGAGCAAATTTCCGCGGCCGAAAAAATTGCCCCGTATCAGGAGCTGACAAAGCTAACGCCGGGGCTTGCAAGGGAACTCATAAAAAGGATTGTTATTCAGCCGGATGAACGCATACGCATTGAGTGGAATTTCTCGGACGAGCTTTCCGGTTTAGTGGAATTCCCGGAAATTTGTTTTAAAAAGCAAGCGATATAAAAAGCACCTCAAAAATTTGTTGTCCCTATCTTGACACAGCCATGAGCGGCAGCCCCATCCTACAAAACGGCAAGCTGGTGGGTGCGGTGACCCATGTGATGATCAATGATCCCGCTCAGGGCTACGGCATTTTCGCGGAGAATATGCTGACCCGGGCCGGATAAGGGGTGAACAGAGATGAGATCGATTTTGATCCGGGATACCACCCGGGAACAGCGCGAACAGATCGTCCGGCAGGGCTTGGCCGCCTGCGGCAGCAGCTGTGAGGGCTGCAATGGCTGTGACAATCTGGGCGGCGGCCGGGTGGAGACCATCTATCAGCCGTATATCGACGGGGAAAAGGAACTGTTCGAGATCAACGCCGAGTACCGCCGCAGCCTGGTGCGGTAAGCGGCAAGAGAAAAGCTGAGCAGGGACGCCGGCAGAATAGTCGGCGCCCCTGCTTTCTTCGTTGACAGAAATGACCCCATAGGGTACAATGAGAAAAACCAATGAAGGGAGCGAAACCGATGATAGAAGGTGAGGAGAGGCAGTTTAAGAAGGGGCAGATCATTCTCAAGGAAAAGAGCTTTGAGCTGGCTATCTACAATGTCCTGCTGGGCCGGGCAGGCGTGTATGTGAACTACGGCACACCGGAGGAGCGCCTGGTGGTGGAGATTGAGGCGGGAGATTTTCTCAATGTCATCAGTTTCCTGGAGAGCAGACCCCGCAACACCACTGCCGTGGCTCTGGAGCCCACGGTGGTCCGGGTCATCACCCACGATAATTTCAGTACATTTTTCCGGGACAATTCCGCCAAGATTATGAGCCTGCTGGAGCATATGTCCGCCCGGATGCGCGCGCTGCAGCGGGCCTATATCCGGGCCTGCCACGCCCTTGAAAAGTATGCCGATACCGATAAGATCAAGCAGGATAATAGCGAATGGTACGCCGAGCACAGCCACACCTATCAGTTCTGGGCCAACATGTTTTTCAGCGACCTGGAGCATAATAAGAAGTGAACCGGTGAAAGGAGCGCACAATGGACGGATTTTATGAAAAGGTGCAGCAATCGGCGGAGTATATTCTGAGCCACAGCACCCTGCGGCCCACCTGCGGCATTGTCCTGGGCAGCGGCCTGGGCAGCCTGGTGGACAAAATGACGGACAAAACCATTATCCCCTATGCCGATATTCCCCATTTTCCCCGCTCAACCGTGGCGGGCCATGCGGGCAATCTGGTCCTGGGTACCCTGGCCGGGCAAACAGTGGCCGCTCTTCAAGGCCGGTTTCACTATTACGAGGGCTTTTCCATGCGGCAGGTCACCTATCCCGTGTATGTGCTCAGGCTGCTGGGGGTCAGGACCCTGGTTATCACCAATGCCTGCGGCGGCATTGACCGCGGTCTTGCGCCGGGAGAGCTGATGCTTTTGTCGGATTATATCAATATGCTGGGCAGCAACTCACTTATGGGCCCTAATGACGAGCGCTTCGGCCCTCGCTTCCCGGATATGACCGAGGCATACTCTCTGCGCCTGCGGGCGCTGGCAAAATCTGCCGCCGCCGAACTGGGGATCGCCTGCAAGGAGGGGGTCTACGCCATCTTCTCTGGTCCCTGCTACGAGACCGCCGCCGAGATCAGAGCCTATCGGGCCCTGGGGGCGGATGCCATCGGCATGTCCACTGTGCCGGAAACCATTGCCGCCAACTACCTGGGGCTGGAGGTGCTGGGCATTGCCTGCATCACCAATATGGCCACCGGCATCGCAGAAAGAAAGCATTCCCACGAGGAGGTCTTGGCTGTGGCCGACCGGGCCAGCGCAGATCTGTGCCGCCTGGTAGAGCGGGTCATCGAAAAGCTGTAAATCAATTTATGTTGTGAAGATCGCAAAGGAGGCCGCCCTTCCGGGCGGCCTTAGCTTGGCAAAAAGCCTTGCAGAGTTCGCATCCGCAGACGCGAAAAATTCCAATCATTTTTCACCGCGACATGTGCGTGGGGAAAAATACCTCTCAGGCTGCCAGTGTGGAATTTGTTCGCCGCAGGCGAACAAATTATGCGCGCAGCAGACTGTAAACCTTTTGTTGAAAAAACAGAGTTTTTTCAACAATTCAAGGCCACCCCTTCGGGTGGCCTTTTTTCTGTCAAGTCGTGTGATAGTATCCCTGTACAAAGGACAAAAACAGCTTCTCCGCAGCGCTGGCGGTCATACCCTGTCGGTGCGCCAGGTAGATAGTCCGCTGCAGCCCCATCTCGTCCATAGGGAATACCAGCACCCGGCCCTCCTGCTGCTCCTGCATCACGGATAGAGCCGACAGCACCGATACGCCGGCGCCCTGAACCACCATGCGTTTAATGGCCTCGGGGTCCTCCAGACGGGCCACGATACGCAGCTTGCCGGTGCTATAGCCCATGCGGGCCATATACTGCAGCAGCGTCCGATCGGTGCCGGAGCCCTGCTCTCGGGCGATGGTCGGCTCACCCAGTAGATCCAGCCCTCGGGCACCCCGCCGATGCGCCGCCTGATAGTGGGGCGTGTTGGGCGTCACCATCACCAATTCGTCTCGCAGCAGGGGATGATAGGCCATGCCGGTCGTATCCATCCGTGAGCCCACAAAGCCCATGCGAATCTGCCCGTTCTGCAGCAGCCGATGGATTTGCGCTGAGTCACCATGGCGCAGCTCGCAGCGGTATTGGGGATGCTTTCGGCAAAAGGCGGCCATGAGCGCTGGCAGCATATACTGCCCCGGCACGGTGGATGCCCCCAGCATAAGCGGCAGGGAGGCCAGCCGTCGAGGGTCTCCTGCGGCGTCCGCCAGGGCCTGACACTGGGTCAGTATCTTTTTAGCCAGGGGATATAGTCTTTGGCCGTCCTCTGTCAGGTTCACGCCGCCCTGTCCTCTGCGCAGCAGCAGCGTCGTACCCAGGCACTGCTCCAGTGAGCGCAGATGGGTACTGGCGGTGGATTGGGTCAGATGCAGCTGATCGGCGGCCCGGGTCAGGCTTTCCTGCTCCGTAGCTGCCGTGAACACCTCCAGCTGCCGCAGCGTGTATTCGATCATGGACCATTGCCTCCCCTCCGGACTTTGGTCATATTATACAAAAATCGTTATTTCCTGTCAAGATGAACGAATTCTCTTTCCATTGATGGAAGAAATGAATAATTGAAAAAATTCATGGAAAAAGACCGTTGGACGGGGGAAAAACCGCCCTATATAATGAAAATTACAAACCAACAATTGCAAATAGAGAAAGGATTATTCACATTATGAAAAGGTTTTTCAAGGAAAACTGGCTGGTGATTGTCACGGGCATTGTGGTGGGCGCGGCGGCTCTGCTGCTGCAGGCCCTGGGCAATCCCAAGAACATGGGCTTCTGCATCGCCTGCTTCGAGCGTGACATCGTGGGTGCCGTGGGTCTGCACAGTGCCGAGGTCGTGCAGTATGTCCGTCCCGAGATCATCGGCATCGTCCTGGGCTCCTGCATCATGGCACTCATCGGTAAGGAGTTCCGGGCCCAGGCCGGCTCCGCTCCCGCCACCCGCTTTGCCGTGGGTGCGCTGGTGATGATCGGCGCCCTGGTATTTTTGGGCTGCCCGCTTCGTATGCTGCTGCGTATGGGTGGCGGCGACCTCAATGCCTTCGTAGGTCTGCTGGGCTTCATTATCGGGGTATTGGTGGGCACCATCTTTCTTAAGAAGGGCTTCAATCTGGGTCGTGCCTATCAGGCCAAGAAGACCGAGGGCTTTGTGCTGCCGGTGATTATGCTGGTGCTGTTTGCCTTGGCTCTGCTGGTCCCCAGCCTGTTCCACGCCTCTGAGAAGGGTCCCGGCTCCATGCACGCTCCCGTGCTGGCAGCCTTCGCTGCTGCACTGGTGGTGGGTGCCCTGGCCCAGCGTTCCCGCCTTTGCATGGCCGGCGGCGTGCGTGATACCCTCATGCTGAAGGATCCTCACCTGCTGTGGGGCTCCGTGGCCATCTTCGTAGTGGTGCTGGTGGGCAACCTGATCATGGGCAATTTCACCGCCTTCTCCTTCCTGTCTCAGCCCATTGCCCACTCCAACCACATCTGGAACCTGCTGGGCATGGTCATCGTCGGCTGGGGCTCCGTGCTGCTGGGCGGCTGCCCCCTGCGCCAGCTGGTTTTGGCCGGCTCCGGCAATGGCGACAGTGCCGTTACCGTCCTGGGGATGATGGTCGGTGCGGCTCTGGCTCACAACCTGAAGTTGGCCAGCGGCGCAGATCCCGGCCTCAATGAGTCCGGCGAGTACGTCAAGTACGCCGTCACCACCAATGCCAAGGTGGCCGTGGCCATGGCCCTGGTGGTGCTTTTGGTGGTCTCCCTGTGCAATGTGATGCAAAAGAAGAAGGAGGCATAATATGGCAACCGTAGATGCAAGAGGCTTTTCCTGCCCGGTCCCCCTGCTGATGGTGCAGGAGGAGATCAAAAAGACCGATCCCGCAGAGCTGGAGGTGCTTATCGATGCCCCCTGCGCCGTGGAAAACATCCAGCGCTTTGCCTATCACAACGGCTACACGTTCCGGGCTGAAGAAAACGGCGACGAGTGGATACTGAGGCTTACCAAGAAATAAGACACATCCCGGCGCCCCTGCCCGGCAAAACCGGGCAGGGGAACTGCCATGTTCAGGAGAGAAACAAATGCTGCAGAAGAAAACCTGGCTGCTCGTGACCTTTTATACCACCGCCGGGGTCATGGCCATGGAGCGCGCCTGCAAGGCGGCCAGCCTTCCGGGCCGCATCGTGCCGGTACCCCGCTCCATCACTGCGGATTGCGGCCTGGCCTGGCGCTGTGAGCCGACTCTGCGGGGCCCGGTGGAGGCCTTGGCGGACCCGGAGGAGGTCATGGGCATCTATGAGCTGGAAATATAGAAACAGGAATACCGCCCCAAGGCAGCGCTTTTGGGCGGTATTCCTGTTTCCAATATGTCCCGTAAACCGGATCCGTCGGACTTTATAAAGGTGCCGCCCCGGGGGCTGCGGTCCCCGGGGCGACGATTAAAGGAGATGGTCTCTTGTTTGCTTATGAGTGACTTATCAGATCTTAGCGGAGAGCTTGGTAGCTTCCTTGTAGGGACGGACCAGCATGTAGACCATTAGCACCAGGGCAGCCACGGCGAAGATGAGACCGATGATATTCATGTTGCCGGTGAACAGGCCGCCAAACTGGTTGATCATCAGACCGATGACATAGGCAAAGCCGCACTGATAGCCGATGGCGAACCAGGTCCACTTGTGGTTATTCATCTCCCGCTTGATGGCGCCGATAGCTGCGAAGCAGGGGGCGCACAGCAGGTTGAACACCAGGAAGCTGTAGCCGCTGATGCCGGTGAAGGCCTGGGCGATGTTCTGATACACGGTTCCATCGCCGCCGCCATAGAGGATACCCAGCGTACCCACAATGTTCTCCTTGGCCACCAGGCCGGTGATGGAAGCCACGGTAGCCTGCCAGTTGCCCCAGCCCAGAGGCTGGAAGATCCAGCAGATAGCGCCGCCAATGGCAGCCAGGATGGAGAAGTCGATCTCGCTCTCGTCCAGCATCCGGAAGGTGCCATCCACCCAGCCGAAGTAGGTGGTGAACCAAACGAAGATGGTGCTCAGCAGGATGATGGTGCCGGCCTTCTTGATGAAGGACCAGCCGCGCTCCCACATGCTGCGCAGAACGTTACCCAGAGTGGGCCAGTGATAGGCGGGCAGCTCCATAACAAAGGGAGCGGGGTCGCCGGCGAACATCTTAGTCTTTTTCAGCATGATGCCGGACACGATGATGGCGGCCATGCCGATGAAGTAAGCGGAGGTGGAGACCCATGCGCTGCCGCCGAACAGAGCGCCGGCAATCATGGCGATAAAGGGCACCTTAGCGCCGCAGGGAATAAAGGTGGTGGTCATAATGGTCATACGGCGATCCCGTTCATTTTCGATGGTACGGGAGGCCATGATGCCGGGCACGCCGCAGCCCACGCCGATGAGCATGGGGATGAAGGACTTACCGGACAGGCCGAACTTGCGGAACACACGGTCCAGAACGAAGGCGATACGGGCCATATAGCCGCAGGCCTCCAGAAAAGCCAGCATCAGGAACAGCACCAGCATCTGGGGAACGAAGCCCAGCACGGCGCCGACACCGGCCACGATACCGTCAAGGATCAGGCCGCTGAGCCAATCGGCTGCGCCGGCAGACTCCAGACCGCTCTCCACCAGAACAGGCACGCCGGGGACCCACACGCCGTAGTCGGCGGGATCGGGGGCGTCAAAGCCGTTCTTGTTGAGGTAGGCCACGGCATCCACATAGGTGACACCCACGGTGCTGTCCTTGTCGGCACCCTCGGGGATGGCGTCGTAGTAGGCGGTCATGGTGTTGATGGCCAGCGTCTCCTCATCCTCCACGTCCACGGTAGCGGTGGCGTTGCTGTTGGCGGTGAAGCCGTTCATCTGAGCGGTGACGGCAGAGGGATCAAAGTCATCGGCCTCGGGATCGATCTCGATGCCCAGAAAGGCCTCCACAGCCTGCAGGGATGCGGTGTACTCGTCGTTGACCTCGTTATAGGCCTTGGAGCCGATGCCCAGCAGGTGCCAGCCGTCGCCGAACAGGCCGTCGTTGGCCCAGTCGGTAGCGGGGGCGCCCACGGCCACCATGGCGATCCAGTACACAAGGAACATCACCAGAGCGAAGATGGGCAGGCCCAGCCAGCGGTTGGTGACGATCTGGTCGATCTTATCGGAGGCGGAGAGCTGACCCTTGCGCTTCTGCTTGTAGCAGCCCTTGATGATCTCGGCGATGTAGACATAGCGCTCGTTGGTGATGATGCTCTCGGCATCGTCATCCAGCTCCTTCTCGGCGGCCTGAATGTCCGTCTCGATGTGCTGCATCACGTCGGCGGGGATGCTGAGCTTTTCCAGCACCTTGTCGTCACGCTCGAAGATCTTGATGGCGTACCAGCGCTGCTGTTCCTCGGGCATGGTATGTACGGCGGCCTCCTCGATGTGGGCAATGGTATGCTCCACGGGGCCGGAGAAGGTGTGCATGGGGATGGTCTTGCCGTTCTTGGCAGCCTCCACGGCGGCCTCGGCGGCCTCCATGACGCCGGTACCCTTCAGGGCGGAGATCTCCACCACCTGGCAGCCCAGCTCACGGGACAGCTCCCCGGTGTTGATCTGGTCGCCGTTCTTGCGGACCACATCCATCATGTTGATGGCGATGACCACGGGGATGCCCAGCTCGGTAAGCTGGGTGGTCAGGTAGAGGTTACGCTCCAGATTGGTGCCGTCGATGATGTTGAGGATGGCGTCGGGCCGCTCACCGATCAGGTAGTTACGAGCCACCACTTCCTCCAGCGTGTAGGGAGACAGGGAGTAGATGCCGGGCAGGTCCATGATGACCACATCCTCGTGCTTCTTCAGCTTGCCTTCCTTCTTCTCCACGGTGACGCCGGGCCAGTTACCAACAAACTGGTTCGAGCCCGTCAACGCATTGAACAGCGTGGTCTTACCGCAGTTCGGGTTGCCCGCCAGGGCAATTTTGATCTGCTTCTCCATTGATGCTTGCTCCTTTTGGTTTGATTTCTCTAACTTATCACTAACAAAAATCAGGGCCTATGAAGGCCGGGTTCGCTCCATCCGCAACAGGACACTTACTCGACCTCGATCATCTCGGTGTCGGCCTTTCGCAGGCTCAGCTCATAGCCACGGACGGTGACCTCCATGGGATCGCCCAGAGGGGCTACCTTGCGGACGAATACCTCGGTGCCGCGGGTGATGCCCATGTCCATGATGCGGCGCTTGACAGGGCCCTCGCCGTGGAGCTTTACCACCTTGACGGTCTCGCCGATCTTGACTTCACGCAGTGTTTTCATACTTTTCTCTCCTTTTTTGTCAAATCATGATCTTCCGTGCCATCTCTTCACTGATGGCGATACGGGATTCCTTGATCTTCACGATGATATTGCCGCCCAGCGTAGCCACCACCGTAGCCGTACCGCCGGCTACAAAGCCCAGATCCTCCAGATGCTTCTTTACTTCCGGGCTTCCGCCCACCTTCCGAATGAGATTCTCCTCGCCGGGGTTGGCCAGTGCCAAAGGCATCATCACATCATTCCTCCCAACCAAACGGTTAGCACCTGCTAACCTCTGTGCCAAAATTAAAGTTAAGTTGCCCTAACCATCGACTAAGTTTAACCGCTCTAACCAACTTTGTCAAGGGGATTTGGAAAATTTTTTCTCTCCTTGCATTTTTGGTTAGTCTGTGTTAACCTATAAGAAATACCCGAAAAAGGTTGGTGCAGTTTGCCATGAAGATACAGAAATCCTCTCAGGACTATCTGGAGTCCATGCTGATGATGCAGCAGGAGCACGGCTATATCCGTTCCATCGATGTGGCGGAGCATTTGGGTGTCACCAAGCCCAGTGTCAGCTACGCCACCAAGCGGCTGCGGGAAAACGGCTATATCACCATGGACCGGGAGGGGTTCATCACCCTGACGGACTCCGGCATGGCCATTGCCGCCAGTATGCTGGACCGGCACCACACTCTGACCCGCTTCCTCATCACTCTGGGGGTGGACCCCAAGGTGGCGGAGGAGGACGCCTGCAAGATCTAGCACGACATCAGCGACGAGACCTTT
>ENA-ORTU01001321-ORTU01001321.1-human-gut-metagenome-genome-assembly--contig:-NODE-1321-length-25595-cov-15.381363_pt1 | contig 25595 bp, 19 predicted proteins | sample MGYA00241910_ERZ509184 | MGnify/ENA primary metagenome ERZ509184 (study PRJEB26280, sample SAMEA2338847) | human gut metagenome | biome: human gut; feature: human-associated habitat; material: faeces... | reverse complement strand
TTGCACTTCCGCTCTATGCAGCCGGAATGAGTGTCGATACCGTTTTATTCTACCGTTATTTCTTTGCCGCAATCGTGCTGGGTATTCTGATGAAAATGCAGCGTCAATCCTTTGTGCTTCACAAGGCAGACGTCTTGCCCTTAGTCATTATGGGATTGCTGTTCTCTTTCTCATCGTTGCTCCTGTTTATGAGCTATAATTACATGGATGCCGGAATCGCTTCAACCATCCTGTTTGTTTATCCGGTAATGGTAGCTGTTATTATGGGGGTGTTCTTCAAGGAAAAAATATCCGCAATTACAGTTTTCTCTATTCTGCTGGCACTTTCGGGTATTGCTTTGCTCTATCAAGGAGATGGTGATAAACCGCTATCCACGTTGGGGATCATCTTCGTACTGCTGTCTTCACTTTCATATGCTATATACATAGTAGGTGTGAACCGCTCAACATTGAAAAACCTGCCAACCACCAAACTTACATTTTACGCCATCCTGTTCGGACTATCGGTTTACATCGTCCGTCTGAACTTCTGTATGGAGCTGCAGGTTATACCATCCGTCTGGTTATGGGCAGATACATTGGCTTTGGCTATTCTGCCAACCGCCATTTCATTGGTCTGCACCGCCTTAGCTATCCATTATATAGGCTCTACACCAACCGCCATTCTAGGTGCTTTGGAACCTGTGACAGCCTTATTTTTCGGTGTTATGCTGTTCCATGAGAAACTAACTCCTCGCTTAATGGTTGGTATTTTAATGATTATCACCGCCGTGACCTTGATTATCATCGGCAAATCACTCATAAAAAAGATGGGGATGCTGTTGCAGATGAACAAAAAATAATATACTTTTGCTACTTAATCAATCAAATAGCAACTTTAATTATCAAAAAATATGGTAGACGTAAAGACTTGCCTTGACAATGCACAAGAAAAAATGGATATGGCTGTTATGTATCTGGAAGAAGCACTGGCACATATCCGCGCCGGAAAAGCGAGTACCCGACTGTTGGACGGTATCCGTGTAGACTCTTACGGAAGTATGGTTCCTATCAGCAATGTAGCAGCCGTAACTACTCCCGATGCACGTAGTATCACCATCAAACCGTGGGATAAGAGTATGTTCCGTGTCATCGAAAAAGCGATTATCGACTCCGACCTCGGTATCATGCCTGAAAATAACGGCGAAGTGATCCGTATCGGTATTCCCCCTCTGACGGAAGAACGTCGCAAGCAATTGGCAAAACAGTGTAAAGGCGAAGGCGAAACTGCAAAAGTCAGCGTACGCAACGCCCGCCGAGACGGTATCGATGCACTTAAGAAAGCTGTAAAAGACGGATTGGCAGAGGATGAGCAAAAGAATGCGGAAGCGAAACTGCAAAAGATCCACGATAAGTATATCAAACAAATTGATGATATGCTTGCTGAAAAAGATAAAGAAATTATGACTGTATAAGTTGAGCATGGAGAGTTGAGAGTTGAAAGTTACTATGTAGTATACCAACAACGCGTTCAGCTCTCAATTCTCAACTCTCAATTCTCAACTTATGAAAGGATTAGTAATCAAAAACACAGGTAGCTGGTACCAGGTAAAGAGCGATGACGGACAGTTTATCGAATGTAAAATCAAAGGTAATTTCCGACTCAAAGGAATCCGAAGTACCAACCCGGTAGCGGTAGGCGACCGTGTCCAGATTATCCTTAACCAAGAAGGCACTGCCTTTATCAACGAAATAGAAGATAGAAAAAACTACATTATCCGTCGTTCTTCCAATCTTTCCAAACAATCTCACATCCTTGCCGCCAACCTCGATCAATGTATGTTGGTGATTACTGTCAATTATCCCGAAACTTCAACAATCTTTATTGACCGTTTTCTCGCATCTGCAGAAGCCTATCGGGTTCCTGTCAATTTGGTATTTAACAAAATAGATGCCTACGATGAAGATGAGTTCCGATATTTGGACGCCCTAATCAATCTATACACACATATCGGTTATCCCTGCTTCAAAGTTTCCGCCAAAAACGGTCATGGAGTAGAGGCAATCAGAAAGGCACTGGAAGGTAAGATTACACTGTTCTCCGGACATTCGGGAGTAGGAAAATCCACCCTTATCAATGCCATACTGCCGGGAATAGAAACAAAAACGGGTGAAATCTCTTCATATCACAACAAAGGAATGCATACTACCACTTTCTCCGAAATGTTCCCTGTGGACGGAGACGGATATATCATCGATACTCCCGGTATCAAAGGATTCGGTACATTCGATATGGAAGAAGAAGAAATCGGACATTACTTTCCCGAAATATTCAAAGTCTCCGCAGAATGTAAATACGGCAACTGCACACACCGTCACGAACCGGGATGTGCTGTGCGCAAAGCGGTAGAGGAACATTTAATCAGCGAATCACGCTATACTTCCTACCTAAATATGCTGGAAGATAAAAAGGAAGGAAAATACAGGGCAGCTTACTAGATCAAAGAGAATAATAAACTGAAAAACATACAATAGCTTTATTAGCTATATAAACAATTTTAAAACCATGAAAAAAGGCTGCATCATTTTTCTTATCTTAAATGTACTGACAACGTCTGCATTATTCGTCGGTGGATTCATTCTAAATTCCGAAGAACAAGAATCCGACAAACAAAATTCAACAGAATCCTCACCATCCAAAGATAGTTTATCACCCAAAGATAATTTATCATACTTAAAAGATGAAACACACTTTGTTGCCCAAGAAAAACAAAAAGGAAAACTTAAGACAGATGTCACCTATTATTTAGCAGAGAAAGGATATACACTTTCAAAAAATACAGAAATAACGGTTATTTGCCAAACAGACGAACAAAACACGTTAATGGAAGATAAGGATGGAAATCGCTTTACCATACCAAGTAGAAGCGTGGAAACACAGCGTCCCCTTAAAATGATTAATCCTAATTATCATTATTATATGGGTGGTACTTGGCTCCACACTTTCGATCCTTATAAACGCCCCATTACAGAAATCATATCCAAATGGGGAGACTATACATTATGCAATAAGCAAGAAGGCTCTTACACATTTCCATATCTAACTCATGTTTCAGGAATTAGTAGAGGACACTCTGTCACTCTGCTCACAGATGAAAAAGGAATTGTCACCGGAAGCCGATGTTCCAATGAGAGTTCGAACCTTTTCGGTTTTTTGTTCTTCTACTCTGATATTCTTTCACTAAATGTATATGAGCCACAAGGCACATTACTAATAGAACCAGGAACCGATACTGACAACAGTGGATCTATCATCGAAGGAATTTATATGTATGTGTTATATACAATACCAGCAGCAATACTATTGTTCGTAATTCTTTGGGGTATGATGATTGTCCGGATTGTCCCTAACAATATTATCAACTTCACACTTCGCGCAGGAACATTTCTTATTATATATGTTCTTTCCATCATCTTCTTAGAACACTATCATAGTGTGTGGCTGATTCTTTTCCCATGTTATATGGGAGTGGGATATATGCTAATTAGAGGATTAAAAAATTACTTAAATTTAGAAGCGCGCTGCACACGCTGCCATGCCATCAACAGTATTAACCGCCATAAGGAAGAAACCGGACGGGAAAGAACTATAAGAAAATGTAACATTCATTTCCATTTAGAAGCCAATGGAGATATTACACATAGCGCCTATGTATATAACGAAACAACCGTACATTATCATCACAAAGATGTGTGTGAAAAGTGTAAATATACACAGGAATACAACAGTGACACAGTATTAAAAAAAAGTATAGAAGAATGCCCGCATTGTGGTAGCACAGACATCTGTAAAGAAATGGATATCGACAACATTAAATATAAAGGAGGGAAAATAACCTTTGACTATGCATATCAAGAGTACTGTACCCTATGCAACGAATCGATATGGGAAGGAAATGGATCGTATTATTTCAATGCCCCAAAACCTGCAAATACACCAAAGAGACGCACTCCAGTTTCTAACGCAACTCCTCAGTCTCAAGATAATACTTTTAGACACGGATATGAATGTCGTTACTTTGATAGTGGACTTTCTAATCAAATGGGCACAGGAATATGTATCAAAACAGGGTGTGACCAAAATGGAGATAAATGTAACAAAGAAGGAGGTTACTGCCCATGGTTTGAATTACGAAATTAAACATATTTAGACCTAATAAGGTATTGCAAAAAATTATCAGTCAGAGGATGTCTGAGAATAAACTATCCCCAGAAAGTCGGACATCCTCTAATTAATAAAAGAGGGAAGATTACTTCTATTTTGTCATTATTCAATTAAACCTTTTCTATCAAAAACAATCTAACCTACTGAAGATACAATGTAATATGCTATATACTATACTAAACCATGAATAAGAAGACTAAATGGGGGATCATCATCCTTGTTGGTACCGGAATTATCGGTGGAGGAATTTATTCACAATTACCCAAAAAGAACGACGAACTAACAGCTGCCGACAAAATAATGAGCGGCAAATCTAAAAAAGGGAGACAAGTTTTAAATGTAAACGCCAAAATTATAAAACCGCAATCCCTGACAGACGAATTTACAACTACCGGTGTATTGCTACCCGATGAAGAAGTAGATTTATCTTTTGAAACTTCCGGAAAGATTGTTGAAATCAATTTTGAAGAAGGAACATCGGTGAAAAAAGGACAGTTGCTTGCCAAAGTAAACGACCGACAGTTGCAGGCACAACTACAACGCCTCGTCTCACAGTTGAAACTGGCAGAAGACCGTGTATTCCGTCAAGACGCATTGCTGAAGCGAGATGCTGTCAGTAAAGAAGCGTATGAACAAGTAAAAACAGATTTGGCAACCTTGAATGCCGATATCGAAATTATAAAAGCAAATATTGAACTGACCGAACTGCGCGCTCCGTTCGACGGAGTTATCGGACTTCGCCAAGTCAGTATCGGTACTTATGCTTCACCGACAACAGTGGTTGCCAAACTAACCAAAATCGCTCCGCTAAAAGTCGAATTTTCCGTACCGGAACGTTACGCCAAGCAAATAAAGAAAGGAACAAACCTGAATTTTAGTGTTGAAGGTAATCTGGACGCTTTCGGTGCGCAGGTATATGCCGTTGAATCAGCTATTGACCCTAATCTGCACCAATTTACAGCACGTGCACTCTATCCGAATGTGAAGCATATTTTACTACCCGGCCGCTATGCGAGTGTATTATTGAAGAAAGACGAGATTGAAAACGCAATCGCTATCCCCACAGAAGCAATTGTACCGGAAATGGGTAAAGATAAGGTCTATTTATATAAATCGGGAAAAGCCGAACCGGTGGATATCATAACCGGTATTCGTACCGCATCCGAAGTACAAGTAATAAGGGGGTTGCACATGGGAGATACCATCATCACCTCAGGAACACTGCAACTCCGTACCGGACTTGCCGTAACGCTTGACAAAATTGATTAATACCTGCGCCCTATGAACATATCCGAATTAAGCATACGCCGCCCGGTATTAGCCACCGTACTAACCATCATTATCTTACTTTTCGGATTTATCGGATACAACTATCTGGGTGTCCGTGAATATCCGTCAGTGGATAATCCGATCATCTCTGTCAGTTGCTCTTATCCGGGAGCAAATGCCGACGTTATCGAGAACCAGATTACCGAGCCGTTGGAACAGAATATTAACGGTATTCCGGGTATCCGCTCTTTATCCAGTGTCAGCCAACAAGGACAGAGCCGTATCACTGTAGAATTTGAATTGTCCGTCGATCTGGAAACCGCTGCAAACGACGTGCGTGATAAGGTATCACGTGCACAACGGTATTTACCGCGTGACTGTGACCCTCCTACCGTATCGAAAGCTGATGCGGATGCACAACCTATCTTAATGGTTGCTTTACAGAGCGACAAACGCTCGCTATTGGAGTTAAGCGAAATCGCAGACCTGACAGTCAAGGAGCAGTTGCAGACCATCTCCGATGTAAGTAGCGTTTCTATCTGGGGAGAGAAACGTTATTCCATGCGCCTTTGGCTGGATCCGGTAAAAATGGCGGGCTATGGTATCAGCCCTATTGACGTAAAAAATGCGGTAGACAATGAGAACGTGGAACTTCCGTCAGGTAGTATCGAGGGAAATACTACCGAACTGACAATCCGAACACTTGGATTGATGCATACAGCTGATGAATTTAACGATTTGATTATCAAGGAATCGGATAACCGCATCGTACGTTTCAGTGACATAGGTCGGGCTGAATTAGGTCCTGCCGACATCAAAAGTTACATGAAGATGAATGGCGTACCAATGGTAGGTGTCGTAGTCATTCCGCAACCGGGTGCCAACCATATCGAAATTGCCGACGCAGTATATCAGCGTATGGAGCAAATGAAAAAGGATTTGCCGGAAGATGTACATTATAATTACGGATTCGACAACACTAAATTTATCCGTGCATCTATCAATGAAGTAAAGTCCACCGTATATGAAGCTTTCGTACTCGTTATCATCATTATCTTCCTCTTCCTGCGCGATTGGCGTGTTACGTTGGTACCTTGTATTGTGATTCCCGTCTCCCTTATCGGTGCATTCTTCGTCATGTACCTGGCTGGTTTCTCCATCAACGTACTTTCTATGCTTGCCATCGTATTGTCTGTGGGATTGGTGGTGGATGACGCTATCGTAATGACGGAAAACATCTATATCCGGATAGAAAAAGGAATGAGCCCGAAAGAGGCGGGAATAGAAGGAGCTAAAGAAATTTTCTTTGCTGTCATCTCGACAACCATTACACTGGTTGCCGTATTCTTCCCCATCGTCTTTATGGATGGTATGACCGGACGATTATTCCGTGAATTCAGTATTGTGATTTCCGGTTCGGTTATCATTTCTTCATTTGCCGCACTGACTTTCACGCCTATGCTGGCAACCAAATTACTGATAAAACGGGAGAAACAGAGTTGGTTCTATGCGAAAACAGAACCTTTCTTTGAGGGTATGAACCGCCTGTATAGCCGTTCATTGGCTGCTTTCCTTCGCAAACGCTGGATTGCCCTTCCTTTCACGGTCATCACTATATGTCTCATCGGAATTCTGTGGAATATAGTACCGGCCGAAATGGCTCCTTTGGAGGACCGTTCACAAATCAGCATCAACACTCGTGGTGCAGAAGGTGTGACTTATGAATATATCCGGGATTACACAGAAGATATCAACCAACTTGTCGATTCCATTCTTCCTGACGCCGAAGCCGTGACTGCACGTGTTTCCAGTGGTAGCGGTAACGTGCGTATTACTTTGAAAGATATGCAGGACCGTAACTACACCCAGATGGAAGTAGCCGAGAAAATATCGAAAGCGGTACAGAAAAAGACGATGGCACGTTCGTTTGTGCAGCAACAGTCTTCTTTCGGCGGTCGTCGCGGAAGTATGCCGGTTCAATACGTTCTTCAAGCTACCAATCTGGAAAAACTGGAAGAGGTATTGCCCAAATTCATGACAAAAGTGTATGAAAACCCGGTCTTTCAGATGGCAGACGTTGACTTGAAGTTCAGTAAACCGGAAGCCCGTATTCAAATCAACCGTGATAAAGCCAGCATTATGGGAGTAAGTACTAAAAACATTGCCCAAACTTTGCAGTATGGATTAAGCGGACAACGTATGGGGTATTTCTATATGAATGGAAAACAATACGAGATCTTGGGAGAAATCAACCGGCAACAGCGAAATAAGCCGGCCGATCTGAAAGCGATCTATATCCGCAGCAATAATGGAGACATGATACAGCTAGACAACCTGATCGAATTGGAAGATGGTATTGCTCCTCCTAAATTGTACCGTTACAATCGTTTTGTGTCGGCTACCATTTCTGCAGGCTTAGCCGATGGAAAAACAATCGGTCAAGGTTTGGACGAAATGGACAAGATAGCAAAAGAAACATTGGATGATACTTTCCGTACAGCTCTGTCCGGAGACTCAAAGGAATACCGTGAAAGTTCTTCCAGTCTGATGTTTGCCTTTATCCTGGCTATTCTCCTAATTTACCTGATTCTGGCAGCACAGTTCGAAAGTTTCAAAGACCCGTTGGTTATCATGCTGACAGTGCCTTTAGCCATTGCCGGAGCATTAGTATTCATGTATTTCAGTGGTATCACAATGAATATATTTAGTCAGATCGGTATCATCATGTTGATTGGTCTAGTAGCTAAAAACGGTATCCTCATTGTAGAATTTGCCAATCAGAAACAGGAAACCGGAGAAGATAAAATGACTGCAATCAAGGATGCGGCCTTACAACGTCTCCGTCCGATCCTAATGACAAGCGCTTCTACAGTTTTGGGACTTATCCCGCTTGCCTTTGCCACCGGAGAAGGTTGTAACCAACGTATTGCTATGGGTACGGCAGTAGTAGGAGGTATGGTAGTCTCTACTCTTCTCACGATGTACATCGTACCGGCCATTTACAGTTATATTTCGACTAACCGAATCAAAAAACTAAAAGAATGAAACCGAAAGATATTTGTATGAAACGTATCGTATATATAATCACTGCATGTGCCTTTTCCGTTTCTGCAGTCAAAGCACAGCAAGTACTTACTTTAAAGGAGTGCCTGGAGGAAGGATTGCAGAACAATTACTCTTTGCGTATTGTCCACAACGAGGAACAGATCAGCAAAAATAATGCGACGCCAGGTAATGCAGGCTACTTACCTACTTTGGACTTCTCTGCCGGTTATGTAGGGAATCTGGACAATATTGAAAGCAAAGCACGTGAAACCGGAGAAATAACCAAAAACAAGGGTGTCTACGATCAGACTGTCAACGTAGGCCTCAACCTGAATTGGACTATTTTCGACGGATTCAATATCAGCACGACTTACAAACAACTTAAAGAGTTGGAACGCCAAGGGGAAACGAATACCCGTATTGCCATCGAGGACTTTATAGCCAACTTGACAGCCGAGTACTACAACTTTATCCAACAAAAGATTCGTCTGAAAAACTTCCATTATGCAATGTCGCTCTCAAAAGAACGCCTGCGTATAGCAGAAGCGAGCCATCTTGTCGGTAAGTTTTCAGGGTTGGATTACCAGCAAGCAAAAGTGGACTTCAATGCGGATAGCGCTCAATACATCAAACAACAGGAATTACTGCACTCATCACGTATCCAATTGAATGAGTTAATGGCTAATAACGATGTCAATCAAATTGTTATTATCAAAGATTCCACTATCGAAGTGCATAGCGACCTGAGATTTGAAGATCTATGGAGTTCTACGTTGGCAACCAATGCTTCTTTATTGAAAGCTGACCAGAATACGACTTTAGCCCAATTGGACTACAAGAAAGTGAATTCACGCAACTATCCATATCTCAAATTAAATACCGGATATGGCTATACTTTCAATAAGTATGACATCAATGCCACTAGTAGAAGAGGAAATCTGGGATTTAACGCAGGAGTAACTGTCGGCTTCAACATATTCGACGGTAATCGCCGCCGTGAAAAGCGGAATGCAACTCTTACTTTTAAGAACCGTCAACTAGAACGACAGAATCTTGAATTAGCACTACGTTCCGACCTCAGTAATTTATGGCAAGCTTATCGTAACAATCTTCAGTTATTGAATCTGGAACGACAGAATCTTATAACAGCTAAAGACAATCACGATATTGCAATGGATCGTTATATACAGGGAGACCTTTCCGGTTTTGAGGTACGTGAAGCACAAAAAAGTTTGTTGGATGCGGAAGAACGTATCCTTTCCGCTGAATATAACACCAAAATCTGCGAAATCTCATTGTTACAAATCAGCGGAAAGATAACAAAATATTTGGAGGAATAAGAGAGGGATTTATCCCATTATGTATTTTGCCGGTTTACCAATACGGTGTACCAGATTCACAATCAACCAGGAGACAGCAAATGCCATTACTGCCGCTACCGGTATTTGCAAAGGAATGGGTATACCAATAGCCCGCGTCAACATTACAGCCGGTCCGGTAAAGAAATAATGAATCATATAAACTCCGAAACCACATACGGTAAGGTTTGCTAATGCCTTCCGTATTCTTTCTGAACGGATATTGACTTTTTTTGCCAGCATAAATACAGGAATGGTCATCATTACCACATTAAGGGAGCAATAGGTAAAGAACAGCTCTAACATCTCATCCGTATAATCCGGTAAAGCTGTCATATGGCGGAAGCCGAAGAACGTCACAACGTATCCGATCACAAACATCGGGATACCGGTTGCCAATGTCTTTTTCATGCTCCAATCAAGATTCTTCAAATAGTGGCCTAACAGCAGATATCCGTTGAATCCGGCAAAGGCATATAACATTCCAAATGAGTTCCATGAGCAAGTTCCCCATAAATAACCGTCAACAAACTGATAATAGTAAGGCAACAGCAAGGTAACTCCCCAAGCTAGCAGAAACATCTGTTTGGCACGTTCCGAAGCCTTCTCTACCCATGCCGAAAATATAGGCAAATAAAGATAAAGTCCGATAAGCAGATAAATATACCACATATGTACTGCCAATATAGAAAAGTTGAATGGGATATTCAAGATATATTTGACAGCAACCGAGAAAGATTGCCTCATTACTTCTTCACCGGCATAAGGAAAGAAATCAAGAATAATCTGGGGACTGAATCCTAGCCAGCCCGTTATCCAGGGAAAAAGATTATAAATAACAGACCAGATAAAGAACGGATACAGGACACGGGTAATCCGTTTCTTGTAAAAAGCGGAAGTATCACCTCGCACAGGTAAAAGCAAAGCTCCTGTTATCATCACAAACAACGGCACACATGGACGAAGGACAGATCCGTATATAGCCCCCCATAATTTAATCTCTCCGATATTGGGAGCAGTGCCCGGATAAAAATTAAAAGGATCAGTGCAATGGCAGCAAACGACTGTAAACATTGCGATAAAACGTACAACGTCCAGCCATACAATATGCCGGTTCTTCTGATTAGGTAGTTCAATTGTCGATGTTTTCATTATGGCTAGTAATAGAAAGGGAAATTAGTAAAAAAGGGATACCTATACGAAACAGACAGGTATCCCTCCAATAATGGTTTATATAAAAGAATTATAGACTAATTATTTAGTACAATTCCAAGGTTTCAGTTGCTTAAAGAAGTCATTCCCCTTATCATCTACCAGAATGAATGCCGGGAAATCTTCCACTTCAATTTTCCAGATCGCTTCCATTCCCAATTCTGGATATTCCACGCACTCAATGCTCTTGATATTATTCTGAGCGAGAATAGCCGCAGGACCTCCGATAGAACCAAGATAGAAACCACCGTACTTCTTACAAGCATCTGTCACCTGCTGGCTACGGTTACCTTTTGCCAACATAATCATGCTGCCGCCATGACTTTGGAACAAGTCAACATATGGGTCCATACGTCCGGCAGTAGTCGGTCCCATAGAACCACATGCCATACCTTCCGGTGTTTTTGCCGGACCGGCATAGTAAATAGGATGATCTTTGATATACTGAGGCAAATCTTCTCCACGATCCAAACGCTCTTTCAGTTTGGCGTGAGCGATATCACGGCCCACAATAATAGTCCCATTCAATGACAGACGGGTAGCCACCGGATACTTAGTCAGTTCCTTCAAGATTTCAGGCATCGGACGGTTCAGGTCGATTTTAACCACATCACCTTCTCCTGCCTTACGCAATTCTGCAGGAATCAGTTCGCCCGGATTTGAATCCAGTTTCTCAATCCAAATACCATCTTTATTGATTTTACACTTGATATTACGGTCGGCTGAACAAGAAACGCCCAAACCTACCGGACAAGAAGCACCGTGACGGGGCAGACGGATGATACGCACATCGTGGGCCAAATACTTACCGCCAAACTGCGCACCCAGACCAATCTTATGCGCTTCTGCCAATACTTCTTTTTCCAGTTCAATATCACGGAACGCACGGCCATATTCGTTTCCTGTTGTCGGCAAGTTATCATAAAAATGAGTAGAAGCCAATTTCACAGTCAGCAGATTCTTCTCTGCAGAAGTACCGCCAATTACGAAAGCGATATGATAAGGAGGACAAGCAGCTGTCCCCAATGTTTTCATCTTTTCAACCAAGAACGGAACCAGTGTGCCGGGATTCAAGATAGCTTTAGTCTCTTGATAGAGATAAGTTTTATTGGCTGAGCCACCACCTTTGGTCACACAAAGGAATTCATATTCCATACCTTCGGTAGCTTCGATATCAATCTGTGCAGGCAGGTTACATTTCGTATTCACCTCATCATACATATTCAGAGGCGCATTCTGAGAATAACGCAGATTCTCTTCGGTATATGTTTTATAGACTCCCAATGACAGAGCTTCTTCGTCAGAATAACCCGTCCACACCTGTTGTCCTTTTTCACCATGAATGATGGCAGTACCGGTATCCTGGCAGAATGGAAGAACTCCCTTTGAAGCAACTTCCGCATTGCGCAGGAAAGTCAATGCCACATACTTATCATTCTCACTTGCTTCCGGATCACTCAGAATCTTAGCAACTTGTTCGTTGTGCGAACGACGAAGCATGAATGATACATCACGAAAAGCCGCATTAGCCATCGCAGTCAAACCTTCTTTCTCAATTTTCAGGATAGGATGTCCTTCAAACTCGCCTACCGACACATAATCTTTGGTAAGCAGATAATACTCAGTTGTATCTTTTCCCTTTTCAAACATGGGCTGATACTTAAACGGAGGTGTTGCCATAAGTTTCTTATTTTATTACGTAATGTTAGTTAGTGTTGCAAAGGTAGCAATTAAGAATGAAGAATGGCGAATGATGAATAAAGAATTAAGAATGAATAACGGAGAATATTTCGATTATTCTACGATAGTCTCAATTCGCTTGATAAGCTCATTCCCCAAGGCTGTCTTCTCCTCAATATGTTTCAACACAGCCGTCACAAATGTATTGCTTTCAAAATCCCCGCGCACCTGTTCGAAATCTTGTCGCATCTCGTCGTGCGAGCCATCCGCACCAAATCCGGTCATAGAAGAGAGCGAGAATTCCTTCTTTGCATCTTCATACACCATTTTATCCAGTCCCACTACGGATTCCTGCCAGGATTTTACAATACGAATCACATCCTGAGCAGTGATGATTTCCGGATTTATACCATAAAATTCCTGAATCTTATTGTAAGCCCATGTCCATTCGTAGGTGTAATAATTCTCGTGCATCTCCGCAAAGCAGGCATTGATGGATTTCAAACGGTTGACAGTACCATTCTCAATTCCATCCAACAGACGGTCTATCTCACTCTTCGGAGCAATGAGTCCGGAAACGTCCACCCATTCTCCCACTCCGATTTCCGTATCGGGCTTCAAACGTTGACGAATTTCCTCATTGCTTTGGAAATTGATACCCTCCAATCGTTTAATAATCGAATTACCCAAGAACTTATGAATGGCTATCTCATAAAAACGGATACCGTTATTTAAAGAAGTGTTTTTGATCTTGGCACTCTGATAAGAGTAAATCTCTGAAGTTTCACCGGACACCCGTCGCAATTCTTTCAAAATGGAACGTCCCTTGAACATCTTTTGGATGGTATAAGGGCTCAAAAGGTTATAATTGATATAATCCAGACGATTCGGGTCTTGTCGTTTATCACGTCTCGGCCATTTCTGCGCATCACGGATAGTACCGACACTTCTCAAATTGACACCCGGAACCAAATAGGTCGTATTTCTCTGCTCTATCAGATAAGAGAAGGGAAGATTGGAAGTATCGGCATGATTGACATGGCGTCCCATCACCAAAGAAAAAGCCCCGACACGAGCCGGCCACAAGATATAGGAATCAGAAGTCGTTTTGGCTCCTCTCTCCATTGTTCCTTGATGAATCGGACCGAGTTTATACATATGATTGCTCTGATTGGAACCCGATCCTGCATTCATAAATGAGAACATTCCGGCAATCAGCAAGGTAGATTTGTGATGTGTCACCGTGAAAGGACCTGCAAAGATGGCACAGGCCTCACCGTTCTCTCCTTGGCAATTACTAAAGAATAAAGAATCGGAAGCAGAATAGTTATGTCCCAATTTACAGGACTGCCCTACAAAGCAACGGCTCAACATAGTGCCGTCATCCACTTTAGAACCGGAGGAGATGATGAAATCATCACAAATCACTCCGTGTCCGATATGTACGGGAGCTGTCACATTGCTGTTTATACTACCATTAGACAAACGGCACGTTCCACAAATATGACAATAGTCGCCAATCCGGACATTCTTAATAGACCCCGTATTGAGAATCATAACATGCTCTCCGATACTCCCGGTAGCGGAAGCATGCTTGTTGGAATAATAATCCGCAATCGACTTCATGCGGTTTATCAACTCAGGACGATGGCGGTACAATGCCAGTATATAAGCCTGATGCGCAGACAATTTATCATTAATCAGCACCTCACGTCCCCCTGTTTCATTAAGAACCGCTACTTCTACCCCGTTGCCGAAAGTCGTCAACTTGTCCACCAGAATAATATCTACATTTTCGATGAAGGTATCACTGCCAATTTCGTAATTAGCTATATAATTCTGGATATTTTCAATGCAGCAGTTATCCCCCACTGTTACATTGTGCAGTGTCACATGGCGCAATCCCGAATGTTTTTTGATACCTCCCGGCAATGTAAACTCAGACTCGAATACGCCCAACTTCACTTCTCCCGAAAAGCGGGTATGGTGAACGAACTCACAATTAAAGCCTTCGGCAACCAAAACATTTCCCCAATCATCAGCCAAACACGATTGGCTCTTCAACTGAAGTACCTCATCTTCAGTCAATCTACGATAGTCTTTCATATAAATAAAGTGTTATTTATTCTTCCTCTTCGTAGGTCTGATAAAGAAAATCGTTATAAGGGTATTTCTGAACGTGCAATTCTTTCACTCGTTGATAAACTACATTTTTCAGTTCGTCCATATTGATTCGCTCGCGGGCGGAAATAAAGAGGCAATTATCCTCCATCTTTGCCATCCACGTCTTCATCAGCTCTTCGAGTGTCAAGTTTTCTTTTGTTCGGGGGGTAAGGTCGTCCGATGCTTTCTCTATGTAAGTGTAAGCATCTATTTTATTAAATACAAGTATCATGGGTTTGCCACCGCCGCCAATCTCGGCCAGTGTCTTATTTACCACTTCAATCTGTTCTTCAAATCCGGGATGGGAAATATCCACTACATGCACCAACAGGTCGGCTTCGCGCACCTCATCCAATGTTGATTTGAAAGAGTCCACCAAATCGGTAGGTAACTTACGGATAAATCCGACCGTATCTGACAAAAGGAACGGTAAATTCTCGATAATTACCTTACGGACAGTGGTATCCAGCGTTGCAAACAACTTATTCTCCGCAAATACCTCGCTCTTGGACAGGAGGTTCATAATGGTCGATTTACCAACATTGGTATAACCTACTAAAGCAACACGAATCATGCGTCCGCGATTTTTACGCTGGGTAGCCTTCTGCTTATCAATGTCTGCCAGACGTTCTTTCAGCAACGACATACGGTTCAGGATAATACGACGGTCCATTTCAAGCTGTGTTTCACCCGGACCACGAAGTCCCACTGAGCCCTTACCGCCACCTGCACCGGAGCCACCTCCCTGGCGCTCCAAGTGAGTCCAAAGGCGTTGCAAGCGTGGCAGCATATATTTATATTGCGCCAATTCCACCTGTGTTTTAGCATTGGCAGTCTGGGCACGCATGGCAAATATATCAAGAATCAGCGAAGTACGGTCAAGTATCTTCACCTTCAATTCGGCTTCGATATTACGGATTTGTTTCGCGGAAAGCTCATCATCAAAGATAACCATTCCCACTTCACGTTCTTCCTCCTCTTCGTTACGGATATATGTTCTTATCTCTTCCAGTTTTCCTTTCCCTACATAAGTCACCGAGTTAGCCGTTGGCAACTTTTGTGTAAATCGTTTCACTACTTCCGCCCCAGCCGTCTCGGCAAGGAATGCCAATTCATCCAGATACTCGTTCGTTTTGCGCTCATCCTGCGTCTGAGTGATGAGTCCGACCAGTATTGCTGTCTCTACTTTGGCTTCGGATATTACAAATTCTTTCATTCTTTATTTTTAATAATAATATGGGTGCAAATATAGCAAAAAAAGATAATCTTTTTAGAGATATTAATGCATATTCATCACCGATGTAGCACAGAACTACATCTAAATTGTTCTAACATCAATAAAAAACAGAAGTATGGAAAAGATTAGTTACAACCTTGTGTTTAACAGAAAAAAGAATTTGAATAAGAGAGGAATGGCATTAATACAAGTGGAAGCTTACCTTAATAAGAAAAAAATGTATCTCTCCACTAAAATCTATATTAAACCAAACCAATGGGACGACAAACGGAAAATGGTAAAGAACCATCCTAATGCAGACATCCTAAACTGTATGTTATACGAATATATATCTACAATAGAGCAAACAGAACTCGGATTGTGGCAACAGGGAAAAGAGATTTCGTTGAGTTTATTAAAGAACTTACTTAAGAAACCTGTAAGCAACGAAAAGTCTTTTTTAGATTTCTATAAAGAAGAACTAGCAACCTCTTCTTTGAAAGAAAGTACCAAGCACAATCATCTTTCCACCCTCGAGTTACTTCAAGCGTTCAAGAAAGAGATCTTCTTTACAGACCTCACATTTGAATTTGTTTCTTCATTCGATTCTTACCTGCAATCTCGTGGATATCATCTTAATACAATTGCCAAGCACATGAAACATCTAAAACGTTATGTCAATATTGCTATTAATAAAGAATATATGGATATACAGAAATATGCCTTCAGAAAATATAGAATCAAAAGTGTAGAAGGCAGACACACCCATTTGTCTCCCGAAGAATTGCATAAACTGGAAGAAGTTCAACTCACAGAGAAGTTTGCAAAATTACAAAAGCCCAAAGATGCCTTTTTATTTTGTTGTTACGCAGGGTTACGATATTCTGATTTCACTCACCTGACCTCCGAGAATATCATTGAGTTTCATAAGGAATTTTGGCTTATCTATAAATCTGTCAAAACAGGCACTGAGGTACGCCTTCCATTATACCTGTTATTCGAGGGCAAAGGTATTCATATACTCCACCGCTACAAGAATGACCTCAATAGTTTTTTCAAGTTAAAAGATAATTCCAATCTTAACAAGGAACTGAATGTACTAGCCAAATTGGCAGGAATCAGCAAACACATTTCTTTCCACACAGCCCGCCACACGAATGCTACCTTATTAATATATAACGGTGCAAATATAACTACCGTACAAAAATTGTTGGGACACAAAAGTGTAAAAACCACTCAGGTATATGCCAATATAATGGACATCACAATCGTACGTGACCTCGAAAAAGCCGCTTCACAAAAGAATGAGTGATACTACCCACACACAAACATAGCATAATTCACCACATCACCACAGATTACGCGGATTAACACAGATGATAAATGCAGATTATCAATGCACGGATTTTAATCTGTGTTAATCCGTATAATCTGTGGTGAAAAACGAGTTCTGGCACAAATCATGAAGTATAGTTCACACTAACAAGCCTATAGCAAAGTCATTAATTCCTTCAAAGAGTGGATGTGGTAAGTAGGAAGAAAAGGGAAAGTAGTCCGCTCCGTCACATTGTAGAAAACCTGATGCATTCCAACTCCATAAGCTCCGGTAATATCAGCTTCCCAGCTGTCACCAATCATTAATGATTCCCGCAACTCAGACTGAGTGGCCGACAGAGCAAAATTAAATATTTCAGGGTAAGGCTTCAACACCCCGAGATCTTCCGAAAGAATCACCTTCTTAAAATAACCATCCACACCTGCCGAACGCATCTTGCGTGATTGCAATTCACGAAAACCGTTGGAAAGTATATAAAGATTATACTTCGGAGCAAGATATTCCAACACCTCTTTTGCGTATGGCATTAAGCCTCTTTTAGTAGGAATAATAGAAAAGAAATCTTTCGAAAATTGTTCCGCCAATGCTTCATCCTCCACCCCTACCGACATCAAAGGATAAAAAAAACGTTGGCGGTTCAATTCATCTTTCGTGATCTTTCCTTCACCATATTCAACCCAGAGTTCAGTATTTCTCTTTTGATAAATTGCATAAAAATGATCGAACGAATCAAAATAGCGTTCGTATGAATATTTCTGGTACACTTCTTCAAAAGTGTCACGGGCATTTTGAGAAAAGGCCCAAATAGTATCGTCAAGATCAAAAAAAAGATTTTTATATTTCATCAGTAGTTAGTGAGTATATAATAAGAAACAAAAAAGCCAATGTGCCGATTTCTTAAATTCAGGAATCAGCACACCGGCCATTCAAAAGTGATATCTACTCTATTTTACCTGGATGACCAAGTATTTGGATACACTCCAGAATTCAGTAGGATTAGTAATTTTCAATGTCAACTGACCTTTATCGTCTTTCACCAATTCGTATGAACCTGCCGGATGAGTAGTCAACAGTTCGGCACGCTTAGAGTACAACTTAATTTCTTTAGTTGTACGGATATCGATTTGAGTGAAATAATCCTTGTTGAAATCAGCACTTTTCAGCACATCTCCGCTTTGAAGAATCTTCTGAGCTTTCAACTCTGATTTTGTACCGAATACAAACCATGCGGCGTTCAGGCTCTTTTCCTGTTCGGCAACGGTTTTAGCTTTTGCCTCGTTTTCGGCAGTCAATGTTTCTTTTTCTGCAGAAAGATCGCTAACGGCAGCATCCAACTCCTGAATACGTATATTCTTAGAAGCCAATTCAGTCTGGAGTTCTTCAATACGCTGTTGTTTTGCATTTAACTCAGCTGTCAAAGCCTCAACCGCTTTCTTCAGTTGAGTAGAATTATACTTACTATTCTTCAGTTGAGCCTGCAACTTGGCAATCTGTGCTTTGTTCTCTTCCATCTGTTTAGATATAAACTCGATGTCGGAAGCAATCTGCTGTTTCGCACTGGCTGAATTCTCAGTGATCGTTCCGCGTTGTAAATCCACACGGCTTTCGGCAGCGTTGATCTTACGGAACCCTTCCTGTACTTCATTGAAAGTCCCCATCATATCATCCAGTTCAGCATTGCGTTGGGTAAGTTCCATCAAAAGAGAATCATTTTCAGCCTTCAAGTCTTTATTTCCACCTTTAAAGCTATCACACGAAGCCAACATGGCTGCGCACACAAATAAAACTGTTAACTTTTTCATACGTCTACGTTTTACGTTTTTTTTAATGAAGTTATTTTAATCGTCTATTCCTGCTAATACTATCACAATCTCGCCACGCGGTTCGGTAGCGGTAAAGTGTTCTATCAATTCAGCCAAACTACCCCGAACTGTTTCTTCATGGAGTTTGGATATTTCTCGCGACACGGTTGCCTGACGCTCCATACCGAAATATTCGGCAAACTGCGTCAACGTCTTCAACAGACGGTGGGGCGATTCATAAAACACCATAGTACGGCGTTCTTCCGCCAATGCCTTCAATCGTGTCTGTCGTCCTTTCTTCTGAGGAAGGAATCCCTCAAAACAGAACTTCTCATTCGGCAATCCCGATGCAACAAGCGCCGGAACAAAAGCGGTCGCTCCCGGCAGGCACTGCACTTCAATGCCGTTGCGCACGCATTCACGAACAACCAAAAATCCGGGATCTGAGATTCCGGGTGTTCCGGCGTCCGAAATTAATGCCACCGTTTCACCTGCCTTTATTCTATTAACAACACTTTCCACCGTTTTATGTTCATTAAATTTATGGTGGGATTGCATTGCGTTCTTTATTTCAAAATGTTTCAGCAAGATTCCGGAAGTGCGTGTGTCTTCCGCCAAAATCAGATCGACCTCTTTCAAGACTTTGACAGCCCGAAAGGTCATGTCTTCCAGATTCCCTACCGGTGTCGGCACTACATATAGCTTTCCCATTCTTCTCTTATGCTGATTGGTTAAAATACTTCTTTAATAACTCAAGGAAGTCACTTAATGTTTCGTTTTCCTCGTTGAAATTAACTTTTGAAGAAAGGAATGCAACGGCTGTTTTATAAGAGCTCATAGCTGACAGTTGCTCCACAACACGATTCATCAACTCAACATCCCCTCCGAATAATTCACGTGAGAAACGAAAAGAGTCATTCAGACTGATAGAATGACGCAAGCCGACAGAGGTCTTTATACTTTCGCCCAACACAGAAGAAGGCTTAACTTCCTCCGTCTCAGTATCGGCCGACACTTTTGTCTCTACTATCACCTCTTCCACCACAGGTTCAGAAGCATTCCCGCAAGGAACAGAAGCATTTTCCCGAACAGGTTCCAATTCCTGCAATACCTCATCCAAACATCCCTGCATATGAAGAATGTTCTGTTTCAACAGTTCCAACACAGCCTTAGCCGGTTCTTTAGAATATAAATCCATCAGATACTTCAACCCATGAACATCCAACTCAATATCCGTTAACAACTTCTGTTTCATGCTAGTCTATTGTTAATATGATGCGAATGTAGGAATAAATTATGCAATAACTTAAAATAATGGATAATTTAACAGTTCTTGCACATTGAATTGCTTACCTTTGTCCGCATATTATTTAATCAAGAAAACACAAAATCACATGGTATTATTTTCAGAAGACCACATACAGGAGACGAGAAGAAGAGGTAGAATCGAAGTTATCTGCGGCTCCATGTTCTCCGGAAAGACAGAGGAGTTAATCCGTAGAATGAAAAGAGCAAAGTTTGCCAAACAACGTGTAGAGATATTCAAACCGGCTATCGATACACGTTACTCGGAAGAAGACGTAGTCTCTCACGACAGTCATTCCATCGCCTCCACTCCTATTGATTCATCAGCCAGTATCCTGCTGTTTACTTCCGAGATAGATGTAGTAGGTATCGATGAAGCACAATTTTTCGACAGTGGGCTGGTCGATGTATGCAATCAGCTTGCTAATAACGGTATACGCGTCATTGTAGCCGGACTGGATATGGACTTCAAAGGTAATCCATTCGGACCAATGCCTCAATTATGCGCCATAGCCGACGAAGTTTCCAAAGTTCATGCAATCTGTGTAAAATGCGGACAGTTGGCCTCTTTCTCTCATCGTACAGTGAAGAATGAGAAACAGGTCCTTTTGGGTGAAACGTCCGAATACGAGCCTTTGTGCAGGGAATGTTATCTCCGTGCGCGCAAAGAAGACGAAAAGCAAATATAAACTCTATAAATAAAAACAGATTATGGAAAGAAAGAAGATAACATTCGACAGTTTCATACGCGGTTCTATCGGATGTGTATTAGTAATAGGAATATTGATGCTTATAGAACGTCTCAGCGGAGTGTTACTGCCTTTCTTCATTGCCTGGTTGATTGCTTATATGATTTATCCGCTAGTCAAACTCTTCCAATATAAGCTACGGTTGAAAAGCCGTATCCTTTCCATTTTCTGTGCTTTGTTTCTGATTAGCGCTATCGGAGTCACCGTATTTTATTTGCTAGTACCGCCCATGATTTCCGAAATGAGCAGAATGAACGATTTATTAGTGACTTATCTCACCAATGGAGCCGGAAACAATGTACCTAAGAATCTCTCCGAGTTCATTCACGAATATGTTGATCTTCAAGCATTGAACCGTATATTAAGTGAGGAGAATATCCTGGCGGCAATCAAGGATACCGTACCCAGATTGTGGACATTGCTTGCAGAATCCCTCAATATCTTATTCAGTATCTTTACCTCCTTTATCATATTATTATATGTAGTCTTTATATTGTTGGATTATGAAGCAATAGCCGAAGGATGGTTGCATCTGTTGCCGAATAAGTACCGTACATTTGCATCCAATCTGGTACGTGACGTACAGGATGGCATGAATAAGTATTTCCGTGGTCAAGCACTAGTTGCTTTTTGCGTAGGTATTCTTTTTAGCATAGGTTTCTTGATTATCGACTTCCCGATGGCTATCGCTTTGGGACTCTTCATCGGCGCTCTGAATATGGTTCCCTACTTGCAGATCATCGGTTTCTTTCCTACCGTCCTACTAGCTATTCTCAAAGCTGCGGATACCGGAGAGAATTTCTGGATCATCATCGCATGTGCATTGGCTGTCTTCGCCGTTGTTCAAATCATACAAGATACTTTCCTCGTCCCCAAAATCATGGGAAAGATCACCGGCCTAAACCCTGCCATCATTCTCTTGTCTCTCTCTATCTGGGGTTCATTGATGGGAATGCTCGGCATGATTATCGCTCTGCCGCTAACGACTTTAATGCTTTCCTACTACCAACGTTTTATTATCAATAAAGAAAAGATAAAATATGAAGAAGCAGAAATAACTGATAATCAAGAAATAAACCATAAAGAGATAAAATAATTAAAACTTTTTTCTGCAGAATACTTGCAAATTAAATAAAAGTAGCTACCTTTGCACCCGCAATCAGGAAATAAGTGATTTGCAATAAGGATTGATTCGCTAGCTCAGCAGGTAGAGCACAACACTTTTAATGTTGGGGTCCTGGGTTCGAGCCCCAGGCGGATCACTTGAGAATCAAGCAGTTATCTAAATCAGATAGCTGCTTTGTTCATTATAAACACTACGTTCTACGGTATTTGTGTAAACCAGTGTGTAAACCAAGAAACCGAATGAGCGAAACTATTAAAGTACTGTGTTACAGGTCTAAAACTCTTAGTAATGGAGAACATCCTCTTATGTTATGTGTCTGTAAAGACCGTAAAAGGAAGTTTCAAAGTCTTGGTATATCCATAAAAGCTGAATTATGGGACTTCAAGACAAACCAGCCAAAGACTAAATGCCCGAATCGTGAGAGAATAACCATTCTCATAAACGACAGAATTAATGAGATACAGAAGGCCGCTTTGGATAAGAGGATAGCAGGCAAGGGCTTTACGGCTACAACTCTCATTGAATCCACCACAAACCGCACAACCTATAAAACGGTGGGTGAATACTATCTGACTTATATTCAAAACTTGCGGAAGGAGAACAGGATAAGATATGCAGGAATGTTCGAGGTATCTTACTCTTCCTTCATAAAGTTCAACAAGCATCTTGACATACCATTCTCTGATATAGATGTTGCTTGGCTAAAGAGATATGAGCAGTGGATGAAGTCAAACAACTATGCGGTAAATACAGTCGGAACTCGGCTTAGACATTTACGTGCGGTATTCAACCATGCAATCGAAAACAAGCAGACCACCGCCTACCCCTTCGATTCCTACAAACTGTCAAAGCTGAACCAGCAGACAGCCAAGAGAGCCATATCCAAACAGGACATTCAAAGGGTTATCAATCATAACGGCAAGTCTGTTATGGAATGTTTAGCGATAGACCTGTTTGCATTCTCCTACTTCACAGCCGGAATCAATTTCATTGATATGGCTATGTTGGAACGGAGTAACATAGTGGACGGTCAACTTATCTATTACAGGAAGAAGACAAAGAAGCAAATCATTATTCCCTTACAGGATAAGGCTGTTGAGATTATAAAGAAGTACAGTAACGAGCGTTCGCCTTATCTGTTTCCTGTTCTCTCACCATTCCATAAGACAGAAGTACAGGTTGCAAACAGGCTGCATAAGGTGTTGGCAAAGGTAAATAAGCACCTCAAAGATATTGGTGAGAAATTGAAGTTGCCACTACCCTTGACCACATACATTGCCCGACACTCGTATGCGACAATCCTCAAACGTGCCGGAGTTTCAACAGCTATTATTAGCGAATCGTTGGGACATAGTTCGGAGAGGGTGACACAGATTTATTTGGATAGCTTTGAGAACAGGCAATTAAATGATGCAATGAAGAACTTATTATAGTACATTCAATTAATCCCACTTGCAATTATTGCAGGTGGGATTTTATTTATATATTTGCCCTATAAGGAGATAAAGCCATGATTAAAGTAACATACGAAGACCAGTTAAACATATCTACCGACCTTATAGAGTATTTATTAGCTCTCATCAAGATTACCAATAAAGGATCCGCTTTATTACAGGAGCGAGTTGATTATTCAAAAGTCTCGCAAACAGTTGAAGCAATAAGAGAGAATATTTGTGAATGTGCTCAAGAATACCAAATTGTAAAGGAATTGAATCCTGACATCTTTAAGAATCTACTCAACTGCTATGACCTTCCCGTTTGTGACCACAAACTAATTCAACTCTGTGATTTACTGCTACTCTTCAAGAGGGCGGAAAATGTTAAGTTCGTGTTAGAGACGAATAACCGTCAAACCCTAAAGGCTGATGAGAAGAGTTTCATTGAGAACGTTATACAAGAGAAACTGTTTCAATATCTGCAAGAGAAACGTAAGTTAGAAGAGTACGCCTCTTATATTATGTGGACTTCCCCAACTCCTCCTAAGAGCTTTATTTATAAAAGGAATAAGAATATCTATACCTATGCTGCCAATAACCCGCAACCTGTCTCCATTAACAAGAGCAATCTTCAACAGATAAGAGACAAGGAAATGATGATACTTGAAGACAACTCCATTGCCGTAGTCAATCGTTTATATCAAAGATTGATACAGAAGGGATTTATCAAACCGCTTCCTTCACGTACTCAAATAGGGACGAAACCTGCCTGCTTTATCTATGACACCCTCATGTTCTTAGGGTATTTCTCCAATGATTATTCCAGTTATGAGAAGCAATATCAAATCAACAAGGCTAAGAGAGACCGTATAAAGGAACTAATAAGACCCAACAAATAAGATAATACACCCTGTTTTAAATTGGGGGGAAATTAATTCATAATCCGAATGAAGTACCCCAATCTCTCCGCCCTTATATTCAGCTTTCTACCGATATTTGCATCGTAATTCAGAGACAAGCGGTGCACCACTCTCGATTACATTATTTATTAACTTTAATTAAATTAAGCTTTATGGCAACATTTAATTTAAATGGTTTGGGCACACCTAAAGGTGCAACCTACGATAATGAGAGTGCGTATAGAGAATTACTCTCAAGAGTGAATAACGGTGAATCCATTGTGGTTAGTGTCTACACGGACAAAGACAATTATCCGGCATTCGGCATCGAAACCAAAAAGGTAGCCCGTTTCAAGGTTAGAGTGAATCAGTCTCTTCTTACTCTGCTTGTTGGCTACCTTAATAATGGTACAGTAAATGAGGACACGGTAAGGGCAAATGAGGTAGAACCCAATGAAGAGGGACAGAACTTCACAACTGACCTGTTCAAACTTCTGATTGATGAAGGATTTACCCCCCAAATCGCTCCACTGTTCCGAACCGTTTACGGTTATGTAAATGCGGTATTCAACTTCCCAAATGGAAGAATGTACTTCCGCCTTGAACATACCGATGAACTAATGGACTATTTGGCAGATAAGAAACTGCTTTAATCAAACCAAAGGAGAGAGTTTACCGGTAGCTCTCTCCCCTATTTCTCAAAACTGTAATTTTAAAGATATATCATTATGATAACTAAAGTCACTAGTGTCCCATTAAAATTGGGACGAATTAAAAATTAAATAAACTTGGCCC
>ENA-ORTU01001316-ORTU01001316.1-human-gut-metagenome-genome-assembly--contig:-NODE-1316-length-25647-cov-3.106869_pt1 | contig 25647 bp, 12 predicted proteins | sample MGYA00241910_ERZ509184 | MGnify/ENA primary metagenome ERZ509184 (study PRJEB26280, sample SAMEA2338847) | human gut metagenome | biome: human gut; feature: human-associated habitat; material: faeces... | reverse complement strand
TAAAGACTTTTGTCCTATCCACGCTGCGGCTTCCATCATCATAAATCCGAAGTACTAATTCGACCGGTGTTTTACTCTGAGCCTTATCGATTGTCTGGATGCTGAACGAACATTCTCTATTTCCCATAATAAATTCATGGATCTGCAGAATCGTTTCCATGAAGGAATCCATCATTTCCTCATTCTGTTCTATCTCCGTTTCAATTTCCATAATCTGCTGGGTTTTCTGCAAGTTCAGTATTCTTTTCTTCTTCTCATGTTTTTCATATTGCTCAAATAAAAACTTTGTACGAGAAATGGATTCTTTCTTTGCCTCATAAATTTTCAGGCTTATTTTTAAATTCTTTAAGACTCCCTTTTTATCAATGATCTTCAGTTTCTCCGAATATTCATCATCCAGTATTCGTATCTGCTCTGCAATGCTTTTTAACTGACTTTCCAGTTCTTTTGCTTTTTGATTCACCAGTGTCCTTTGGAAGTCTTCTATTTTATTTTTAAATCCTACCACTTCATTCAATGATTTTACTACCGCATTTCCCAGTTCACTTTTAAACTGGTTATAAACCAATTCAATCTCTCTGTCATCAATCTGCTCCGGCTTTGGCATTTTTCTGATTTTTTCATAATCATGTCGTAAAGCCTTTTGACGCTTTCGCAGCTGATCTAATAATTCCTCCAGCTCAATCAAATCTGCTTCCATGGAATCAAAAGTCTCATTTGTCTTAAAACTTTCAATCGCATCTTCTAATTTCTTCAGTTCATCTTCCAATGCGTTTAATTCTGCTCTTACATCCGAGATTTTCTTTTGTCCATCCTGCGTCAGTTCCTTTTTTTCCTTTGAAAGAACAGTAGTAATCTTCCCAATCTCCTTAATGGTTTCTACCGTATTTTTATATGCTTCCAAAGAGAACCCCAGTAAAAATAAATGTGCAGTCAGATCATCCGGAATCTTTTTTGTTAAATCGTGACATTTGATGATGTCTTTAAACTCTGAACGTTCATCACGCATTAAAATTGAAAATAAATTTCGGAAACTCGGTACTGTTTTCCCATTTAACTCTGAAAAAATAATACCTGTCAGGTAATCTCTCGCATCCTGGAGTTTATCAAAAGAAACTGTTTTTCCTCCTCTGATAATCACAGGCTGATCTGCCTGCTCACGATTTCTTTTTATAATGATGGTTTCTGCTCCTATATCCAGATCCAGTATTACATTTTCTTCCAATGGAAAAACTTCTTTGGGTATTTTTGCGACTCTGGACTTATCATAATCACTCAAAAAGCAAAAATCCAGGAATTCAATACACATAGATTTCCCAACACCATTTGTTTTCCGACCTTTTACAGAACTGTCATCGTACTTTTCACCTAATATAATATTAACTCCATCATGAAAAGAAATTTCTTCAAAAACATTATTTTCTGAATAAAGCCGGTTGAGGCGAATCCGCTTTATTTCTTTACCCATATATTCGCCCCCTCAAATTCAACAATGTCAACCGAATATAAAAAAGAAAGCCCCAAGATCAGCTGTCTGCTGCTTGTAATTCCTGCTTTTTTCAGTACTTTTGATACATCATAAATAGAAATCTTTTCAGCTTCCCGCTTTCGTATCTCTTTGAGTATGAGATAGCCGATATACATTGCAGAAGATTTCAGTGCATTGCTACTTGCCAGCATCATACTCCCTCTCCTCATTTGTTGTTTTCTTTATTCTACCATACTTTTTTCTATATTTCTATTGTTTTTTATACAAATTGTGTTATAAACTTCTCTTATTGTTTAATATCATCGTTGCATAATAGAACAGATATTTATTATAGTCACGAAAGATAATATTTTCTCCATAGAAAAAATCCTCTGCAAAACAGCGTTTTTCATTCTGTCTTGCAAAGGATTTTTGTTATTTTATACCTATTTCACTTTTACCGTGCAGACTGCTTTCTTCTTACCGGAAATTACCGTAATCTTTACTTTTCCTTTCTTCTTTGCTTTGATCTTTCCTGTTTTGCTGACTGTCGCAATTTTTCTATTGGAAGTCTTGTAAACAATCTTATCCTGACTGTCTGCTGGTGTTAAGGTGACTTTCAGTTTAAAAGTCTTTCCTTTTTTCAAAGTCAGTTTCTTACGGTTCAGTTTGATCTTTTTGGTTGTCTTTTTGGCCGTCTGTTGATTCTGATTTGGTTTTGTATCCGGAGTTTCTGTCTGCTGCTGATCCTTATCTGTATTGCCTTTATCCTCAGGTTTCTGTTCCGTTTCTTGATTGTCCGGCTTTTGATCTGGATCTTTATCAGGGTTCGTTACTTTTGGTATTGTCACAAATTCTGCTTTTCCACATACGCTGCAGTTTCTTACCAGTATGCCTTCCTCTGTCTCTGTTGCCTCTTTGACAATCTGATACTCACCATAAGTATGTCCTGCTGCCGGAATTTCTTCTGTATAACTTTCTCCGCATACCGTACAGCTGATCTTTTTGATTCCGGCTTCCGTACACGTTGCTTCTGTAACGATCTCTCCATCATCCCAGCTGTGTTCTGTTTGCGGGATTACTGCCTGCTCCTGAAGCACTTCGTTACATACACTGCAGTGACTTCCTTCTGTCTTTCCGGTTGCTGTACATGTTGCTTCTACTGCTTCATCCTTCACAACTGTGTGACCTGTTGGTGCTACACTTTCTGTTTTGCTTTCTCCGCATACCGTACAGCTGATCTTTTTGATTCCTGTTTCCGTACACGTTGCTTCTGTAACGATCTCTCCATCATCCCACCTATGGTCTGTTTTCGGGATTACTTCCTGTGCCTGAATCACTTCATTACATACGCTGCAGTGACTTCCTTCTGTCTTTCCGATTGCTGTACATGTCGCTTCTACTGCTTCATCTTTTACAACTGTATGACCTGTTGCTTCTACTTTTTCTGTCCTGCTTTCTCCGCATACCGTACAGCTGATCTTTTTGATTCCTGCTTCTGTACACGTTGCTTCTGTCACAATCTCTCCATCATCCCACCTATGGTCTGTTTTCGGGATTATTTCCTGTGCCTGAATTACAGTGTTACATACGCTGCAGTGACTTCCTTCTGTCTTTCCGGTTGCTGTGCATGTTGCTTCTACTGCTTCATCTTTTACAACTGTATGACCTTTTTTCGGTATCACTTTCTGTTCCTGAAGCACTTCATTACATACATCACAATGACTTCCTTCTGTCTTTCCGGTTGTTGTACATGTTGCTTCTATTGCTTCATCTTTTACAACAATATGACCTGCCGGTGCTACTTTTTCTGTTTTACTTTCTTCGCATACAGTACAGGTAATCTTCTCAATACCTTCTTCTGTACAGCTGGCTTCTTCAACAATAGTTCCTGCATCCCAGCTGTGTTCTGTTTTTGGTATGGTTTCCTGTGCCTGAATTACGGTGTTACATACGCTGCAGTGACTTCCTGCCGTTTTTCCGGTCTCTTTGCATGTAGCCGGTATCGCTTCATCTCTCACAATCGTATGAACTTTCTGCGTAATAATTTCTATCTTTGTTTCTTTACAAACGGTACAGGTAATTTTCTTTATACCGTCCTTGGTACAAGTTGCTTCCCTGATAATTTCTCCGGAATTCCAACTATGTTCTTTTTTCGGTACAAACTCCTGTTTTTTGATTACAGTATTACATACACTGCAATGGCTGCCCTCTGTTTTGCCTTCGATTTCACAAGTCGCTTCTACTGCATTATCCTTTACAATCGTATGCTCTTTTTTCGGAATTGTTTCTGTTCTTGTTTCCTCACAGATGGAACAATGATAAACTATCGTTCCTGTTTTTGCACAGGTCGCTTCTGAAATTACAGTTCCTGCATCCCAATTATGATTTGTTTCTGCCTTCCACACAGCATACAAGGTGATATTTTTTGTGATCTTAATTTCATCTCCTGCATGGTATTCTGCATTTTCTGCACTTTCCTTAAGTGCCCATCCGACAAATTCATACCCTCTACGCGTTGGTTCCACATTTGTTACTTTCGCAGTACTTCCCTGTTCATAACTCTCACTCTTTGGAGGATTCACTCCTTCATTAGCATCATATGTTAACGTATAATTTTCGATATAATCATATTCACATATAACTCCAACTACATCAGTGTTGAAAAAATCCAGTTCATTGACCAGTGTATTGCTGCTATTGATATCATTCCAATAAAAGCGTTTACCACCATTTGCCGGATTTGTTTTGTTGTAAATATGTGCACAATATTCTCTTCCAGGATAAGATATATCCGCTCCGCCATTCGTTGGCTCTCCTGCATCCCAGTGTTCATATTCACTGTTTTCGCCCGTAATCCACGCAAAATTTCTACCATATTTCTTAAATCCCAGCCAGTACTGGTTCATGGTTCCATTAGTAAGAAGTTTTTCAATAAACTCCTGCTCTCCTGCATCTGTAATTGTAACCAGATGTCCTCCTCTTAAAATGCAGGAACGTTTTGCATCTGTCCAGTTCATTCCCTGATCAAATACTTCATATCGATGTCCGTTATAATTGCCTGTTGTAAGCAATTTTTCCTCTGACAGCTCTACCTTTACCGGATCCACCTTAATAATATTCATTCCCGTTCCATGATCCGTATTATAAGAATAAATCTGTGCATTTCTTTCTCCGCTCTGTCCTCCCGGAACATCCAAAACTCTGGTAGAAGAACAGCATGGCTGAAGGTAATACAGACCATCCTTTTTGCGTATATACCATTTCTGTGCATCAGAACCATTTTCTACCCATGTCGTAACATTCCTTTTGTCTGCATCAATTCCGCCTGATACATCTAATACCAATGCTTCATTTCCTTCGCAATAGATTGTATACGGTTCATTTCTGCTGTTTCTCACAAAATGCCACATCTGCTCTCTTGTTCCATCTTTATCTGAAAAAATCGCATCTTGTGTCTGTCCATTATGAATTTTCTTTAGTGCTGTGTGTACATACGCATTTTCAACAATCGCAAAAAAGTCATCTCCAAGATCATACTCTATCTCCGGTAATTCCAGAATCTCAATCGTATCTACACGTGCTGATGAACAGTTACCATATTTATCATATGCATAGATATGGGTAGCATAAATTCCCCTGTCATTATTATGATCCGCTATATTTACAGTATATGTATAGATATCTCCGTTTCTTGTACCACTTGCTGCTGCATTTACCGGCCAGTTTGGCACGATATCATCCTGTCCATTTACTGCAGACCATGTCGGAAACTGCACTCGGTTTACTTCTGTATTATCCGTAACTCTACACGAAACCACATAACTGTTTGCTGTTATATCCATAACCTGAATGTCTGAAATAACCGGTGCTTCTTTGTCCTGACTGATCGTAACTTTCTTTGATGCCAGAAGAACAGACGGTGCACCACCTCCAACATTGATTGCATATACATCCAGCGTGTGCTCTCCTGACATACTGGCATCTACTTCTGTTTCGAAAGCATATCCATGATAATCTCCACATTTATAAACATTGTTTACATCTGGTCTGTATAAATTCGCAACCGTCGTTCCGAGAAGTTTTCCATCCATATAGATATGAACTTCCAATGCAGCACCATAATTATCTGCATCAAATGCCCATCCTGCTGCTCCAACTTTGCTGAATCCGCCACCAGCCGAATCTACCATACCCTGTGGGTTATGGCCTTCATTCGTGACCAATGTTCTTGGTGCTATTCTCACATGTGTAAAGCTCGCTCTTAATGTTGCTTTTGATATTTTCTGATCCCATCTGATTATACAATGACCATCACTATTGCAGTCTGTATAGGTAACTGTATCGCCATTTACTGCCGTGACAAAAATGGAATGACCATTATTTTTATACCGTACAATATCCCCCGCTTTTAAATTATTTAATGCCGAAGAACTTGTACTTGTACTCCAACCATTTGCATTAACTCTCGGATTAAAACCAGTTGAATCATATCCTAATTTTTCAGCATATCCCATACATTGCCATGATAACTGTGTTCCACCTGGTGCAAAACCATTACAGGTTTGTTTACTTGTTCCTACTGTTTTATGCTGTGGACACGGTGTAGATGTATATCCATCCTGATTATTTACAGAATTTGATGATCCTGGCCTTCCTGCATGATTCCAGTATTTTCCAGCCGGAAATTTACTCTTTAATTCTGACAATGTCAATGCTTTTGCACTGTATGCCTGAATACCATATGGATTGCTATTTTTCTCTTTCGATATGTTGCCCTCCGGCAATCCGTTTCTTTCCAATTCTTCTGATATACTTTCTGTAATTTCCGGAGCTTTTTCTGCAAAAACAGTTGCAGATCCTATTCCCAATACCAATACCATGCTTAGTATTGCAATCATTTTATTGTGCCTTTTTTTCATACATTTCATCCTTTTCCTGTTTTTCTGAACAAATTATTTAAATATTAAGGTTTTCCACTCTTTTGTTTTTCGCTTCCTTGTTATTCAACATTCCTCCTCATACACTATTTCAATTTCCCTTTGATTGTAACAGCGGTATGTCCATTTCCTCCCATTGGCTGATATGGTCCGAAACATACAACTACTTTATTTGCTGATTTGATGTAAAACTGAAACTCGGAACAGTCTTTCTGCATGATCGGGGAATAGCCGGCACTGGAAACTTTCTGTGAATAGGCACTTGCGATTTTCTGTTTGATGGTATAATCATCTCCGCTTACAACGTCCTGGATCTCCAGTTTTTTTCCGTCTTTCAGGCGATAAGTAAGTCCATATTCCCAGCCATTATGAACACCGCCTGCCATCCAGTCGCAGGTAAACTTAAAGCATACATATCCTTTTTTGTTATAGGTCACTTTACATTTTGTAGTGTAGAAGTATTCTCCTGAATAATACGAATACGGTGAATTTTTTAACGCATCAAACAGGCTCGCTTTGCTGCTGAGTGTTGCCTTGTAATCTGCTTTTAAGGATTTATTGATTTTCTTAACTGCTGCACTTTTTCCTTTTAACTGCGGCAGCTGATACAGATATTTTGCTTTTAATTTGTTGTTTCTCTTGGTCGTCTTTTTGTTTATGATTTTGTAAGATGCCTTCGATGCCGCCGATACAGTCGTATGTCCGGCCGGATTACTGAGAGCTACTGTCATTGCCAGCAGGCAGAATAAAAACAGATGTTTAAAAATATTTCTTTTCTTCATGTGATCTCTTCCTTTCGTTTACCTTTTACATTATTTACGCGTTTCTTTAACAAGTTAGTAAGTAGTTCTTTTACTGTATCTCACTTCCTCCCTCTCTTTCTTTATTTTTCTGAGCAAATAATATAACTGAACTTCGACCATTTGCCCTGTTTTAATAAATCCCTGTCAAACGAATATTCTGTTTTTGCCAGACTGATCGGATTAGCTATATAATCATATACATGCTTTTTACCATCAAAAATCCGATCAACATCAACGTTCAGATCAAGATCCGTATATTTCCGTTTCATAGTGCTTTTGATTGCCTGCTCATCCGGTGTTCCCTGATACCATTCACCTTCGGCACTTCCAATTATTTCAAATTGTTTTACTTCAGGTTTATCTTGATATTTCACTACCATAAGTAAATCTCTTGCATTACCATCAAAGAATGTTCCTCCTATATTCTGCTCTGCCGCAATCATACATTCATTGTCTTTCTTATACTTGAATACTCTGGTATCACCTTTCCACAAAATCTCAGTTCCATAAATATCTCCATATCTCGTCGTGCACAATTGCTCAGCTGACAGAGAAATCTGCCCCTTTCCATCGGCTTCGTACATCTGAAATCTCAATGCCGCTTCTCCCCAATCTGTATATGGATCCATATTTACAATAAGCAGTTCACTTTGACCATCCGAATCATAATCATCAATATCATATGTCAACGGCTGAACTTCAAATCTGAACTCTCCCTGAACAATGTTCCCTGTATCTGAATATAAAAGATATCCGTCATACATTGCTGGTGTTTTACACAAATACTGATAATTTTTTGCAAATTCTTCCAGTGCCGAATCTCTGTCATTATTTTCTGTTTCTGTATAATCTGGATTAACGGTCACTGAAATTATTTTCTTTATTTTTTTACCTTTTTTATCTTTTCCTTTTGTTGTCACCGTAATTTTGCTTTTGCCTGCTTTCCTGCCCAGAATGACAATTTTATTTTCGGAAGTTCTGACCTGAATTTTTTTATTGTTTGCTTTCAAGCTTACTTTTTTACTTGCATTCCCTTTGACTTTTATCTTGTAAGATATCTTCTTACTCTGCCCTACTTTTATGCTGATCTTCTTTTTCCCTACCGAAAAAGAACGGACATATTTTTTCGGTGCAGCAGATGTCGCCTGCGGTTTCATTCCCAGACCCATACATACCAATACAAGCATGATAAAAATCTGTTTCATTTTTCTCTTCATGAGTTTTCCTCCTTTGCGTTGTCCTACTCCGTTTTGTTATAGACTAATTTTAGCTTATTTTCCTGCACTTGTATATACGATTCCATATGTTATTAAAATTGTTACACCTTCTTCCTGCTTTTTCTTTTTTTCGGAAACACTACTTGTATTTATTTTACTTTTTCTCTGGTTTTTATTTCAAGATGTGTCAGATTTTCAGTCAAGATTTTATATACAATATCTCACAAAACTGAACTATTTGAGCAAAAAACCCGGCTTTTGCCGGGCATATTTGCTATGTCTAAAACAGATAATTTTTAAATTTCCTGTAACAATTTATTTCTCTTTTCTTCATACTCTTCTTCCGTAATAATATTCAGATCATAAATCTCTTTCAACTTTTTAAGTTTTTCAATAGCAGATTCTTCCTGTACAACATTATTAACGACATTTGGCGTATGATTGTTTTTAAACTCCTGATATATTTCCTGAATTCTTTGAATATATTTTTCAGCCTGTGCGTTATCTTTACGGAAAATAATCGAATATTCATCATCAAACGGAGCCATTTGCGAATTCGTAACAAACGTTCCCGGTTCTACTGCAACCACCATTTCCTGACGAACCCCTGGTACAACAAACGTAATCCATTGCTCTGACTGTAATAAACCTTTATTCATCTTATGTGAAATCGCTGTAACACTGTCAAAATAGATTGTTGTTTGTTTAGCCACTTTCCATTTCGTATCTCTTTTAATTTCCACCCTGTCAGCAAATACTTTTACTTCAGCATGCATTTTTCCACGTGCCAGACCGCAATCACTGATAAAACTAAAAATTTCTTCCATTATTTTTTCTCCTTTAATTTTTATATTTTTGTGCTTTACTTTGTTCTCGTATAAGTATCTTTCTCTACAATAAATAAGTCTTTTTCTAAATAATACTTACTACGATTATACCTTGCCTCTTCTGCTGTCTCCGCTTTATCATAAGTTGCATTTTCTCATTCGAATCTCCTTTCCTATTCCTCACAGGCATTTTGTTTTCTCTATCTCATTTTATCTTAGTTTCTTATGCCTGTATATACTATTCGCCGTGTTACTAAAATTGTTACACCTTCTTTCTATTTTTTCTTTTTTTCAGAAACACTGCTTGTATTCATTTTACTTTTCCCTGTTTTTTCTCTCAAGATGTGTCATTTTTTCAGTCAGCTTTTCTCGATATTTTCTATTTTTTCGTCAAACAAAAAACCCGGCTCTCGCCGGGCATTTCTGTTTATTTCCTCTACTGTGATAAATTCGATACTTTCGTCTGTTTCTCTTTTCTTTTATTCTTCTTTCCATTATTCTGTTTTCCAATCTCCAGCTTTCATCTTTTCTTCTACAATCTGCTCTGCCTCTTCGAAGCTATAGAACATCTCTTCATCGAGGTTCTCGCAGAAGTCATAAAATGCCTCCAACATTCCGGTTTCCTGGATCTGGAGGTTGACCATCTGGTCGGTTGCAAGCGGCAGCCGCAGGGTGCCTGTTTTTGGTGTGATGTAGAGATAAACGGGCGTTTCGGTGTTGCCGATGCTGTTTTTCAGGATGCGAAGTCTGGTCGCACGCTCTGGGGCGAGCAGGGCTTTGACGATCTGAATACGATCCGAAGCGGTTGGGATTTCGTAGAGTCCATCCGGAATTTCCGGGATTCTGCCGTTTTGGAGGAATCTGAGGATACCTTCCATGCTGCATATATAGACCATTTTCTGTTTTGCCAGCTGTCTTGTGTAATCCTGGAGTTGGACGAGGAAGATCTCTCTGCCCGGCAGGTCCTTGCGGACGTATTTCTGAAGGATTTCTTTTGTCAGAACCGGCATGAAACATGGTTCCATCTGCAGGCTGTAGCCTGTGGAGCGTTCGGAGAAGGTGGCACTTAGAAATGCCATCTGTTCTGCGGCATGATTGGCAGAATCTGCAAGGCTAGCAAAACGGCTGGCATGACTGTGGCAGTTTTCGAAAATTTCAGAGAGCATCTTCAGCATTTCCGGCTCTTTGGTGAGGTATCCTTTTTTAAGATCTGCGGTCAGTATACAGGCATATCCGGAGGTCAGTACCATATATGGAAACAGTGCAAACATCTGATTCTGCCCCGGTATATAACCGTAATAGTACCAGGTCTGGTATTCGTAATTATAATGATAGAGCGGCAGAATATTTTTCAGGCAGGTCAGGTTGTAATTTTTATCTTTTCCTGTGGCTTTGTTTGTGTCATCCAGGCAGAATATATGATCCACCCGTGTCTGTATGCCGCTGTTGCTGCACATGGCAAGGATACTCGCCAGGAAATCTGTCTCCGGCTGGAGCAGCATGCGGATATGTCCTTCAGACTGGTGTGTCTCATCCGCAGTCATATACATCAGGGCAGAACGGACGGCGTGACGTCCTTCTAACAGCATAAAGGTTTTGTCTTCCATTTCAAATCCCTGTTCTGCACGAATCGGCTGCAGAGCAAAATCGAGTTCTCGTCCGGCATCGACTTCTGTCAAAAATTCCAGAACCGCTTTTCGACGATAGTAGATATCGTAACCGACAATACTAATCTGATAGGCTTCGTAAAGTTTTGTTTTCTCCAAGGGTGTCAGATGCATATATCCGGCCACTTTTTCGACAAATTCTTTGCCCGGCGGATTGCGTTTGCCGTTGATGATTTTATACATATTTCCCCGGTCGTAGCCGCAATACTGGGCAAGACGGTAGGTCTGTATTTTTTTCTGTTTCATATATTCGGATAACAATTGTGAAAATATACTCATAACTTTCTCCCATTCTGTCTGTTTTTCTTTCAATGTAAATCTCCATGTCTTATTATGTAAAATCCTCTTGTATTTGTCAACTATTCCAACACTTTTAACACCAATTAAATACTACGCCTATAGTATTATGAACACAAAAGGGGGATTGATATGGTGGACTTTGGCAACACTTTGAAGTCACTGCGTCTGCAGAAAAACATGACCCAGGCACAGCTGTCACAGAAGCTTGGGCTGACAAAATCCGTCATCAGTGCTTATGAAACAGGATTACGTCTGCCTTCTTATGATGTTCTGATTCACATTTCCAAAATTTTTAACGTCTCAACAGATTATCTGCTTGGCGTAGAACAAAAACAGAATGTTGATTTCTCCGGACTGACGGAAGATGAAATTTCAGCTATTTTACATTTGATCAAAGTCATGAAACGCAATCGGAGCGGTGTAACTTAATGCTACACCGCTCCGTTTTTATCGAAATGTCAGGATCTGTGATCTGTGGCATCTCTTTTTGTAATTCATTTTTTCAGGTTCTTCATCCGCTTAGAAGGATGCAACTTTTTCTGCTGCATACTGAAGGATCAGAACTGCGTCGTTTGTATCCGCCACGTCGTCTCCGTTTACATCTGCGGCTGCTGCTGCATCTGCATCGAGGCTTGTAATTTCTGCACTTGCTGCCAGAAGTGCTACACTGTCGGCTGTTGTTACTTCACCATCGTTGTCTACGTCGCCCAGAAGTCTTGCATCTGCCACTTTGCGTGTCAGTGCACGAACTGCTGCGTCTACATCATTCTGAAGAGCGTCTGTGTTGTCGTATACTGTCTGTGCTTCTGCTGCCGCTGCATCCAGTCCGTCGATGGTTGCTGCTACATAAGCGTCTGCGTTTCCAAGTACTTCATTTGCTTTGTCAAGGATTGCTTTCAGAGCTGCTTTGTTAGCTTTCATCTGAAGATTCAGGATTGCATTGATCAGATCTGCATATGCGGTTCCGATCTCTGCTTCTGTTCTGTTCGGATTTGCTATAACATCTTCTGCTTTCTTGATTGCTGCTTTGAGGTCTTTCAGGGAATCGCTTGTGTAATTGCCGTCCAGAAGTTTCTTTGCGGATTCAATCAGATTAACCAGAGATTTCACATCTGCTTTGTCTGCTACTTTGTTCAGTTCTGCAAGGATTGCTTCTGCTGCTGCATCTACTGCTGTCTGATCTGCATCTTTATCTTCCAGAACTGCTTTTCCGCTTTCCAGTGCTGCTTTCAGAGCTGCAATGTCTTCATAATTTTCCGGATGTGCCAGGATCTTTTCTGCTTCTTCTACTGCAACTTCCAGATGAAGTTTCTGTACGCCATACTCTAATTTGGAGTATGCTGCTACCAGCTCTTCCATTGCTGCGTTGATCTGTGTGCGTGTTGCATTCTGATCTGCTGCTACTGCTTTGGCTGCTGCCAGTGCACTCTGTACTGCTGCCCAGCTGTCTGCTGTGTAGTCTTCTGCGTTCAGTGCGTTTACTTTTGCGATGACTTTTTCAAGTCCTCTGTTTGTTTTTGATTTTGTGGAGATCCACTGCCAGATAGTTACTTCTTCGCCGTCGATGTTTTCTTTGCACTCGTTGTTCAGAGTGTAGAGCCATGACCAGTGTCCGTTGTACTGATACGGTGTGCCGTCTGCTCTCTTGTAGAGACCTGTGGTGTCGTGTACATCGTCAAACAGTGAGAAGTGGATATCGCTTCCGCCTGCTTCTGTCAGTCTCTCGTAAGCCTTCGGTGAGTAGTTACCGTTGGATACGAAATTGCCGTCTTCATCAATGGTACCGATTTTTACGGTCGGGTCATTCTTTGCATGTGTGAACCAGATCGGCATATCTTTGATAGATTCTACCATTTCATCTGTCAGTGCATCGTTTGTGTAAGCTTCGCATACCGGATATGCTGCTGCAAAGTATTTCGGATAATGTACGATCATGTTCATGGTCATAAATCCGCCGTTTGAGCATCCGCCGATGTATACGCGGCTTGCATCGATATCAGAGTTGCTGTTTACATAAGCTTTGATCAGTTCCATCAGAGCTGCTGTGTATTTGGAGGTTCCATCGCTTGTATACTGTCCGGAACCATTATCCATCCACATCGTCGGGCACTGTGCTGCCAGAACGTATGCTCCGCCGTCAAAGTACTGCTGTACAGTATCGGTTGCCAGGTTGACTACTTTGTTTCCTACCAGTGCTACACGTGGATCTGTTCCGCCTTCGCCTGCACCATGCAGCCAGATGATCAGAGCATTTTTCTTGCCGTCATTCTTAGCTGCTTCCGGTGTATAGGAAGCGTATGTCAGAGCGATCTGACCAAATTTTTCATCGTTGTAGCTGAACTTACCTTCAAGATCAAAGTCATCACAGATCCGTGTGGTGTCTGCTGCAAATTTATTTGCTGCAAAATTTACGCTGCTGCCGTCTGCTGCTTTGAGTTCTTTATTTAAGGTTACTTCATATGCAGTGTCTACATACTCATTGTGGCCGCTTCCGAAGAAGTTGTAGTTGAACGGAGATCCGATGGACAGATCCGGTCCTACTTCCAGTTCCAGAGTAATGTAATTGCCCGTTGCTGCTTTGTTTCCGTTTGCATCGGATACATAAGCTGCGGTTACGTTACGTGTTCCTCTGGATGGTCCAAGAAGGAATCCGCTGAGTGCTTTTCTTGTTACGTTTACTTCAAATGCAGATGCGTCAATATTTCCGCTCATTGCTTTGCCGACATTTACAACAACCTTGGAGATTGCCGGACCCCAGTCATAACCTTCGGTGATCGTGGAGTATGTTGTGGACGGAACAACGTCATCTTTTTCATAGGAAGTGATCGTCTGCAGTGCGTCTGCATACAGTTCGTTCAGTGATTTTGCTTCCAGGTCGTTTGCGTTTGCAAATTCGATGGAATTCATAATAAAGTTACAGATGTTGATGGCTGCTTTCTGAAGGTCACCAAGAGAGATAACCTGTGTAGATTCTACGCCGTCATCCATGCTCACTTTATAAGTAACAGTTGTCACACCACGGCTGTTTGTTGTAACAGATGTGATATAACCCTGTTCTTTCAGTTCTGCAACTTTTTCGTTCAGTTCTACGCCTTTTGCTACGGTTGTGGAGATTTTCAGATTGCCGTTCAGATCCAGTTTGTATCCGCCAAAGTTCGGAACCATCTTAGAAACTGTGATCGGATTTCCGCTTGCATCAACATCCTGAATGCTTCTCTCTTCCAGTTCTACATAACCATCGCTTGTCCATGCCGGCTCATTGATAAAGCCTTTCATGATCTGAGAGTAGCCTTTGCCCGGGCAAACAAGGTCGTTGCCTGCGTGCATTTCGTACATCGGTACAGACTGTCCGCCGCCCCAGTCTGTCATGATCATGCCTTTGAATCCCCATTCGTCTCTTGCAAATGCGGTACAAAGATCATAGTCATCCGCTGCCGGTCTTCCGTTATTCTGGTTGTAGGAGGTCATAATCGCCATCGGCTGTGCCTGTTTTACAACCATTTCGAAACCTTTGAGGTAGATTTCACGGATTGCTCTTTCAGAAACGGTATTATTCTCTCTGTTTCTGCTTGTTTCCTGAGAATTCAGTGCGTAGTGTTTGATGGTAACGCCAACACCTTTGCTCTTCTGTACGCCGAGTGTTGCTGCTGTGCCGGTCACACCTACGACTACCGGATCTTCAGAATAATATTCAAAGTTACGTCCGCAGAGTGCGTTTCTGTGGATATTCATACCAGGTGCCAGCCAGGAACCGATACCAAATTCTTCCATTTCTTCGCCAACGCCTTCGCCGTAAGCGTAGATCTGCCCGGTATCCCAGGTCTGTGCCAGCAGTGTACCGATCGGCCATGCAGTTGCATACTGATAATAGTCGGTATCATCCTGTTTATAGTGCTGTGTAATACGAAGACCTGCAGGTCCGTCAGACAGGTTTACAGGTACAAACCCTTTTTCATCGTTTTTCCAGGTTGCTCCTGCAACGCCCTGTACGGTCTTGTCACTGGAATGTCCGTTTACCAGGTTTGCCAACTCATAGAGGCTTAAACCGGATACGAACTGCTCAAGACTGATCTTACCGTCGTAAACATCTTTCAGTGTATTCTTGCTGTAGTCACCGTCAAATTTCTTAACGTGCTCCTGATAAGTTACGCTGTAGTCGGTGTTGTTTGCGTTTGCTTTTTCTACACGGGAAACAGTTCCTGTTGCTCCGTCTTCATTCTTGGCAAACAGATATTTTTCTTCGGTTGTATCGGAAGTGTAAACCGTTACGTCTTCGTTCTCTTTGATGATCTCCGGTGCTTTGTATCCTGTAAAATCCACTTCAATCGTCTTCGCTGCCGCGATCTCATTTGCTTCGCCATCGTATGTGATCGATGTTGCACCTTCGGTTGTCATCGGCTCCAGGGTCGGATATTTATCACTGTTTTCGATGTTGTCGTTTTCTGTTACCGGAACCATCAGGTTGCTGTACTGCTCGGTGATCATGTCTTCTGCGACATTGAGTTTCGCTGCTACGTGTGTATTTCTGGAAGAATTACCGACACGGATAATGTAATCGCCATCTTCCATCACGTAAGCTGCTTTGTCGGTATCGTAAGATCCCATTTCTTTCGTATCAAAACTGATCGTAAGGATCTGAGACTCGCCCGGTGCCAGTTCGTCTGTCTTGGCGTAGCCGGCCAGTTCCTGATATGGCTTGTCCAGTTCACCGTCCGGAGCTGAGAAATAAACTTCTGCTACTTCTTTACCGGATACGGTACCAGTATTTTTTACCTTAACCTGTACGGTTACTTTATCTTTGTCTGCTTTTACCGATTTTGTTGACATCGCAAAACTTGTGTAAGATCCGCCGTAACCAAACGGATAAGAGACATCCACACCAAACGTATCATAATAACGATATCCTACGAAAATATCATCGTTATATAATTCCTGAGCGGTGTTGCCGTCCTGGTTTGCAAATCCTTCACTCGATGGGTTGTCATCGAAATTCACCGGCCAGGTGTCGGTCAGTTTACCGGATGGATTTACGGTTCCGTTCAATACTTCTACCAACGCATCTCCGCCTGTCATACCGGCCTGAGACATCAGAAGCATGGAATCCAGACCATCAATCTCATCAAAAAACTTTGTATCAATGATTCCGCCTACGTTCAGGACAACAACAACATTTTCAAAGTTCTGTCCCAGCAGCTTTAAGTTCGCCTCTTCATCGTCGGATAAGAGGTAATCACCTTTTCCTGCGGAACGGTCAGAACCTTCACCGGAGTTACGTGCGATCACGTAAATAGCGGTGTCTGTTTTTTCTGCTGCTGCTTTGATCTGATCTACGGCACCTTCGGTCTGCTCATAAATCGGTTCATTTACCCATTTGTAGCTCCAGCCCTGGCTTGTTCCGCCGCCATTTGCCGTCCATCTTTCATGCATCTGATTTACAAAGTCAATATCAACGATATCATAGCCTGCATTTTCAAAGCCCTGCTGTACGGTAACGTTATCACGCTGGTTTACTGCACCGGAACCGGTACCTCCTTTGATGGTATTGTATACGCCCTGACCAAAAAGTGCGATCTTAGTTCCTTTTTCTTTGGAGATCGGCAGGGAATTGTTCTTGTTTTCCAGAAGGACCATACCCTGTGCTGCAATGTTTTTCGCCGCTGTTTTATGTTCGATCTCTCGGTCACTGATTTCCGGGTTCGTTGTTGCTGCCAGTGCACTTGTGCTGCCGGTAAGTACCATTGCAAGCGACACTGCGACTGCCATCACGCGTTTTGAAGTTCGCTTCATTGCCGTGCCTCCTTTTTCTATTCACTTATTTCATGATGCCAGGGTCAAAAGGTCTAAATCCACATGAGCTTGCTCATAGGTGGATGAAAGACCTTGGGACCCGCCCCGATATGAGCATAAAAGTGGGATGATAATCCCACGATATGCGAATACTGGGGTGCTATGTGCCAGTGGCACATGTTTAGCACCGACCGAAGCGGAGCGTAGAAAGGATTGTGGGAGTGCAACGCACGGAACAATCCGTAGGCATCATAGTTGAGGACTTTTGACATACACAGGATAACGTGATCCTCCTTCCTTCTGTTATGCTGTGCTTCAGACAGTGTCAAATCTGCCTTTCTGTTAACATGCCCTTGTAATTATATATTTTATACAAGTTTTTTGTGGGTTTCCATGTAATATTATACGTTTTGCTTGCATTTTTTTATGATATCCACATTTTCTACTGAAATGCCTGGTTTTTTACACAAACAGGCTTCCGATGAATCATCCTGTATTGATTTTTTGTATATTTCAGGACTCCCTGACAGCAAAAAACGACAGAGGAATTACTTCCTCTGCCGCCTTTATTCTTTATTCTTCTTGTATACAGAATTTTTTAGAATCCTGCAACTTTCTCTGCTGCATACTCAAGGATCAGAGCTGCATCGCCTGTGTCTGCAACACCGTCACCGTTTACATCTGCTGCTGCCGCTGCATCTGCATCCAGTCCTGTCAGTTCTGCACTTGCTGCCAGAAGTGCGGTACTGTCGGCTGTTGTCACTGCACCATCGTTGTCTACGTCACCTAACAGTCTTGCTTCTGCAAGTTTCAGTGTCAGTGTACGAACTGCTGAGTTTACTTCATTCTGAACTGCATCATCGTTATCATAAACTGCCTGTGCATCTGCTTTTACATCTGCAAGTCCTTCGATGGTTGCTGCTACATAAGCATCGCTATCTTCCAGAACAGCTGCTGCTTTTTCAAGCATTGCTTTCAGGGCCGCTTTGTTGCCTTTCTTTTCCAAAGAGATCACTGCATCGATCAGATCGCTGTAAGCTTTGTTTACTTCTTCAGCGGTTCTGTTCTTGTTTGCTACAACAGCTTCTGCTGCTTTGATTACTTCATCCAGTTTTGCAAGAGAATTGCTTGTGTAATTTCCATCCTGAAGTTTCTTTGCAGATTTGATCAGGCTTTCCAGTGAGGAAAGATCTGCATTTTTCACTGCTTTGCTCAGCTCGTTCAGGATTGCAGTTGCTGCTGCACTTACGGTTTCCTGATCTGCATCTTCGTTTGCAAGAACGGCTTTACCGTTTGCTACTGCTTCTTCCAGATTTCCAAGGCTGCTGTATTTGTCTGCACGTACCAGCACTTTTTCAGCTTCTTTTATGGAGATTTCCAGATGTGTTTTCTCAACACCCTGTTCCAGGCTGTTCATTGCTGCCAGAAGATCTGTCATTGCGTTTGTTGTCTCAATAACGGTTGCATCTGCTTTTGCTGCTACTGCTTTTGCTGCATTCAGAGCTTCTTCTACTGCTGCCCAGCTTGCTTTTGTATAATCAGAAGCATTCAGGTCTTCTACCATAGCGATCACTTTGTTTAAGGATTCAACGTTTGCAGAAGCTTTCTGTACGCTGTCTTTTGTTACGCTCTGATATGCTTTCAGGTTGCCAAGTGCTGTGCTGTAGTCTTTTACTTCTACACCATAACGTCTCTGCATCATGTTGGAGTTCATGATGATGTTCAGGTTGTTGATCGCACTCTTCTGTACATCGCCGAGGCAGATGATGTTGTTGTCTACATATTCACCTTTGTAAGTCAGAGTCTTGCCATCGTTGCTTACGGTTACAACATCGGTTGTTGCCGGTACGCTGAATGTTCCAGGATTGAACCATCCCTGACGATAGTTCAGATAGATTTCTTCACCGTTTACAAGGATTCTTCCGTCATCTGCAACGGTTGCTGTATAGCCTTCACCAAGTGATGTCGTTACCGTCTTTGTTCCAGCGGCAGACGGTGTAAATTCATTCCATTTTGCAGAATATACTTTAACAAATCCGTACATCAGCTGAACGTCGATCGCTACCTGTCCTCTTTCATCGAATACCGGTGCTGCATCCTGCATACCGCTTACGATATTCTGTGCTCTTTCTGCTCCGCCCGGCATGATCATGTCATTTCCTGCATGCATGGACTTCATCGGAGTGGAGGAACCGCCGTTCCAGTCAGTCATGATCAGACCGTCAAATCCCCATTCACCGCGGGCGATGTTGGTACACAGATCGTAAGAATCTGCAGTCGGTACGCCGTTGATCAGGTTGTAGGATGTCATAATAGACATCGGACGAGATTCTTTTACTGCAATTTCAAAACCTTTCAGGTAAATTTCACGCAGAGTACGTTCGCTTACGATCGTGTCAACTGCATTACGGTTACTTTCCTGGTTATTTGCTGCGAAATGCTTCAGGCATGCACCAACACCCGGTGTTTCCTGAACGCCCAGTGTGCAGGCTGCTGCCATAACACCGGATACAACCGGATCTTCTGAATAGTACTCAAAGTTTCTTCCGCAGAGCGGATCACGGTGAATATTCTGAGAAGGTCCGAGCAGAAGTGTGATGTTCATTTCATCAACTTCTTTACCAAATGCAACACCGATACGTTTTACAAGGTCGGTATCCCAGGTCTGAGCCTGTACATAACTTACTGGCCATGCGGTACAATACTGGTACAGTGTCTGTTTTTGATCGCTTCCTTCAATGGTCGCATCAAATTTCTGTGCTACTCGTACACCGCCAGGGCCGTCTGCAAGAACGATGCCCGGAATGCCATACTGATCGTAAACGGTTGTCTCACCTGCTGCACCTTTTACCGTAGAAGAGTTGCTTCCAACGATCGGAGAATTTTCATTGGCAACGCCCCATCCGCTTCCGCAGTTCAGAGCCGCCAGTTCTTCTACACTCATCTGTGCGACAAATTCGCCCATCGTAGCTTTTCCTTCAATGACATCTTTTAAAGTAGAATCTTTCTTTTCTACCACTTCTACTTTTTCGTACGGCTGTGTTGCTTTATAAACAGCATCTGTTGTGTAAGTGGTTACTTCTTCATTTTCATATGCAGATGCATGGTCTTCTGTCTTGATTTCAGAAGCATCAACTTTGATAACCGGAGCTGCTTCTTTTTCTGCTTCCTCTGTTGGATAACTGTAGCCCTCTTCCGGTTTGCTCCATTCTACCAGATCTTCGCCGTCCGGAACTTCCATCTGGTTGGAAAGCTGTTCAGTCAGTGTGGTGTCATCCACTTCAATGGTTGCCTCAACACTGGTATTTCTGGAAGAATCACCGACACGCACATAGTATTTTCCTTTATCCAGAATATAAGCTGCCTGGTCTTCATTATAATATGCCATGTCTTTTGTATCATAAGAAATCGTCAGAATCTGCGATTCGCCCGGTGCAAGTTCATCCGTTTTTGCAAATCCGCCAAGTTCCTGATATTCTTTCTCTGCCTCTGCAGAATCCGGTGCGGAATAATAAACCTGTACGATTTCTTTTCCGCTGTAAGTGCTGCCGGTATTGGTAACTTTTACTTTTACGGTAACTTTATCGGCATCTGCTGTCACAGACTGTGTCTCAATTTTGAAATCTGTGTAGGAAAGTCCATAACCAAACTCGTATTTCGGTTTGATATTAAAGGTATCAAAATAGCGGTAGCCGACATAAATACCTTCGTTATAAACTTCTTTCTTGACGTTTCTGTCTGCATTTGCAAAGGTATCTGATGCCGGATAGTCACTGTAGTTTTCTGCCCAAGTATCTGCCAGTTTTCCGGATGGGGTTACGGCTCCGGTCAGAACATCCAGAAGTGCGTTGCCGCCTTCCTGACCTGCCTGTCCCATCAGAAGCATTGCATCCAGTCCGTTAATCTCGTTATAGAATTTTGTATCCATAATACCGCCGACATTCAGAACAACGATGGTCTTTTTAAAGGACGCTGCCACACGCTCCAGATTTTCACGTTCGAGATCCGTCAGATAATAATCACCAATATCATAAGATTCTCCGTTGTAAGTTCCCTTCGTCCCTTTCAGTGTACGGTCGGTACCTTCACCGGCATTTCGGCTGATGACATAGATTGCCGTATCGGAATCTGCAGAAGCATCTGCCAGCTCTTCATCACTGATCTCCATCTCAGGGAATTTGAAGCAGTTCATCGTACTGTTTCCTTCAATTTTGTGCTGTGCATCATAAGCATCTGCGTATGCATCGAGCATATCAGAGTTTACGATATCATAGCCGGCTTTTTTAAAGGTATTATAAATGTGGATATTATAACGTTCATTCAGATCTACATCCCAGGAACCACCTCCGGAAAGTCCTCCGTTGAACGGGTCACCGGAACCAAATCCGCCTTTGATGGTACGAACCGCACCGCTTCCGAACAGTGCCAGTTTTTTTGTCTTCAAAGGAAGTGTATGGTTTTCATTTTCCAGCAGAACCATACCCTGTCCGGCTGCCTCTCTTGCCAGTGCCGCATTGTCAATCTCCCGCTGTGTGATCTCATCACTTGTACTGGCTGCCAATGCAGAAGAACACGGTGCTGCGACCATACTCACTGCCAGTGCCGCTGCCATGGCACTTCTGATTTTTCTGTTACGTTTTTTCATTCTTTGCTCCTCCTTTTTCCCGTTTATACGTTTTGCTCTATGATTATAAATTTTACACAATTTTCTTTTGATTTTCCATGTAAAATTATACGTTTTTCTTGTAAATTTTTATTATGTATCAGAATATACAGTCAGATTAATCAAAAACAGCAGAGGTTTTTATCTCCTCTGCTGCTCTTTTTGAAAAAAAATTACGGTTTAAAATTCCCGCTCGCCCATTTCTTCCAGAAATGCCAGATAGCCTTTAAATGCTTCATAGATATCTGCTTTGCTTGTCACTTCGAACGGTGCGTGCATGTTCTGCACTGCCACGCCGCAGTCAATGACTTCCATTCCGTAGTTTGCCAGGATATAAGCGATCGTTCCGCCGCCGCCCTCATCAACTTTTCCAAGCTCGGCTGTCTGGAAAGCCGCCTCATTTTCATCAAGGATCTTGCGGATTCTTGCGATGTATTCTGCATTTGCATCGTTGGAACCGGATTTTCCTCTGGAACCGGTAAATTTATTGAAGGTCAGTCCTTTGCCGAAAAAGGCACTGTTTTTCTTTTCCATGACGGCCGGATAATTTGGATCGTAAGCTGCACTGACATCAGAAGATAACATTCTGGAACTCTGAAGTGCTCTGCGTACTTTCAGTTCACTGTAGTCTTCGGCTGCATCCATGATCTCTGCCACTGCATTTTCAAAAAATCTGGAGTGCATACCGGTCGCACCGACGCTGCCGATCTCTTCTTTATCTACCAGCAGGCATACGCAGGTGTACTGCGGTTTGTCAAGCTCAAACATTGCCCGGTAGGATGGGTAGGCACACACTCTGTCATCCTGACCATAGCCCATGATCATACTCTCATCCAGTCCATAATTTCTTGCATTTCCGGCCGGAACAGCTTCCAGTTCTGCTGAAATAAAATCGGTTTCTTCTATATTATATTTCTCTTTTAACAGCTGAAGGATCTGTTTTTTGACCGGCTCTTTTTCTTCGCCGGAAAGCGGTATACTGCCGACTAAGATATTAAGGTCTTCGCCTTCTACCACTTCATTGCCACGTTTTTCCATCTGTTTTTTGCCAAGATGCGGAAGCAGATCGGAAATGCCGATAACCGGATCGGATGGATCTTCATCCAGTGCAATCTCCACGCTTGTTCCGTCTTTTTTTGCCACAACACCGTGCAGTGCCAGCGGCATCGCAACCCACTGATATTTTTTGATTCCGCCGTAGTAGTGTGTTTCCAGCATCGCCAGACCATCGCTCTCATAAAGCGGATTCTGCTTCAGATCCAGTCTCGGAGAATCAATGTGAGCTCCTAAAATATTCATGCCCTTTTCCATAGGTTCTTTTCCGATATGGAACAGTGCCAGTGTTTTTCCCATGATGGAAACATAAACTTTATCGCCGGCCTGCAGTTTTTCGCCGGATCTGCGAACTTCTTTCAGACTCCTGTAACCTTTTGCTTCTGCTTCTTTTAAAATCTCTTTTACGCATTCTCTCTCTGTCTTGCATTTTGAGAGAAATGTTCTGTATTCTTCACAGAAATCATATACTTTCTTTCTGTCTTCTTCCGTATAAGATTCCCAGACTGTTTTCTCATTCATTGCTTTTACCTCCTACATTTCCCGTCCTTTTTTGACGCAGGCTTTCATTGCTTCGATCACAGCACTTCGCATGCCCTTTTCTTCCAGAACACGCACTGCCTCAATCGTTGTGCCGCCCGGTGAGCATACCATGTCTTTAAGTTCACCGGGATGTTTGCCTGTCTCCAGCACCATCTTTGCACTGCCAAGGACTGCCTGTGCTGCGAAACGATATGCCTGTGCACGCGGCATACCATCCGCAACAGCCGCATCTGCCATCGCTTCAATAAACATAAAGACATATGCCGGTGAACTTCCGCTGACGGAAACAACCACATCGATCAGACGCTCCGGAAGCATTTCTGCTTTTCCGCAGCTCTCAAGGATTTTCAGCACATCCTGCATCTCTGCGTCTGACACTTCTTCGTTGCAGCACACGCCGGTCATGCCTTCCCCGACCAGGGCCGGTGTATTCGGCATGCATCTTACCAGCTTTACTTTTTTGCCAAACTGCTCTTCCAGCCATGCCAGTGTTTTTCCCGGTGCAATGGAAATGATAATTTTCTTTTCATCCACTGCATCTTTAATCTCATGGATCACTTCTTCATAAAAAATCGGTTTTACTGCCAGCACCAGCACATCCGCACTTTTCGCTGCTTCTATATTATCTGCTGTTACCTGAATTCCATAAGTATTTCTGGCATTTTCTCTGCTCGCCTCGCTCTTTGCCGTCGCGATCACATCTTCTTTTGCACAGATCTCATTTTTTAAAATGCCGCCAAGCATGGCTTTCGCCATATTTCCGCAGCCGATAAATCCAAGTTTCATCGCTTTTCGCCTCCTGTAAATCCAGAACTTCTGTTTCTGATAATGCCAAGTTGTACAAGTTACTTTGTTAGATAAAGTAATTCTCAGCTATCATGCCAGAGACAGATTTTTCCGTTTCTGACATCACATATATACTTTAGCAAATCAAAGTACCATGGTCAAGCCTCACCTGTGTTCGACTTAAAGCAGAACTTGCTTGATTTTCTCATCTTGAGTCGCTATACTAAGAATGCCGGGTTTACCGATACCCGTTACCTAATTTACAAAGGAGCAATTTTCATGCAAAAGGACGCTGCTTATATGAAACTGATCGAGGAAATCTCACTGAACGCCTGGCCGTCCCACAAGATTGAGCTTTATGACGGCTGGCTGATCCGGTTTTCTCATAATTATACTTACCGTACCAACAGTGTGGAACAGGTTGGTGACTCCTTGATTCCGATTGAGGAGAAAATTGCTTACTGCGAGGCTCAGTACCGCAATTACCACACACCGTCTAATTTCAAGATCAATCCGCTTCTGGATTCGTCTTTTGATAAGCTTCTGGAAGAAAAAGGCTATGAGATCCGCCATACTACCGAGGTTATGACGATGCCGATGACAAATTTTCATCCTTATCCGGAAGAATCGGTAGAATATGAATATTATGGAAGGAATTCAAATCTACCTTCTTCTGTTTTTTATCCGGGACATATCGCTGTCCAGCTCCGCGACCGGATCACGGACGAGTGGATTGAGTCGCTGTTTCGTCTGAACGGCACGACCAGACCGACGCTTCGCCGCATTGTACCATCGATGTTCAAAGCGATCCCGAAAGAGACGATCGTCGCCTGTATTGAAATCGAAGGCCGCATGGTTGCCTCAGGTCTTGGTATTCTCGACCGCGGACACATCGGACTGTATGCGATCTATGTCGATGCAAGCTGCCGCAGAAAGCATTTCGCACGTGCGATCTGCAGTTCGATCCTGACCGAGGCTCAGAAAAAAGGTGCGACACACGCTTACCTTCAGGTTGTAAAAGGAAATACTGCCGCTAAAAATCTGTATACATCACTGGGATTTGAGGATTTTTATACTTACTGGTTCCGTTCCAAAGAAGTCTGAAGAAGAATCAAAAAATAAACAAACACACGAAAGGACATTATTATGTGGATTGCTGAAAACTGGAAAGATTACGAAGTGCTTGACACTTCCAAAGGAGAAAAACTGGAACGCTGGGGAGATTATACTCTGGTTCGTCCGGACCCGCAGGTTATCTGGGATACTCCGAAAACACTGAGAGGCTGGAAACGCCCGAATGCACACTATCATCGCAGCAAACGCGGCGGCGGTGAGTGGGAATTTTTTGATCTCCCAGAACAGTGGAGTATCCACTATCAGAAACTGGGGCTGACCTTTCAGTTAAAACCTTTCAGTTTCAAACATACCGGTCTGTTCCCGGAACAGGCTACTAACTGGGACTGGTTCTCTGAAAAGATCAAAAAAGCCGGACGCCCGATCAAGGTTCTGAACCTCTTTGCCTACACCGGTGGAGCTACCCTGGCCGCTGCCGCTGCCGGAGCAAGCGTTACACACATAGATGCCTCCAAAGGA
>ENA-ORTU01001313-ORTU01001313.1-human-gut-metagenome-genome-assembly--contig:-NODE-1313-length-25699-cov-3.005147_pt1 | contig 25699 bp, 19 predicted proteins | sample MGYA00241910_ERZ509184 | MGnify/ENA primary metagenome ERZ509184 (study PRJEB26280, sample SAMEA2338847) | human gut metagenome | biome: human gut; feature: human-associated habitat; material: faeces... | reverse complement strand
AATGTAAGAAACGAACAGTCTACCGGGAAAATCGAACATCGCCGTTTTAACGATAGATTTTACATTTTCTACCACTAACTTAAAACAAATTTCTATGGATAAATCCAAAGTATTCTTTACCAATCTGCACACGACTCCTTCGAGCAATCTACTCGACAAGATGGAGCGTTTAATCAAACGAGCCGGAATCGAAAGTATCGATTTCAAAGACCAATTCGTAGCTATAAAAATACACTTCGGAGAACCGGGAAATTTAGCATATCTCCGTCCGAACTATGCAGCTCGACTGGCAACCCTACTCCGCTCTTGGGGAGCAAAACCCTTCCTTACCGACTGCAACACGCTCTACTCCGGACGACGTGCCAACGCGGTAGACCATTTACAAAGCGCCATGGAAAATGGATATAACCCCATTTCAGCGCAATGCCAAGTCATTATCGCCGACGGTTTGAAAGGAACGGAATACCGTGAAATACCTTTAAATGGGGAGTACTGCAAGGCTCCGAAAATTGGATCGGCATTAGCCGATGCCGATATAGTTATCTCAATGACTCACTTCAAAGGTCATGAGCAAGCCGGATTCGGCGGTGCTTTAAAAAACTTAGGAATGGGAGGAGCGAGCGTAGGCGGTAAACTAGAATTGCACTGTAATTCTCAACCCAAAATCGAAACAGAGAACTGTAAAGGCTGTAACATCTGTGTCAAGCATTGCGCCCACGATGCCATACACTTGAACCAAAACCATAAAGCCGAAATAGATTATACCAAATGTGTCGGTTGCGGGCAATGTGTCGCTTTATGCCAACACGATGCAGCCGTAATGGGAGAATGCGATACATCTGAACGTTTGAACTATAAAATAGCCGAATATACCCAAGCCATATTGAAGGACAAGCCTCATTTCCACATCAGTTTCATTATGAATGTTTCACCTGAATGCGACTGTTGGAATCACAACGATGCCGCCATTATCCCCGATTTGGGAATACTCGCATCATTCGACCCGGTCGCTTTGGACAAGGCTTGCGCCGATATGGTCATCGCAGCACCGGCAATCAATGGCAGTTGTCTGACTGAGAAACACCCGCACGAACATCTCGAAGGCGCCGATAAATTCCATCTGATGCACCCCGATACCAATTGGCAAGCCGGACTCGAACATGCACAAAAGATCGGATTAGGAGTTATGCAATACGAATTGATTACAGTATAAGACCGCTATCCCCCAAAGAGGAATCGATCACAGGGCACGGTAATGGGATTCGTTGGCATATTTCAATAGCTGCGAATCCCCTTTACTGTCGCCATATACGATCAAGTAATTATTTTCTAAATCGGGAATCTGTTCCAGCAGCCTCACACCCTTCTCCTGTCCATAACAATTTTTATTCGAAAAGAAACCGGTCAGACAACCTTCACCGTCCACTTCGATCTCGGTAGATAATATGTCCCGGATACCTAAATCGGAAGCAAAAGGTTTGATCCAATTATAAATACTTGCACTTACAATAAAAACCCTATTGCATTTCTGCAATTGTTCCCATATAGCAATCCTTGCACTTTGCCGAACAAGAGCCTTTCCTTCCTTTTGAAAAAATTCCTCGCACAACCGATTGAAATCCTCCAACCTCATTCCTTTGAAAAAATGGGAAAATATTTGTTGTTTCACCTTCCAATTCGGATAAAGCCCCAATTTATACGCCAAAAGTTGCGGAGCATACCTAAGAAAACCCGCATAGAACGAAACAGGTCCTCTCACAAATTTGATAAATTCCAAAAGTGTATCTTTGGTAGTAACCGTTCCATCAAAATCGAAAACAGCAATTCTCATATTCCTCAAAAATAAATCAGAACCCCGAAAGACAGAACCCAGCCCACGATACAAACATGGATAAACCGGTCGTGTATCAATATCTTTGTAGGACTGCCGCTATTCTTATCTACCACTGTCAACTGCAAATAACGTAAGATTCCAGCCAAAACCCATATCGTAGTCAGATAGAGATTGGAGGTCCCCATTCTTTCGATCACCTCCGGTGATACAGTATACATAATGTAACAAACGACCACGATAACCCCGACAAGAGTTATCGCCATATTGATAAACTCCAAATTATAACGGGCTATATTAAGCCTCATCTTATCTCCGGTCCGCTCATAAATGAGTACGTCGTCCCGCCTTTTGGCAAACGACAAAAACAGAGCCAACAGAAACGTCATCAAGATAATCCACGGCGAAATCCATATCCCCGTAACGACTCCACCCGCAAGAACCCTTAACACAAAGCCTATCGATATCACAAAAACATCGACCAACGCAATATGTTTCAACCAAAAACAATAGGCTATATTCAAAATAAAATAGATACCGACATTTATCAGCAACACATGCCGGACGGTTGAATCATAAACAAATGTCAAAGCGATTGCCAAGACCAACAACAGAGCCATTATACCATATCCGGCTCCCACCGATACTATACCCGAAGCGATAGGTCGCCGGCACTTAGTCGGATGCAAGCGATCGGATTCTCTATCGCAAATATCATTCAAACAATATATAGACCCAGCGACCAAACAGTAAATAACAAAAGCAATCAATGCGGAGCTCAAACAAGCCCCGTCACCCAACTTCCGGCTAAAAAATATCGGAAGAAAAATAAATACATTTTTAAGCCACTGTTGAGGCCGAACGAGTGAAATTATATCTTTCACCATACTATTGGTATATTTTACACAACAAATATATAATATTATACAGAATAGTACAAAATATACACCTATCGTTTTCCCCAATACACAGCGACGATCGGAATAAATCTAATAAACAGACGATTTATTGCCCCATGTGTTTTTGCAATATGGGATATAAAAACTCGGCATAACGCATAAAAACAAGAAAAATATGTGTTTTCATATTCATATTTTACTATGTATAAATTTAGTAAATATCTCAAATATGATATGAAAACATAAGCCGAAATTCAAATGTGTCGGACAGAACATCGGGGAAATATTTATAATGTGATTTTCGCCGACACCAAGCTGTTTCGGCAGAGATACCCACCTTTGGACTAATAGCAAACGAACCACGTAGATTCATCATCTGCAAACGAGCGTCTCCGACAGCGCCTTGTGCATCGAGATAATGAGGATTCATATTTTCATAGTCCTTATGCTCATACCCCTTCCACGTGAAAATATGGTAATTCTCAAATCCCAAATAAATGCCGAACCGACGCTGCAAAGTAAACAAGCCGTTGAGGCGGATACTATATCCGCTTCCCATATTGTAATCACGGTCGTGAAATTGATAATAATCGCACAAAGCACCGCCAAGAGCCACTCCCGACACAAATCCGTTCAAGGCCAAAGTGTTATTTTCATGCAATTTCATGCGATATAAAACACCGGGGCCATAGGATACAGTCTCGGAAATGCGAAACGGCACTTCGTTCGACTCATTATCCATTCTTCCGCTATTGTAATAGCTATAATTCTGGAATATACCGGCAAACAATTCATTCCCATTTTTATAATCATGTTCCCGGCCCCATATAGAAGCGCAAATATTTACGTCCCCGATAATGGGTTGATGGGCGAACATATTGAACAACATTCGAGCCGTAAAATGTTCGAACGGAACATTCCCTTCAATTTCGAACGGGTCGTTATAAATCAACGAGAAATCCATACACCCGACATGTATACTTCTGTTCTTGCCTTCCCTAATGTTATCGAGCATACGATACCCGGCCTCAAATCGAAAATGAAACGGGATAGTCGCTTCTTTATCCACATACCGAGGGCCTATACGCCACGCTTCCCCTGTCATCAAACGATTGACTGCCCGTACCGGATTTAAAAACGCGGCGACTAACTCATGGGATGCCCTCTCCCACCCCCTAGCCTGTCCGTTCAAGACCAACGAAGACAGACGATAGGTCGTTTCCCCTAAGGCCATTCCGCCAAAGGTTGTAGACATTATATCGTTGATCGAGGCCGGTTGTGTCTCCATAAACCATTCCCAAATAGAACTTCCCAAGAGAGCATAAGGTGCAGATTCCCAAAAATTCAATCCGTTGGAACGGGCACTGCTGTAATAAAGATTACCTTGATATGGGTGTGAAAAAAGATTAGTCTCGAACTTGTCGTTATCCCACAACAAGCCGGTCTTAAAATTGTTTTTTATCGATGACCATGAAATTTGAGCATAGTCCTCTTTAATAAGATATCGGGTAAGCACATGAAACAAAAGATCTTCCGCCACTACCTCTGCACCAGCCAACCACGGACGTTTTTTTGCCGGTGCAGCCACATTTAAATGCGTCGGGACATTGCTACCTAACTGGAACAAAGAATTGATTTCAGGTTCTCCATTGCTCTCTACCACCAAAGTATCCATTTGTTCAACACCCGGCTCCGCTACCGAATCGGGCACAGTCACATTTGCGTTCAATGATAGCGCATCAGCACTAAGAATCGCCAATACGCAACAAAAATTTATACCTATTTTCACCTTCTTTTCTTTTATCGGCGACCAAGATAATCAATAAACTTGTAAGAGCATATCTGATGGGAGTTATCGGATAATGTTCCCGCACTTTGGAACAATATTTCGAGTTTACAAAAGGCTTCTCCTCTTCTTTCCACAAAAAGGGGAGACGAAATCGAATCTCGTCTCCCTTTTTCTTTCAATCGGAATTTTCTTATTCCGACCCACCATATTGTTTCTCTATCAATTTCTCGGCCTCGTTCTTTAACTTCTGAGCTTGTTTCTCTGCTTCTTCCACCAATTTCTTACCGGCTGCCTGAGCTGCGACTTTCGCCAAAGGATTCGATGCTTTGGAAATGAGCTTCTCGCTCTCCGATTTCGCCGTAGCGATCAATTTATTTCCCGCCTCTTCGGCCTGCTTACGAATAGCGGCTTTCTGAGCTTCTATATCTTCGGCATCCACTCCCAAAACTTCCGAAGCAATCACATTCGTCACGGCATTCTTAACAACCTCATCGGTATTCAACTTAATAGATGGCTTGGAGAACGTTCCTCCTATCGTCGCCGAAACATTACTTAAAGCCCCGGCCCCCGGAATATTGATTTTAGCTCGATAATCAATCGTCTGATCAAGGCCTGTAACACCAGAAAGATTCATTGTAATATTACCCAGCTTCATATCAAAAGGCGAAGTCTTTACTTTACCGTCCTTAATGGTAAAAGAGATTTTCAAATCTTTCGCTTCGATATTCTTCAATTTATCGTTTTTCAACAGCGTTGCCAACTGGCTGAATACTTCGATATTTTGTAATTGAATATCGTTGGATTGAATGACACCATCGGCAGTCAAAGAACTTAAATCGGGCGACATCTGACTATCCAGAGCAGATTTCAGGTCGACCTTAACGGAATATGTTCCACCGGTTTTAGCAAAAATGGGGACAATCTTCTGAATCATGTCCAATTGCTCGAACGTTTTTTCAAAGGAGGCTTTTTGTATGTCGAGGTCAAAATTAACCATAGGACGAACAACGCTCTCGGCCGTACTATAAATACCATTCGCCACCATTGCTCCACCGAATGCGTTCAAACTCAACGGAGTCATTCGTACAGCACCGTCAGCAACGATAAGTTTACCCGTCACATTATCGAGTTCCATCTTCTGGAAAAGGATTTTCTTGAAGTCGGCACTTAAAGTCATATCGATATTCTTAGGAACTTCTATCACAGAAAGAGTCGTTGTATCGGCTTCGACGGTCTCTTCTCCCGAAGTTTCCGAGTCACCCATCAATTCGTTCAGGTCAAGCAGCGACGAAGTTACCGTCAAAGAGCCTTTTATAGTCTCATTTTTCAAAACGTACGCCAGATAATTGGATAAAGAACCATGAGCTTGAATATCGCTCTTTCCGACCTTAACATCGAGCTGAGACAACGACATGGCTTTGGCCGAAACCGAAGCCTGCGCCTTTTTCACTGCGACGGCAGGCAAACCTTTCATCGTTAAATCCATGTCGGCGACAGTCAGTGTTCCCTCTCCTCTTATATTCTGATAATTTTCTTTTTCAATATCGGACATACGACCTGCAAATTGCAAATCGGCGGTAACGATACCACTCAGGGTTATAGAATCGCCCAAAGGATAAATATCCTTGATTTTCCCCAAATGAACCGTACCGTCGGCAGTAGCCTTGAAATTCAAATCCGATATAGGTGTAGAGGCATACAGCGCAGCCTTGAAAGGATTGCCTGCCATAGAGAGACGAAATTCCGATAAATCGATAATTGTTTTATCCAGGCTTCCGCCCGGATTGCTCACCGAAGCACCTATATTGATTCCATCGACCGAAGCCGGCATTCCTTCATAGTTAAGTGTAGCATCTTTCACACCGAGCGTTAGCCCGAACTGGGGCATATTCTCACCGGCCATTCGCCCTTTTGCAAAAGCCGTAAGCGACATATTGCCTGTCGTGCGCAATTTATCGAAATTATTCTGATATATAGCCGGTATCAAAGAAAGTATCTCTTTAAAGTTTATCTCAGAAGTGTTTATCTTTAAGTCCATATCCATAGCCCCATCGTCGAGGAGCGCTACCCAACCATCGAGATTCAGGACAATGGCATTCAAGCTCAACGTGTTTTCTTTCAAAATAAATTTATTATTCTTCAAGTCGGCCGATACCGTTAACTTCGCTCCGGCCTCAGCCTGTTTCAAATAAGAGATACCGCCCATCGCGAAGTAAATATCTTTACAGGACAATTTACTGTCTATATCGGTCATATCGGCACTCATATCGCCCGATAGCTTCAAATTCAGTTTATCGGTATAGAATTGCATATTCGTGGAATCGTCCACATAAACGATCGTAGCATCGGCTATCTTAAAATTTTTCAATTTCAGACGGAAAGAAGATTCGCCCTCTACTTCGACCGTTTTTTCTTCTTCCACATCGACCGTATCCGGTTTCATAATATCCCAATTCACCCGTCCATCGGCCAACTTCACCGCTTTTATCGACGGCTTGTCCAAAACGACGTAATTCACATCGAAACCTTTGTCACTAAACAGGCTCATCACATTTACAGCCACATCGATGGATTCAGCAGAAACCAACGTGTCGTTTTCAAAATCATCTATACCCGAAAGTGTCAAACCATTCAATTCGATAGACGCACTCGGGAAATGCGAAAAGAGACTGATATCGAGCGATTCAAAATCGAGCTTGGCATTCAACATCTCATTGGCCTCTTTTTTCACAATAATTATCACTTTGTCTTTAAACATAAATGGCAAGACAAGCATGAATACCAAGATAACCGCCACGGTTACTCCGGTAATCTTCAATCCTTTTTTCAGACCTTTGTTCATCATAGTTATTATTTATTTGTTGTTCTGTTGTTTTTTCTCCCTCAACTCTTCTGCAATAGCCCAATGACGAGCGGCCATATCGGGCATTTCCAGTTTGATAAAAGTATCTCCGAGTCGATCGTGTGCCGTAGCATGTAACGGTTTTTGTTTAACGGCTTTTGCAAAATCGGATAATGCCGTTTCATAATCGCCTTGTTTATAGCGTAATTTACCCCGATTATATAGAGCTTTAAAACTCAACGGGCTCAACCTTACAGCTTCATTGTAACACGCCATAGCTCCATGTTCATCGCCTTGATCTTCGAGCGTAATTCCTTTTCTTACCCATGCATCGATCAACGTAGGATCGAGAGACAACGCTTTGTCAAAATTAGCCAAAGCCGCCCGCACATCCTTTGCCTTAGTTATACACTCGTTCCCTAATAGGTAATATTCATGTGCATATTTACGCAATACGGTATTCCTATCGGACAACGCCTGTTGAAGCTCCCGATTTTTAACACACAACTGATTGATAACGTTCAATTTTTTACGAATATACCTCTGAATTACGGGTTTCTCAATATCATATCTCGTATGGATAGCCTTGAAAAAACTTTGTAACATCTTGTCAAAATCGCCTTCGTCGAAAGCATTCACAGCCTCGACATACAGACGATCGGCTTGTGCGAGCTTCAATGACTGTTCTATCAAAACAGAATCGTTGAAACCTTTGCTGAACCGTACGATATCGGGATTTACGAATATATCCCGATGCGTGATCTGCCGTTTCAACACAATACCTTCCAAAGATCGGCATCGACTCAAAGCCACATACGTCTGTCCCCCGGCAAAAGCCCCTCCCGTAAAATCGACAATCACACGATTAAACGTCAATCCCTGACTCTTATGCACGGTAATAGCCCAAGCCAAACGAATGGGAAATTGTAAAAAAGTGCCCAATACACTTTCCTCGATAGTCTTTTCTTTTTCATTGTAGGTATATTTGATATTCTCCCAAACACAACGCTCCAACTCATACATCTCACCCGATTCAAGCACCACCTCGATTTTCTCATCGGGCGTTATATCCGAAATCATTCCTATCGTCCCGTTCACCCACCTGCGTTCCGGGTCATTCTTTATAAAAATCACTTGGGCTCCGGTCTTTACGACCAGTTCCAACGAAGTAGGCAAACTCCCCTCAGGGAAATCACCTTTTATCGTCCCGGTAAATGTATATTCTTTCCCCGGCAATCCAGATAGTCGGTTTTCATTGATATAGTCCACCTGATCCCTACGAGTCGCCAATGTAATCGAGAAATTATCTTTCTCAGGTTCATATTGCGGGAGATAACGGCTATTCAACAAATCGAGTTCTTCTCTCGTCGCAGTATTGTTTCTTATTTTATCCAATACTTCTACGAAACGCTCATCTTGCTGGCGATACACTTTTTGCAACTCGATAGGGACCAACGACATTTCTCTAAAAACCCGTGCCGAAAAAAAATAGAAATTAGAATAAAACCGGCTAAGAATATCTCGCATATCGGAAGTCACAACCGGTTCCAATTGATATACATCGCCTACCAACAATAATTGCTTGCCTCCGAAAGGGAACCTCATATTACCCGAATAAACCCGTAACACACGATCGATAAAATCAATCATATCGGCCCGTACCATCGATATTTCATCGATAATAATCAATTCCACTTCACGCAGCAACTGTCGCTGCTTCTTATTGTATTTTAATAATTCATATATTCTTCCTCCCGCCAAACTCAAATCGGGATCGTCGGGCAACATGGGCCGAAACGGCATCTTAAAAAAAGAATGAATCGTACTACCACCCACATTAATCGCCGACACTCCTGTCGGGGCCAGAACTACATATTTCTTTTTGGTATGCTCGCACACATATTTCAAAAAAGTAGATTTGCCCGTACCCGCTTTCCCTGTCAAAAAAACTGACTGAGATGTATATTGAATCAAGCTCAAAGCGTCTTGAAACTCTTTATTCCCTGTATCTATCACAAAATTTTCTTCCATCTTATCATGGAATTTTTCCATATCTTTTCAAAGATATACATTTCTTTTCAATAAAAAACAAAAGAGCAACTTAGATTTTAAGTCGCTCTTTCAAAATATATTTCCGTTCTGTCTTAGAACTTTACACCCAAAGTCAAAACAAAAGAATTATTATGGTCCGTCAACGAAGATATCTGAGGCGAAATGGCCAACGACGGTTCTGTCTGATCTGGATTATAAGGATTATCCACAGCAGCCGGCAACGGAGAGAACGGGAAAAGCTCGCTACGACGGTAGCGATGCATATAAGCCATATCTACATAAACATTCGAAAAGCGGTATCCCAACCCTACCGTAAAATAATTGGTCTCTCTATCTAAGGTAAACATCGTAAGCGTTCCGGCCGTAGGAATTTCGCGTCCCGACCTGTATTCCGATTTCACAGGGGAAGTCTGATAAGCATATCCTAAACGAGCACTGATTTGGGGTGTAATACGAAATTCGCCTCCGATTTTAAATGTATGCATAGGAGAAACCATCTCCGTAATTTCCTGATTAGTTTTATAAAAAGCATCAACCGAATAGGGATCGTCGAACGACATATTGTTACTCGATGTATACTCATAATCAAAACTTAAAATTCCACTTTGTCCAAAAACATAAGCAGCACTGGCTATCATACGCCACGGAGATTGAAATTCATAATCATAACTTCCACTCGGCGTTTCGGCTAAATCGTCATAACGTGTCCCCGATTCATTAAAATCATATTTCACCGATGCCACATACGAATCGGTCATTTTATAATAATTAGGAGTATGGAAAGCAAAGCCCAAACGGAAATTATCGGTGGCTCTCATAATGACACCCAAATTGACTTTTATCCCCGATCCGTTCGTATGTAATGCATTTCTCATCAAGTACCAGCCGTCCACATTCGGGCTACCCGATGAGATATATCCTCCCGTAAAGTTTTCACCATACCCGCTTTGAATATCATAAGAAAAGTCGGTAACGGCAATTCCTAACCCCCAATAAAATACGTTATAGATATTTCCTCCGACATTAAAGTTGTATTCATCGATCGAACCTTTCTCCCGAACATAGAGATCTCCCGCTGTATTCGTACCGTTTCCTACTATACTATTCCATGAATCTCCTGTCGGACTTTTTGGATTTATCAAATAGGACTGATATCCCAATACATTCAACCACGGATTATTGTTATACGGATCATAGCTACTCCCACTATTGTCTGGATAAGCTAAATCCGCAACAGAATAACCTTCGGATAAATGGGCAATATACCCCGAAAGCGAACTGGCTCCGGTTATCCCCGAATAGCCGGCTTTATAGGAGCGGTCAAACGATTTTTGCTTATTATAGGCAAAACCGAAATTCAAATTTTTCAAGGCTTCCTGATTAAAACGGACAGTCCATACAAAGCCAAAATTATTACATGAAACATTAAACTTGCTATCGGACATTCTATTTCCAGCCGTATTCACCGAACTTACTTGATTGGAAAGGTCTATCGTTGCAGCTATATCGGAATTGCGATAAACTCCTATACCTGCCGGATTCTGGCTCAATGTCGTAATATCCCCTCCTAATGCGCCAAAAGCGCCCGCCATACCCATATAACGAGCCGTTCCCCGTATGTCTTGTTGAGAATATTTCAAAGCATCAACAACTCCCTGACTGAAAAGCATTGAGCTGCTACATAGAGCAGCCAATGCCAAACCATATCTCACATTCTTCATATGTCTCATTTTGAAAATTCAACCCTATTTATCTGCGTCCACCACGTCCGCTACTGCTACTTCCCCGGGAAGACGTTCCACTTCCTCTCGACGAAGAAGAGTGAGACGGAGCAGAATAACTACCGGAGGAACGGCGACTCGACGAAGAACTATTCGAGTAACCCGAATTTCGATTGGAAGAAGGTGTACTGCGATTATACGAGGAACTACCTCGTCCACCATTTCCTATACTATTATAATTTCTTCTCGAAGAGTTTGTATTATTATTGATGGTCGTCTGTCTTCTACTTTGACTACTCGACGGGTTAGAAACCGTTCCTGAAAATGAGGAATTCCCCCTTCTGGAAGAATTTGCCTCCCCGAAACTATACCCTCGGTTGCCATTCGAATTGGAACTATTGCTTATTACAGTGCCTCGATTTGTACGTACTCCATTTACCGATTGCGAACCGCGTCCGCCCGATGTAGAAGTTACATTTCCAACCGTACGACGACCGGTCGTATTTCCCGAAGTCCCTGTGCCGACAGTCGCACGCCGCCTGCTCGATGCAGCAGAGTTCCCGGAAGATATCGCACTACCGCCATAGCGGTTAGGAGTGCGGCCGTTGGGAGTGTACTGAGGACGATACGGTCTGTTCCAACCATAGTAAGGACGATCATAATAATAATGATGATGGTGATGGTGGTAGAAAGGAGGACGATACCATGAATTCCAGCCCCAATAACCGCCCCAACTGTAAAAAGGATCATATCCGAACGAGAATCCCCACGGCCCCAAACTCCAACGCCAAGACCAGCTGGTATAGGAATATGGCGCCCATGTATAATTCCAATACCACGGATTTGTCCATGTCGGGGTTACCCACGCATAATTATCCGAGATATAAACGTTCCAATCATTATTATCCAAAAAATAAATATCGGAATAGAATGGGTCGCTTACCGAAACGACAAACTTTGGATTGTGGAAACGGCGAATGCGCAAAGCGTATTCATAATCCGAGTCGGAGCCGTTAAAACCATTCAAATAATATCCGTCGTCGCCATTTTCATCGACCACATTGTATTCTACATGATCTTCTTTCTGATTGGCCGCAATATCTTCAAGCGTCATATCGGAAGATTCTCCACGACGATTATATTCATCGACATCTCGAAAGTGATTATCCGACGTTGCCATCAATGTTTTTTTAACCGCAGCTTTCTCTTGAAGTTCTTTCTGGGCCTCTTTTTCTTTCTTTTCTACAACAGGATTTTTATCGTTCGGATTATAATAAATATCATCTTCGACTATATACGAGCCTGCCCCGGCAAAACCCGTCACCAACATCGACAATATAATCAACAGGGCAAATTTTTTTGTTTTCATAATCATCTCTCCTTAATCTTAAATTACTCTATTGAAATTATATCTATTAGACTCTCTTTTGCAAGAATAGTTTAATGACCTTTATTAAAAAGAGTCTAAAAACAGACTAAATGCTGCATCCCACTCCTATAATTTTTACAAATATACTCTTTTCCACTTTATAAAGAGCCTTCACAAAAGGTTTTAACTCCCTTAAACAAAAAGCGCCCCCTTATGGAGAGCGCTTTGAAACCTACCGAATAATTCCTTTTTCCCCTACTGTTCCACGGGTCTCAAAGAATAACCGAAGAAAATAAGAGAAAATCCCCAATAAATAAAGGCAGCCGCACACAAAAAAATAATAGAAAACGCAGCCGTAAAAGGTGAAGCGAAGAATAACAATCCAAGTATCAACAATAACAACCCGTTAACCAAATACAACCACCAATATCTATGGGTAGAAACCATATTCAATGCAGAAAACAAATTCGCAATCCCTTTATACACAAAAATAAAGGCAAAAAAGAAAGGAAGCACAGCCTCGCTGAAAGATAAATTCCCGACTAATATAAACCCGATAAGTATATCGATAATTCCACCGGCAAGCCACCAACCCCATCCTCGAACTTTTTGTTTAACATTGCCCGATACAATGAGCTGAACAATTCCAAAAAGAATCAAAAGCCACCCTAACAACAGAGATAACACCTCGTATCCCAATGCCGGTTGAAACCATAACCACAATCCGCAAGGGATCATCAATATACCCGTAATAATCAAAGCCCACCAATATTTGGTCTTTCCCCAAAAGTGCATTGTTGCAATATCCATAATTATTTATTTTAAATGATACAATCTTTGCTATACAACACATGGGACACCGTAATTGTTTCAGTGACTACATCTTCAAATAAAAATCACGAGTAAGCATTATATATTCAAGAGTGTATCCCTCCCCTCTTTTCTCTATGGAAAAAGCATTTTCTTCCAATGGTCTACGAGCTCTACTCCACTCCGACAACAATCGTTTAGGAGCTTTACCCGAAATACCCGAAACATAAGTAAACCGCACCGGATAGAATCCATACAACGAAGCAATAAAAATAAGATGTTCTTGTAAATCGGCCGGAGATACCAAAGATAACTTCCCATCGGGCAACAATAAATAGGACGCACCCTTGAATAAAACTTCATAATCAAGAGTTCCCGTATGTCGAGCCTGTTCTCTCTTGCCATCGGGAGGGAGCAAAGAATCTATGAAATAAGGAGGATTAGATAAAATATGATGATACACCGGCTTTGTAGTTTTATCGTAAAACCTACAAAAATCCATACAATATACCGTTATCCTATCCTTCCACGGAGAAAGAGAGACATTGAATGCCGCTTCACTGGCCGCACCGAAGTCCAATTCTACTGCATCGATTCGAGCCAAAGAACGTTGAGCCGCCATAATCGCTATCAATCCTGTTCCTGTACCGATATCCAAAATGCGATTCGATTTTTCCACCCTGCTCCAAGCGCCCAATAATACGCCATCGGTACTGACTCTCATTGCCGAACGCTCCTGATGTATCGTAAACTGTTTAAACTTAAAAAAAGAATTTGCCATACCATCACTCATTTGCCCTGCAAAATAAACAAAAAAACATAATAATTTCGACAATGCCATGCTATTTGCTTAACTTTGGCACGCGACTTGTACAATAAAGTAAAACGATAGGTAAAAATAGGTTTAATGAAAAAACGACAAACCTAAACCTGTCAAAATGTCAATATTTAATCATACACCTAAGAACAATTATATGATCTGCGAAAACGACGAAAATACACCATCGATTATGCCTCTGTTTACAGAAATATCAGGACAAAACGATTCGGAATGTAAGACTTTAAATACAAAAGGATTGCCCATTCTTGCATTACGCAATATGGTATTATTCCCGGGAGTGGCTATCCCTGTCAACGTAGGAAGAACCAAATCCTTACAGTTGATCAAAGATGCCCAAAACAGTCACACCCCTATCGGTGTGGTTTGTCAGCGAGATGCCGCCGTAGAGGATCCGGGAAAAGACGATTTATACGAAGTAGGAGTTATCGGTGAAATCATCAAGATTCTGGAAATGCCCGACGAGAGTACGACTGTCATATTACAAGGGAAAATGAAACGGTTTAGAATCGACGAAATTACCGAAACGCTCCCTTATATGAGAGCCAATGTATCGCTGGAAAATGAAATTTTACCCGATGCCAACGACAAGGAATTCGAGGCTTTGGTTTCCGCCTTGAAAGACTTGACTTTCGAACTGTTGAAAAATATCGGAGAACAAGCCAAAGAATTAGTATTTGCCATTCGGAATATAGATAGTGCGCATTATTTGGTCAATTTCTTAGGTGCGAATATTCCGTTATCTGCAACCCAAAAGCAAGAATTGCTCACCATCAGCAATATCAAAGAACGTTTGTTCAAGCTCTATGAAATGCTGACGCAAGAGGCTCAACTCTTACAAATCAAGGCCGACATACAGTCCAAAACGCGCGAAGACTTGAATCAGCAACAAAGAGAGCACTTCCTGCAACAACAGATACGCACCATACAGGAAGAATTGGGTGGGAACATGCAAGACCAAGATATTCAGGAATTGCGTGAACGAGCCGAAAAAAAGAAATGGGACAGTAAAACTGCCGAGATTTTCGAAAAAGAAATGAGAAAACTCGAAAGACTACACCCTCAATCGCCCGACTTCTCTGTACAATATACCTATTTGGACACGTTGTTAGAGCTTCCGTGGAACGAATATACCCAAGATAATTTCAACCTCAATCATGTCCAGAAACAATTAGACAAAGATCACTACGGATTGGATAAAGTCAAAGAACGTATCATCGAACATTTGGCTGTGCTGAAATTAAGAGGTGATATGAAGTCACCTATCATCTGTCTGTATGGTCCTCCGGGCGTAGGAAAAACTTCGTTGGGAAAATCTGTCGCAGAAGCGTTGAACAGAAAATATATCCGTATCTCATTAGGCGGCCTACATGACGAAGCCGAAATAAGAGGACATCGCCGTACCTACATAGGAGCAATGCCGGGACGTATCATACAAGGGCTCATCAAAGCAAAAAGCTCGAACCCCGTTTTCGTATTGGACGAGATAGACAAAATAGGAAACGATTTCAAAGGCGATCCGGCTTCGGCCTTACTCGAAGTATTGGATCCAGAACAGAATAATGCGTTTCACGACAACTATATCGACATCGATTACGATTTGTCGAAAATTTTATTCATCGCTACTGCCAACAATTTAAATACCATATCCCAACCTCTGCTCGACCGCATGGAACTAATTGACATCAGTGGATATATTATCGAAGAGAAAGTAGAGATAGGACGTCGGCATCTAGTACCGAAACAACTCGAAAATCACGGATTAAAGGAAGGTGATGTCATTATTCCCAAAAAAGTAATGGCTGCAATAGTCGACCAATATACCCGCGAATCGGGCGTTCGGGAACTCGATAAAAAAATAGCCCGCATCATGCGAAAAGTCGCTCGACTGAAAGCCTCCGGTAAAGAATATAACCCCACCCTTTCTATCGACGATCTGCACGAATATTTGGGTGCTCAGGAATACAACCGGGACAAATATGAAAACAACGATTATGCCGGTGTCGTAACGGGACTGGCATGGACAGCCGTCGGAGGTGAGATTCTGTTTGTCGAGTCGAGCCTGAGCAAGTCGAAAGGAGAAAAGCTCACCTTGACCGGGAACTTGGGTGATGTAATGAAAGAGTCGGCGGTAATTGCCTTGCAATATATCAAATCGCATGCTTCGCTATTGGGTATCGATGAAGACATCTTCGATAAATGGGCCGTACATATCCATGTGCCGGAGGGTGCTATACCCAAAGACGGACCCTCGGCCGGTATTACGATGGTAACTTCGCTAGCCTCGACTTTTACCCAACGAAAAGTGAAAGACCATTTAGCTATGACGGGTGAAATCACGTTACGGGGAAAAGTCCTTCCCGTAGGCGGTATCAAAGAAAAAATCCTCGCGGCCAAACGTGCAGGAATACGAGAGATCATACTCTCCGAAGAAAACCGAAAAGATATAGAGGAAATCAAAGAGTCCTATTTGAAAGGACTCACATTCCACTATGTAAAAAATATTACCGATGTCCTGAAAATAGCATTGACCGACGAAAAAGTAAAAAATGCCATTGACATTAAATAAAAGAGATTATGAGAGAGTGGAAAGTGACCGACGGATACAAAGTAAAAGCTGACGAGCTATCGTGGGAAGAGTTGAAAAACGCAACAGAAAACGTCATCGAAGAGAAACGCAAGTCTCATCGCATTGTCGTGCTCGACGGATACGGTTTGAATCCCGGAGACTTGTCGTGGGAGGGTATCGAAAGAATGGGTGAATTCACCGTTTATGACCGTACCTCTGTTGACGAAATCGTATCGCGGGCTGCTTTGGCCGACATCGTTCTCACAAACAAGACTCCATTGAGCGCAACCACATTGGAGCAACTACCTCATTTACGCTACATCGGTGTATTAGCCACTGGGTATAATATCGTCGATGTAGAAGCGGCAAAGAATAGAGGTATCGCAGTTACCAATATACCGGCTTACAGCAGCGAGTCGGTCGCTCAAATGGTATTTGCTCATCTGCTCAACATAGCCAGCGACGTTGCCGCCCATTCACAATGTGTGAAATCGGGAGAATGGGCGGACTGTAAAGATTTCACTTTTCAGAAAAGTCCCATATTCGAAATTGCAGGAAAAAATATCGGTATCATCGGGTTCGGTAATATAGGCAGCACAGTCGCAAGAATCGCTCATGCTTTCGGAATGAATGTTTTAGCCCAAACATCGAAAAAGAAAGACCAACTGCCCGACTATGTCACTCCCGTAACATTGGAGACCTTACTAGCCGAAAGCGATGTAATCACCTTGCATTGCCCCTTGACCGACACGACTCGTAATCTGATAAACGCCCGAACCATCGGGCTTATGAAGCCATCGGCCATTGTCATCAATACAGGACGGGGGCCTCTCGTTAACGAGCAGGATTTGGCCGACGCTTTGAACGAAGGTCGAATTAAAGCGGCCGGGGTAGATGTCCTATCGCAAGAACCTCCTCGAAAAGACAATCCGCTTATACACGCCCGTAATTGTTTCATCACTCCTCACATCGCATGGGCCACTTTCGAAGCTCGAGAAAGATTGATGAAGATTGCAACCGACAATATCCGGCAATATTTGGAAGGGCACACGGTAAATCAAGTGAATATCTAAAATTACTAAATTAATCTACAACTATACCGAAAGGTCGTAAAAGCCCGATTACTCCCGCCAGAGAGAATCGGGCTTTTCTCAATGAATTATGACGGGGATCTATTTCATATCCGATCGCAGTAGAGAAATCGGCTTGTTCTAAATTCGTATGAAAAAATACGGTTCTATTTAATACGGCACGATCGAAATTAGCCTCCGCAAGATTACATTCGGTAAAATCCGCTTCTTCCAAATTGCAATCGATAAAGTTACATGACTTCAACTTCATACCGATAAACGAAGAAAACTGCAACAGACATTTCTCAAAATCAAACGAAGAGAGCAATCCCTTACACCCGGTAAAATCGACCCCCAACATCTTACACCCCACGAATCTCACATCTTGAAAAGAAACTCCGTAAATTTTACATAAACTAAAATCACAACGAATAAACTCACACCGAGAAAATAATACGTTTGTCAGTTTTGCACGGGCAAAACTGCATTCTTCGAATGTACACCCGTAAAACTCTCTATCCGATTCAATATCCGAAAAATCTACGCCTTTATATTTCAAGTCCTCTTTCATTTTTTTACCTCTAATTTATTACATTTCGCTTTTATGCAAAGATAAAAGGATTCTTCGTCTCGAAAATAAAATTCAAGAAAATTTCGGGTCAATGTATTTCCCATTACAAAAGAATATATAAATTTGTAAGGTATAATTTCAGCAGACCTGATACCTATGAAATATATCGCCCTACCGGATAAGGCCGTACGCCGTCTGTCTTTCTATTTGGCTATGGAGGAATACATAGCCCATAATCGGCCCGGTGAAGATTGCTTTTTCATGTGGCAGGTCAATCCCACGGTCATTTTCGGAAGAAACCAATTGATGGAAAACGAAATCAATTTCGACTATGTCCGCTCTCATGGAATAGAATATTACCGTCGTAAATCGGGAGGAGGTTGTGTCTATGCCGATTTCAGCAACATCATGTTCTCGTATATTACCGACGATTTCAATGTCAGTTTCACATTCGACCGTTACCTGCAATTAATCGCTCACACACTCAACAAACTGGGGGTAAAAGCTATCGCCTCAGGGAGAAACGATATTACCGTCGATGGTAAAAAAGTATCGGGAAACGCTTTCTATCGCACATCGGGCAGAAGTATCGTCCACGGTACTATGCTCTTCGATACCAATCTCGAAGATTTGGTTCTATCCATTACCCCCAACAACGAGAAACTCATTACTAAGGGAATCGAATCCGTCAGAAAAAGAGTAACCAACCTTAAAGAATATCTCGACATCGACATCGAAGAATTCAAGAGATTCATACGCTCGTCACTTTGTGATCACGAAGAATGTCTGACTCAAAAAGATATCGTTCACATTGAAAAAATAGAAACGGAATACCTCCGGGACGAATGGATATTGGGAAACAATCCCCGCTACACATGGATACGGAAAGGTTACGTCCCTGCCGGCGAAATAGAAATACGATTGGAAATCAAAAACGGAATCATCAAATCGATGAATTTAGTAGGAGATTATTTTCTCGTCGGAGAAATCGACGAATTTTTGAACAAATTTCAAAACGTTCCTTTCACACCTCAGTCTGTCAACCGCATACTCGATGACAATCCCATCGAGAACTATATACGCCAGCTGAGCAGAAAAAGTTTCATCGATATATTATTCAATAACAATTAAAAAATTCTATAACAAAAAACCTGTTGACTATGGAAGATATATTAAAAACATGCCTGTACCAAAAACATCTCGACTTGGGAGCCAAAATGATGCCATTCGGCGGATTCGACATGCCCATCGAATATACGACAATCATCGAAGAGCATAATGCCGTACGCCATGCCGCCGGAATATTCGATGTTTCTCACATGGGCGAAATTCTCATCACAGGCCCCGATAGCGAGCGATACATCAATCATATTTTCACCAACGATATTCGAAATGCCGAAATCGGTAAAATCTTTTACGGCATGATGCTGTATCCCGAAGGTGGAACGGTAGACGACTTGCTGGTTTACAAAATGGGAGAAGAGCGATTTTTCTTGGTAGTAAATGCATCGAACATTGCAAAAGATTTCCAATGGATTGTGGAACATAGCACCGGATATGATCTGAAAATAGAAAATTTGTCGGACTACTACGGAGAAGTTGCCGTACAAGGACCTCACGCCGAAGCCTGCATAGAAAAACTTCTGAACCTCGATGTGAAAGACCTGCTTTTCTATACCTGCAAAGAAATGAAATACGAGAACGAAACGATAATCGTATCGCGCACCGGATATACGGGAGAAGACGGCTTCGAACTATACGGTAGCCACGATTTCATCAATCGGGTATGGGATATATTGGTGGATTCCAAACAAGTTCTTCCCTGTGGATTAGGTTGCCGCGACACGCTGCGGTTCGAAGTAGGTCTTCCCCTGTATGGACATGAGCTCGAAAAAGACATTACTCCCATCGAAGCCGGGTTGGGTATGTTCGTAAAACTCGACAAGGAAGAATTCATCGGCAAAGAGGCCATCATTTTGCAAAAAGCAGAAGGCATAAAAAGAAAAATCGTAGGCATCGAATTAGCAGACAAAGCCATTCCGCGTAGCGGCTACGAAGTTTATGCCGATGGAAAAGTTATCGGACACGTCACCACGGGTTACAATTCCATCTCTACCGGGAAAAGTGTATGTATGGCTCTCATCGACAGTGCGCACGCCGCATTGGGGACCGAAGTGGAGATACACATTCGCAAAAAATTTTTCAAAGGAACGGTTGTTAAGAAACGCTTCTACGAAAAGAATTATAAAAAATGATTTATTGACAACTTAAAAACAAATAATTATGAGTACAGTATTAGACGGACTTTATTACTCCGAATCACACGAATGGTTAAAAGTAGAAGGCGAATTTGGATATATCGGTATCACGGATTATGCACAACATCAATTAGGTAATGTCGTTTACGTTGATCTTCCCGAAGTGGACGACGAACTGAATCAAGGAGAAGAGTTCGGTGCAGTCGAAAGCGTAAAGGCCGCCAGCGACCTGTTATCGCCCATCAGCGGTATCGTCGTGGAGATTAACGACAAACTGGAAGACAAGCCCGAATTATTGAACGAAGATGCTTTCGGGAACTGGATTTGCAAAGTTAAAATCAACGATAAGGCCGAACTGGACAGTCTGATGAATGCCGAAGCCTACAAAGCCATTTGCGAATAATCGACGGAGGAACACATCATGTACAAATATTTCCCGCATACCGAAGCCGATATTTCCGAAATGCTGGGGAAGATAGGATTATCGTCTCTCGATGAGCTTTATGCCGAGATTCCCGAAAACATTCGCTTCGACAAAGATTATGATTTGAAAAAATCAATGTCCGAAGATGAAGTCAGAAACTACTTTCGGGAATTAGGAAAGACGAACAAAAAACTCATTCCCTTCGCCGGAGGCGGCGCTTACGATCATTATGCCCCTGCGGTTATCGGCCAACTCATCTCCCGTTCGGAATACCTCACGGCTTATACTCCCTATCAGCCCGAAATTTCTCAGGGAACACTACAATATATATTCGAGTTTCAAAGCATGATATGCGAGCTGACCGGTATGGAATGCTGCAATGCTTCCATGTACGACGGAGCTTCGGCCGCGGCCGAAGCCATGCTCATGTCGATTGCCCATGCCAAGAAACGCAATAAAGTCATTGTTTCCCGAACATTGAATCCCAGAGTCATCGAGGTTATCGAAACCTACGCCCGTTTCCACGGGGTAAATCTGGAAATGATTCCCGAAAAAGAAGGTGTCACCGACAAAGCCGTCATGGAGAAACTGCTCGAAGCCGACGATGTGGCCGGTGTTATTGCAAGTACCCCGAACCGCTATGGAATCATCGAAGACTTTTCCGGATTCGCCGACAATGCTCATGCACACAAAGCGTTGTTTATCGTCTATGCCGACCCCTCGGCTATGGCCGTGCTGAAAACGCCCGGCGAATGGGGAGCCGACATCGCTTGCGGCGACGGACAGACATTGGGGATGCCTTTGAATTTCGGAGGCCCTTATGTCGGTTATCTCGCAGCCACCCGCGATTTAGTACGGAAATTACCGGGACGTATCGTCGGAGCCACAACCGATGTGGACGGTAAACGGGCGTTTGTACTTACCTTACAGGCAAGGGAACAACATATTCGTCGCCAAAAGGCGAACAGCAACATTTGTTCCAACCAATCCCTCATGGCTCTGTATGTAACGATATATATGGCTCTAATGGGAAAACAAGGAATGAAAGAAGTCAATGAGAAATCCTATGCGGGAGCGCACTACCTGTGCGACAAATTGCTGGAAACGGGTAAATTTTCGCTCTGTTTCGACAAGCCGTTCTTAAAAGAGTTTGCCGTAAAAACGACATTGAATCGGGACACACTCCTGAAACATCTCGAAGAAAAAGGCTTCTTGGCCGGTATTCCCGTCGAGGGAACCGAGGACGCTCTCCTATTCTGCGTGACCGAAAAACGCACCCGGGAAGAAATAGACAATCTGGTATCATTAATCGAAAAGGAGGGATAAGCCATGAAATACTACGATAAGCTGATTTTTGAAATTTCAAAACCGGGACGCATAGGGTATTCCCTGCAACAATCCGACTTCGGAAACTATTCCTTAACCGACCTCCCGCAATCTTTACGCAGAGGGACGGAGGCCGAACTCCCCGAAGTGAGCGAACTCGATGTCGTGCGTCATTATACCAACGTCTCCAATAAAAATTTCGGAGTTGAAACCGGATTCTATCCATTGGGTTCTTGTACGATGAAATACAATCCTAAAATCAATGAAGAAATGGCTTCTATGGAATCGTTCACGGCATTGCACCCATTACAATCCGAGAATTCCATACAAGGGGCTTTACGTCTTTATTATGAATTGGCTCATGCTCTATCCGAGATTTCAGGTCTGGCCGAATTTACACTAAATCCATTTGCCGGAGCCCACGGTGAATTGACCGGTCTAATGTTGATGAGACAATACCACATCAAGCGAGGAGACTTGAAGCGCACCAAAGTAATCGTCCCCGACAGTGCCCACGGTACAAATCCCGCCAGTGCAGCAGTGTGTGGGTTGGAGATTGTGGAAGTTCCTTCCACGCCCGAAGGTACGATAGACGTCACGAAACTCGAACCGTTGCTCGACGATACGATAGCCGGTATCATGATGACCAACCCCAACACATTGGGTATTTTCGAGAAAGAGATACCCAAAATTGCCGAATTGGTACATGGTTGCGGAGGCCTGCTCTACTACGACGGAGCGAACCTCAATCCCTTGCTGGGGCGTTGCCGTCCCGGCGACATGGGTTTCGACATTATGCACATCAATTTGCATAAAACCTTTTCCACCCCTCACGGAGGAGGCGGCCCCGGCAGTGGACCCGTAGGCGTTGCCCCTGCGCTCGTCGATTATTTGCCCCGCCCAAGAATCGTTAAAAAAGGCGACAAATATTCCATCGAAGGAGGAACCGACAGTATGGGGCGCATTTCGGGATTCTTCGGGAACTTTGGAGTGATGATGCGAGCATACGCCTATATCCTATCACTGGGAAAAGAACAGATAAAACACGTGGGAGAGTTAGCGACATTAAATGCGAACTACGTAAAAGAATCGCTGAAAGACTGTTACTATCTGCCCATCGAAGGCATCTGTAAACATGAATTCGTATTCGACGGATTGCTCGACAAGTCCACAGGAGTGACTACATTGGACATCGCCAAACGACTGCTCGACTACGGCTACCATGCGCCCACGATCTATTTCCCCTTGTTGTTCCATCAGTCGATTATGATCGAACCGACCGAAACGGAATCGAAAGAGACTCTCGACGAGTTCATAGAGGTGATGCGCACGGTCGCCCACGAAGCGATCGAAAACCCCGATTTGGTAAAAAGCGCGCCCCACTCCACTCCGGTGAGAAGGCTCGACGAAACCACAGCGGCGAAAAATCCGATTTTACGATTCAAAGATTTACAAAAACAATCATAATATTCAACTATCGGAGACCGAGAAAGAGACAAACCTCTTTCTCCTCTCCGATTTTTTATAAAATTCAAGTATGAACAGCGATGTCATCATCATCGGAGCCGGCCCCGGAGGTTACGAAACGGCCGTATACGCAGCGAAAAAGGGGCTGAGTGTAACCTTGTTCGAACAGCGGAAAGCAGGGGGAACCTGCCTCCACGAAGGCTGTATTCCTACAAAATGCCTTTGCCGTAGCGCCGAAATAGCCGATACAATAACCGATTGCGATACATGGGGATTCCATGTTTCTGCCCCGACAATCGATTTCCGACGTATCATGGAACGGAAAAACGAGGTTGTCGCCCAACTGACATCGGGCATAGAATTTCTATTGAAGCACAAACTCATCACCTACATTCCCGAACGTGCCGAACTGTTCGATGCACATACGGTAATATCGGAATCGGGTGAGAAATATACTGCCGAACACATACTCATCGCTACCGGCTCGACAGCCAAAAGACCTCCGATCGAAGGTTGTGACCTACCCGGCGTACTCACTTCGACCGAAATGCTCGACATCGACCATATTCCCCAAAAACTGTGTATCATTGGAGCCGGAGTCATCGGGCTCGAATTCGCCTCTATCTTCCGTAGTTTCGGTAGCACGGTCACCATGCTCGAATACGCCAAAGAAATTCTTCCCAACTTCGACAGCGACATCAGTAAGCGGCTGAAACAAGTACTATCCAAACGGGGTATCGAATTTTACAACCAGGCTGCCGTCGAATCGATTGAACGAAGCGGAGCACAACTGCTCGTGCACTACACCCACAAAGGTAAAGAATGCTCCACCGAGGCCGACATCGTCCTGATTGCCGTAGGTCGAAGCCCAAGAGTAAAGGGCATTGGGCTGGATAATGCCGGTATACAATATTCACCCAAAGGAATCGAAACCGACGATACGCTCCGAACCAATATCCCCGGGATCTATGCCATAGGCGATGTAAACGGTCATTGCATGCTTGCTCACGCCGCATCTTTTCAAGGTCGCAAAGTAATCGACCACATTCTCGGTATCGACAATAGAATAAAACTCGACATCATTCCTGCGGCTGTTTTCACTCGTCCAGAAGCCGGTATGGTGGGACTCACCGAGGAGGAATGCAAACAACGCGGCATACCGTTCACGGCAAAAAAAACTTTGTTCCGAGCCAATGGAAAAGCCATCAGTATGGGAGAGCCTGACGGTCTGTGCAAACTCATAGCCGATGAAAACGGAAAAATCATAGGAGCACATATATTCGGAGCTCATGCAGCCGATTTAGTGCAGGAAGTATCTGCCCTCATGAACAGAGAAACGACCGTAGCCCAATTAAAAGAAATGATACATGCACACCCCACTCTTTCGGAAATTCTGCAAGAGTGTGCCCGGGAATTCTAAACACCATCTACCATAAAGAAAGGCTTCCTACGTTACGGGAAGCCTTTCTTTATATTTAATCATTCCCTCTTACTACAAACTTAGGCCTCATGTAGGGACTTCTCCGACACATCGAAAACATCTTCCTCATTCATATCGACATGAAGAAAGTAAAAAACATAATTTGACAACAAAAAAGTACATATATGTATATATATTCATATTCAACATATAATGCACGCCGAAAGGGACAAGGATTTCTGAAACCCGGTTCTTCTTATACAACGAATATCATGCGTATCTCACCAGCTATTCGTATACACCGACAACTCCCATTAAATATCAACAAAGGAATAAAGAAAAACGAAAGGGTTTAAAAAAGGAAAGGTTGTCTCACGACAACCAATCTTCATTAACCTTAAATCTAATACTATGAAAAACACATTGCAAATGTATGAATTTTC
>ENA-ORTU01001269-ORTU01001269.1-human-gut-metagenome-genome-assembly--contig:-NODE-1269-length-26261-cov-2.946463_pt1 | contig 26261 bp, 22 predicted proteins | sample MGYA00241910_ERZ509184 | MGnify/ENA primary metagenome ERZ509184 (study PRJEB26280, sample SAMEA2338847) | human gut metagenome | biome: human gut; feature: human-associated habitat; material: faeces... | reverse complement strand
CCGAGATCGGCGGCTCTATCAGCTTATAGCCCTTCCACTTCAGCACACGGAATTTAAAATCAAGCAGTTCCGCTGGGACACGGAGTATTGCGGCGGCAGAGAAAAAAGTGGTGTCACGGTTGAGTGTTTCAAGGACATCCTGGTCTCTGAGTAAATACTCGGCAGCAAACAGATTGGCGTCCTTCTCCAACAGCGAGCTCTCATCGAATAGGCCGATATCGTGAAATGCGTGAATGCCCGAATGACGGTGCAACACTGCATGACCCAGCTCATGGGCGACAATGATTCGCTGAACTGCTTCCGGCAGGTCACAGTTTACCGTGATCGTTCGTATCCGCTTGCTCTCTAAGTAAAACCCTTTTATGGCATCCGGGGCGTTTCCGAGGGTCTGACTGAGCAGAAGGATGTTCATGTCCTCGCAAAGCCGGAACGGATCGCTTTCGTGGTATTTCTTTTGTAGGGCTTCGACTGCGCCGCACACTTCTGCGTATGACACAGGCTCACCTCCTCCTTATGTAAAATGGGTATACTGACCCCATGCTGTAATTATACAACGGTAACTGTCCCATAAAACGGACATTACTTGTTCTTGCGACCAAATTTCACCTTTGCTTCATCCTTGCAGGCGACATACGCCCGCATGACCGCCTCAAAGAACTGGTCTTTCTGTTCCTGGGACAGTTCACCACCTGCGAACAACGCAGCATTGTCTCGGAGGAGCTGGTCAACATCACGGGCTCCGGAAGATCCGTACCGTTCACGGGCCTCTTCAAGATAGCCGTCTTTCTCAATGTCGGCCATTGGGTCGAGGCAGGAATCGTCGGAAAGATACTTTGAGGATATATTCAGCGCTTTTGCGAGCTTCAACATCGTGGAAGCCCTGGCAATTGCGCCACCGGACTCATAGGAAGCAATTGTCCGCTTGGAAACGCCAGTGCTATCAGCAAGTTGCTGTTGGGTCAGACCCGCTTGCTCTCTGGCCACCTTGATCTTGTCCGAGAAAGTCATAGGATACCTTCTTTCGATAAATTTCATCTCGTAACTTCATCAACTTCATCTGAGCTATTGACAAAACTTCATCGACAGGCTATTATGTAGGTGAAGTTTGATGAAGTTACGAATATAATATACTTCACTTTCTTCACCTTGTCAATAGGTTTTGATGAAGTTTTGTTGAAGGAGATGGAATTATGCAGAATCATGCCATTCTCCACAGTGATCTGAATTGCTTTTACGCTTCCGTTGAGACAATGCTCGACCCAAGTCTTAGAGGAAAGGCGGTGGCAGTCTGCGGCTGCACGGAGGACAGACACGGCATTGTGCTTGCCAAGTCTGAACTGGCGAAGAAAGCCGGTGTAAAAACTGGGATGGTCAACTGGGAGGCGAAGCAGTGCTGTCGTGACCTTATTATCATACCACCGCAATACGACCAATATCTCAAATACTCGAAGCTCACCCAAGCTATCTACCAGAGATACACGGATATGGTGGAACCTTTCGGCATGGATGAATGCTGGCTCGATGTGACCGGCAGCCGGTATGTCTGCGGGGATGCCCGGATGATTGCTGAAAATATCCGCCGCTCTGTAAAGGAGCAACTCGGTCTGACCGTCAGCATCGGCGTATCCTTTAATAAGGTGTTCGCCAAATTGGGGTCCGATCTAAAAAAGCCGGATGCCATCACAGAGATCTCACCGGAGTCATACAAAGAGAAGGTCTGGCCGCTCCCATGCAGTGATATGATCTATTGCGGTCCTGCCACCACCAAGAAGCTGGCGCAGTACGGCATCCATACGATCGGAGATGTTGCCGCGTGTGACCCGTTGTTTCTGAAAGGGCTTCTGGGGGTGAACGGTCTTGCGCTCTGGACCTACGCCAATGGCAGAGATCATTCCAGGGTGATGCATAAGGATTTCGTTTCCCCTGTTAAATCGGTCGGCCACGGCATCACCTGTGTTTCCGACCTGGAAAACGAAGAAGAGGTGTGGAAGGTCATTTTCGCTCTTTCGCAGGATATCGGCCACCGCCTTCGGCTGCATAACCTCGCTACCCGTACCGTCCAAGTCCATGTCCGAGGCAATGATCTGTTCGGCTCACAGTATCAATGCAAGCTGCCACTCAAGACACAGCTTCCCTCGGAGATTGCCGCTGCCGCATTTCGGAGTTTTAAAGAGCGGTATTCTTGGAACACGAAGGTCAGAAGAGATAAAGTCAAAATGCCGGGGCTAATGTATCAATAAACGATGTTTTTCAAATATTTTCTGCTTTATGTCCGTGCTATGAAGCGCTGAAAGCGAAAGCGGCGAAGTTCGACGCGGTGGAAGAAGCAGGAAAGACCGATTTGCAAAAGGCGCAGGGCTGCCGGGATTTCCGAGCGGGCTCTGCGCCTTTTTTATTTTCAGAAAAATAGCGCCCCGGGCCGAAGGATGGGTGACCGCGGGGCGCTTGACAGATTTACAATTGAATTATATAAAACCGCAAAGGAAATGTCAATAGAAAATTCGAAAAAATGTGGATATTTTTCATGTTTTTAACCTGCTTTTAACGTATTCTTTTCTTTTACCTTTGCAGAAGTCTATTGCAAACCGACACGCAGCGTGGTACAATCGACTTAAAGAAGTACGTGGAGGAGATTTTGTCGTGAACATGAAAACAATCGGTTCCGCCGTTGTAATCATCTTGGCCGCCATAGTCGGGCTATTCCTCGGCGCTGCCATGAACGACGGGTTAAGCGGCTCCATACTGCTCGCGGTCATCGCAGGGTTCGTCTGTGTGATCTATACGATTGAAAACAGTGGCAAGAAGTAGGGGATTTTTTATGATTTTACGGTTTAAACAGCGCTTTTTTTCATGGTTCGACAGCTACGATATTTACGATGAGAACGGCAACACGGTGTATGTCGTCAAAGGGCAGTTCTCCTGGGGACACTGCCTGAAAATTTTTGGCGCTTACGGTGAAGAGATCGGCACGGTAAAAGAACGCATCTTCACGTTCATGCCGAAATTCGAAATGTATTTTAAAAACCAATATGTCGATTGCATCAGCCGCGAATTTGCACTTTTTAAGCCGAAATACAACGTGGAATGCAACGGCTGGCATGTGGAGGGCAACGTTTTGGAGTGGGATTATACTGTTGTTTCCGGAAACGGTCACGATGTGGCAAGCATCTCCAAAGAGCTGTTCAACTGGACGGACACGTACCTTTTGAACATATACGACCCCGCAGACGCACTGTGCGTTTTGATGATCGTGCTTGCGATCGACGCCGAAAAGTGCAGCCGAAATAACGGCTAAACGCTATTTTCTGTACAGAAAAGACCTCCGCTCAAGACTGTTTGCCCCGAGCAGAGGTCTTTTCTTTCCCCAAAATTTAAAATGCGTAGAACAAAATGCCGAGACCGGCGGAAAGCACGATCATCAAAATGGGCGAGGGTGCTTTCTTTTTAAAGTGCTTATAGCCAAAGTGCAAAGTAATCAGCAGCAGCAAAATCACAACACCGCGCAGATCGACCTCGGGGGCGCTTCGTATGGTCGTAAAGCCGAATAGCGTGCTGAGGCCCATCGTCAGCGCCGTAGCCAAAATGAGCGCCACCACGCACGGACGCACGCCGGAGAGGAATGCCTGTACACCGGCGTATTTCAGCAGATTACTCAACACTGCCGCAATGAGCAAAATAATGACGAACGAGGGGAGCACCACGCCCAAAGTCGCGAGCAGACTGCCCAACACGCCGCCTTGCGAAGATCCGATGAACGTCGCCATGTTGACGGCAAGCGGGCCGGGGGTCGATTCGGACACCGCAATGAAGTTGATGAACTCGCTTTCCGTGAGCCAGTGATTCGAGAGCACGGCTTCGCGGATGAGGGAGATCATGCCGTAGCCGCCACCGAACGACACTGCGCCAATCTCAAGGAAGGTCAGGAATAATTTAAAATAGATCATTTCACGTCACCGCCTTTTCCACGCAGGCGCTGTATGAAGTAGGCCGCAAGACCAACCACACCGCTAAGCAAAATAAAGTAGATGGACGAAAACGAAACAGCGAAAACGGAAAACGCTATCATGCAAACCGCTACGCCTGTGACAAGCACGGTATTGAACGCCGTCTTTTCAAGACTTTTCAGCATGCGCACACCGGCGGAAAAGATGAGGTACACAACGCACACCTGAATTCCACGGAACGCGCAGGAAACGAATTTCAAACTCAAAAACTGATCAAAGAATAGGGAAATGAGGTAGATGATGACAAACGAAGGGATACACACCCCAAGCGTGGCCGTCGCCGCGCCGGGCACACCGGCAATGTGATAACCGATATACGTTGCGCTGTTAATCGCTATCGGGCCCGGTGTAGACTCCGCAATCGCGATCATGTCGAGGAACTCTTTTTTATCGATCCACTTTTTCTTGGCGATAAATTCATTTTCCAACAAGGCAACCATCGCATAGCCGCCACCGAACGTGAAAGCGCCGATCTTCAAAAATGTGAGGAACAGCATGCATAGTTTTTTCATTTTTCAACCCCATTTTCTGCTGATTTAAACACGATAATCATACACCGTTTCACCGAAAAAAGCAATAAAAAAGGAAGCAGGCGCACCTTTCGATGCGTTCCTGCTTCCTTTGCTTTATTTTAAATTACTTAGAGAAGAGGTTTGCCACACGGTTCCAGAAGCTGTCTTTGTTTTCAGTCTCGGTCGTGGTTTCTTCCGTGGTGCTCGTGCTGTTGCTGCTCGAGTCCGTTGCGGTGCGCATTACGTAGCTTACGGTCATATCCGTACCGTCTGCGCGGCCGGAGCCCTTGAAGCTGTCCGCACGATCCTTCATGATGTCAATCACGCGTGCCAGCGTGGAATCCGGGTCGGTAATTTCGCTGAAGCCGTCGAGCTTATCGTTGATTGTATCGGAGAACTCTGTCATGCCGTCGCTGAGTTCAGACGTGCCGTCTTTAAGTTCTGCGCCGCCGGTCTGGAACTGACCGATCGCATTCGATACGGTCTTGCTGGAGGAAGAGAGCGTCTCCATGCCGCCGAGCAGTTGGTTGGTGCCTGCATCGAGCGTGCCTACGCCAGTTGCGAATGCAGAGGTGCCGGTTGCAAGCTGAGAAGCACCGCTGCCAAGCTTTGCAGCACCGTCGGAAATCGCGTTGGCCGCACCGACAACCGTGTTGGTATCTGCCGGATTCTCTGCGTTATACAGCGCGCCGGTCAGCGTATCAACACTGTCCATCATTTCGCCTGCCTGCGAGGAGAGGTCTTTGAATTCACCCATCAAACTCTTGAGCTCATCGGTGTTAATGTCCGGAATTGCCGCTGCAACCTGCTGCACAGCGCTCTGCTTTGCCGCCGCAAGGTCATCGGAAGACGTTACTTTTTCTGTAACAATCGGGGCAACCTGTTCAGCAACCTTCGGGCCGACGGCCGATGCGATGGCGTTGGGATCGATGTCGGAAGCAATCTTTTCAACCATGCCAGAAACCTGCGCGGTTCCGTTACTGATGACTTCGGCGCTCGGGGTAGAGGTAGAAGCCGGCTCTGCCTGTGCAAGAGCTTTTAAAATAGCCTCTTTCTGCGCGTCATCGAGGTCAGGTGTACTATCATTTAAAGCCATCTCCACACAAGTTTTTGAAGCCTGATAACCTGCGGAATAACCGCTCTGATAAAGCTGTGTCGTAAGGGCTGCGGCTGCATTTGTGACATCTTCAGAGGAAGAAGCCGCCTGCACACTGCCCTTGATCGCTTCCGCCGTCTTCTGAGAAGCAACTGTTGCCGCATTGCTTGCAGCGGCTTCGGAAGCCGCTTTCGCTGCGCCGCTCGCCGCGCCATCGAAAACCTGTTCTACGCCTGCGCCGAGCTGTGCTTTGAGTGCTGTCATATCCGGGATTTCAACGGTCTCCAGCTTGCCGGAAAGCTCGGTCATTTTGTCTTCAAGCGCGGTCTTCTTTTCGGAAGCCTCTACAAGGCCCGGGACAAGCTGCTGATTCATAACGCCCGCAAGCTGTGCGGTACTGTTCTGCAGCTGAATAGCACCGAGGGAAAGCTCGCCGGTCTTCGTTGCCAAGAGCTGTGCGTTTTCAAGCAGGTTTCCCGTGCCGTTTGCAAGGGTCTGTGTGCCGTTCAAAGCGCTGTCCACGCCGGCATCGAACTGGCTGTAACTCGAAGCAAACGTGTCAAGGCTTTCGACAAGTGTACCCACAGCGTCATCCAGTGCGCCGGAACCATCCTTCAGCTGATCGATTGCATCGGTCAACTCATCCATCGTGTCGCCAAGCTCGTCGGAAACCTCATCGAGGTCGAGGTCGGAAAGGTTCGGAGCCGCGGCGAAGAGAAACGTCGGGACGGTGCAGTCCGTAACATCCGCTTCGAGGGTAAGGGTATCGAGCATCAGGTCGTCGAGCTTATCAAAGCTGTCGGGGAGCAGGTCGCTGACGGCTTCCTTCATGCCCGGCATCGCAAGGTAGCAGGCAACCTGTGTTTTGGAATCAGACTCCACAAGACCGTGCTCTGTCGTGATGTTCTTGAAGTTTTCGCTCGGCAGCACAGCCGCTGCAACGGTAAAGAACGGGGTATAGACGGTGCGCTTTTTACCGTTTACGGTCACTTCTTCGCCGGTGTTGTTCGTCAGCTTAACGGTTGCGACAAGGTGGCCGCTCTGACCCCTGAGTTCATCGGCCGTAACCGCCTTGCCGTCCAGCGTATACTCGATGGAAACGCCAACCGGCGCCTGTGCGCTGTTCTTGCCCTGATAATAAATATCGGTTTCGTCCGTCGTCCACTTGAGCGTATTGCCGGACTGTTCCGGCATCACGTCGCTCTTGAGGTTCTGGATATCGGAAAGGCCGCTTTCGTCGGTAACGGAATCAAAACCGTCGTCGCTGTGCAGCCAATCGCTGGTGATCTGCTCCTGCACGGAACCGTCTGCGTTCAGGATGAGATAAGAGGTTTCTTTTTTCTCAACGGCAGCATCCGCCGCAAAGGCCGGGGCAGCGCAGCCGAGGAGGAGAAGTGCGGAAATCGTAGCCGCAACGGATTTTGTAAGATACTTACTCATATTGATCGAGATCCTTTCTCTGAATCGATTATGCCTTTTTCTCGGTGATTTCGGGCTTTTTCAGCCAATGGAACGTGGTCTTTCTGAGAATTGGTTCCGTGATGACAAGCAGTGCCGGCAACACAAGCAGGATAACCGCCATACTGATGAGTGCGCCGCGGCTGATGAGCTTGCACAGCACGCCGATGAGTTCCATACGGGAGACGAGGGACACGCTGAACGTTGCCGCGAAGAAGGTGAGACCGCTTGTTAAAATACTCTGACTGCACTGTTCAACGGCAATTTGAGCCGCTTCCTTTACAGTGTGACCCGCGTTACGTTCTTCACGGAAACGCGTAGTCATGAGGATCGCATAGTCGACCGTTGCACCGAGCTGAATGGTGCCGATAACGATGCTTGCGATAAACGGCAGCGTCGTGCCGGTGAAGTACGGAATGCCGAGGTTGATCATGATGGCGCTTTCAATCGCCGCAACGAGCAGCACCGGAACAGAAGCGGAGCGGAACACGATGGCAATAATGACGAACACGACGATGATACTTGTGATGTTGACGTTATTGAAGTCGACATCCGCAACCTCGATCAAATCTTTCGTCATCGCGCCTTCTCCGGTGATGACGCCGTTCGGGTCGTACTTTTTCACAATATCGATCATTTCGGAGAGCTGGTTATTTTGCTCGTCACTGCCGCTCTTATAAGAGGAGTTTGCAAGGATCATCTTGTGGCCGCCGGCCTCGAAGATGTCGCGCACGTCGTCAGGAATAAACATTTCCGGGATCGCGCCGCCGACGAACTTTTCATAGCTCAAAACCTGGTGAATGCCGTCCACGCCGCTCAACTCATCGGAAAGATCGGAGAGGCTTTTTTCGGAAAGGGTATCGTCCACAATGATGAAGTGGGACGTTGTCATATCGAAGTCTTCCTTCAAGCGGTTCGTACCCGCAATGCCGGGAAGGTCCTGCGGAAGCGCATCAAAGATCGTGTAGTAAACGGAAGTCTTTGATTGTGCAATGAAGAACGGAATGAAGATTATGATAAACGCAATCAAAATCGGCACACGGTGCTTCACGACGAAGTTCGAGGTACGCTTGAGCTTCGGGATGAACGTGCGGTGCGTGTGCTTTTCAATGGCACGGCGGAACGTCATGATAAGGGACGGTAAAACCGTGATGGTGCAGATAACGCCGAGCAGAACACCCTTTGCCATGACGACGCCGATGTCTTCGCCGAGCGTAAGCTGCATGGTGCACATGGCAAGGAAGCCCGCAATCGTTGTAAGGGAGCTGCCGGTAATGGAGGAAAACGTCTTTTTAATAGCCGCCACCATGGCGTCCTCATCGGATGCCGCCGTCAGCTTTTCTTCTTCGTAACGGTGCAGCAGGAAGATGGAGAAGTCCATCGTAACACCAAGCTGCAGGACCGTTGCCAATGCTTCCGTAATGTAGCTGATTTGGCCGAGGAAAATGTTCGTGCCGAAGTTATAGACGATTGGGAACAGCATGCCGAGCATGAAGATAAGCGGCACAATCGTTTCTTTCAGGCTGAGGAACAGAATCAGCAACGAAGCGCCCACAGCGCAAAGGATATACAAGGGCATTTCTTTATTGATGAGGCTCTTGGTATCTTCCAAAATAGCCGACATACCACCGATGAAGCAATCTTTATTCAAGATGTTCTTGATTTGCTTCTGCGCGTTCATCGTTCTGGCATCTGCGCTCGGGGCATCGAACTGAACGATGAGCATCGTTGCGCCGGAATCGTTATAGAAGAACTTTTGAATATCGCTCGGAAGCATTTCCTTCGGCGTCGTCACATCGATAAAATCGCTCGTCCACATGACCTTCTGTACGCCTTCGACCCCTTCAAGATCGCTTTTCAGTTTTAAGGTATCAGGCGTAGACATGTTTTCAACTGTAATCATGGAAACCGATGCCATATTGAAGTCATCCTCCAAATACGTCTCGCCGATCATGGAATCCAGATCTTTCGGCAGGTAGGTCAAAATATCGTAGTTAATGTAGGTGCCGAGCGCACCGAACACCGAGGGGATCAAAAGCAGAACCGCTAAAACAAGAATCAGCTTTCTGCGCTTCACGATCCATCGTGCAAAGTGCTCCATTTAGCACCGCTCCTTTCATTCGGGAACCATCCCGTTTATTTCGTTATGTAGTTTAGTCCAAAAATGACCAATAGTCAATATTAAAAATGACGAACTGTGCAGGCAAAATAAATTGACTATTAGTCATTTTATTCAAATCTGTACAAAATGTTGTTTTTGGCTTGCTTTTTACGGCGTATCTGCCTTATACTATAAGACAAATAAAGTGATTACACAGTTAGATTTGAATGTTGGGAGGCCACAGCCATGCGCGGCGGTGTTGAGCAGAAAAAAGAACAGAAAAAGGAGGGGCTGCTCGAGGCGGCCTATCAGCTTTTCCTTGAAAAGGGCGTTAACAAGACCTCGGTCGATGAGATCGTAAAGAAAGCGAACGTCGCAAAGGGTACGTTTTATCTGTATTTTCACGATAAAACCCAGCTTCTGCAGCAGCTCACATACCGCATTTCCGCTCGTGTTTTGAGTGAGGCCTATGAATATGCGGAAGAGCATAAGACCGGCGTTTTTGTAGAAGACATCATCCTTATGGTCGATTACATCGTGGAATACTTTAAAAGAAGCCGTCTGACACTGCGGCTTTTAGAGCGCAATTTCTCCTGGCCGATGATTGAAAAGCAGCTTGATCTAAGAGAAGACCCGTTGTGGGACAAGCTTGTCACTGCCATTGAGAGCAGCTCGCTCGCCGTGGGCTGCACAGAAGATGTCTTATATAAGCGCGTGTTTTTGGTGGTTGAGCTCATCGGTTCCACTTGCTTTGCCACGATGATTGAAAATAAGCCGGATACAATAGATAATATGAAACCCGTGCTTTACGACATGGTGCGTAAGATGCTTGCGTAATGTAAAGCGTATCGACTTTGCAAAGTTGAGTTGCTTTGTAAAGCTATATTGACTTACACATAAACCTCCCGGGGTTGGTTTAAAGCTCGCCCCGGGAATTTTCTATGTTCGATTGAACTTTTTCGCAAGATATAGTAAAATAGAAACCGAAAAATGAGAAAACACAGAACCAACAGAACGGAGATCATTTGAACCTATGGATAAATCGGAAATTCTTGCACTGCGCCGCGCGGTGCTGGAAAAAGACTTTGCACGCATGAATGACCGCCAAAAGCAGGCCGTGTTCACCGTAAACGGCCCGCTGCTCATTTTAGCGGGCGCAGGCAGCGGAAAAACAACAGTGCTCATCAACCGCATCGCGAATATCCTGCGCTACGGCGACGCGTACAACAGCACCTATCTGCGTGACGATCTCGATGAAAATGATATTGCCGCGTGCAAAGCTTATATTGAAAACGGCACGCCGCTCACAACGGAAACACAGGAGCATTTGAGTGTTTCTGCCTGCGCGCCGTGGCGCATCATGGCTATTACCTTTACAAATAAGGCCGCAGGCGAGCTGAAAGACCGCCTGTGTTCCATGCTGGGCGAGACCGCCAACGACATTTGGGCATCGACGTTCCACTCCACCTGCGCGCGTATTTTGCGCCGTGACGGCGAGCGCATCGGGTATTCCTCGCACTTTACGGTGTACGATACCGACGACCAGCGCCGCTTGATGAAAAGCATCTTAAAAGAGCTCGATATTTCGGAAAAAAACATCACGCCAAAATCGATTTTGAACGAGATTTCCCGGGCAAAGGATTCTTTAATCTCGCCTGCTGAGTACGCCCTCACGGTCGGTGACGATTTCAGATTAAAGATTATCTCCCGCGCGTATACAACGTACCAAAAGCGTTTGGAAGACGCCGATGCTATGGACTTTGACGACCTCATCAACAAAGTAGTGGAGCTCTTCAAAAAATGCCCGGACGTTCTGGAATACTACCAGAACCGTTTCCGCTACCTAATGGTTGACGAGTATCAGGACACAAACCATGCGCAGTACACATTTGTGCGCATGCTGGCCGAAAAAAGCGGTAACCTCTGCGTGGTCGGCGACGACGACCAGAGCATCTACAAATTTCGCGGTGCGACGATTGAAAACATTCTGAGCTTTGAAAATACGTTTCAGAATGCGACGGTCATTCGTCTGGAGCAGAATTATCGCTCGACGCAGAACATTCTGGACGCTGCGAACGCCGTCATTGAGCATAACACCGAGCGAAAAGGCAAAACACTGTGGACACAGAACGGCACCGGCGCCATGATCCACCTGCACACAGCAGAAAACGAAACGGATGAAGCCGAACGCATCACGAAGATCATCTTAGACGGCGTTGCTGCGGGGCGGAAATTCTCCGATTACGCTGTTTTGTACCGCATGAACTCACAGTCGCTGACATTTGAACGCAATTTTGCAAAATCCGGCGTACCGCATAGAATTATAGGCGGCACGCGCTTCTACGAGCGCCGTGAGATCCGCGAGATGATCGCATATTTGAGCGTTATCAACAATCCGAGTGATGAAATGCGCCTGCGCCGCATCATCAACACGCCGAAGCGCAGCATTGGCGACCGCTCGGTCGAAGTCGCGGCGCAGATCGGTCAGCAGACGGGTGAGACACTGTTTGAGGTCGTCTCGCACGCGAAAGACTATCCCGCACTGTCCCGTGCCGCAAACAAAATGACGCTTTTCGCCGCACAGATGCAGGGACTCATCGAGCTCAACAACGACGAAAAAGTCACGCTCGGCGAGCTTTATGACGAGCTTGTGGAGCGCATCGATTACCTGAATTTTCTTAAGACCGACGACCCGGAATCCGCAGAAGACCGCGCCGCGAACGTGCAGGAGCTTGCTTCCAACCTGCGCCGTTTTGAGGAGGAAAACCCAGAAGGTACGCTTTCGGATTTTCTCGAAGAAGTTTCGCTCATTACGGACATCGATAATTACGATAATAACGCCGATTCCGTCGTGCTCATGACGGTGCACTCCGCAAAAGGTCTCGAATTCCCGGTGGTGTTCCTGCCGGGCATGGAGGAAAACATTTTCCCGGGCATGGCGAGCGTATATGTACCGTCCGAAGTGGAGGAGGAACGCCGTTTGGCGTATGTTGCCATCACGCGCGCAAAAGAGGAGCTGTACATTTTCCACGCGGAATCCCGCATGATCTTCGGCATGACGAACCGCAACCGCGTTTCACGCTTTGTGGAAGAAATCCCGGAGACGCTCGTCGAGCACACCCGCTCCCGCGATTACGGCGCGCGCCCGGTCTCTATGCCAAGCTTCGGCGGCGCGAAGCCGTTCGGGGAAGCACCGAAAACAAAATCCGTTGCGGAAGCCGGCGGATTCACGCCGGAGCCGCGCGTAAAGCCCGCGCCTGCCGGTACATACCGCGTAGGCGATACTGTCCTGCACAAGGCGTTTGGCACGGGCCTCATCGTTTCCGCCACGCCGATGGCGAACGATACGCTGCTCGAAGTCGCGTTTGACAAAGTCGGCACCAAAAAGCTGTTTGCAAACTTCGCAAGACTGACAAAAGTATAAAAAAGTAAGCCGTGCACCTGTTTTTAAAGTGCACGGCTTATATTATTCAAATGCGGTTCTAATTTTGTCTGCCGCAGCCACAGCCGCAGTCGCTCGCTTTCGGCGGGAAAAATTCGTCGGTCGGGAAATCAATCTTGCGGAACAGCTCGCAGGGGTTGTCGCCGGAGGTGACGCATTCCTTATCCGGAATGCAGAAATCAAACGCGGGAATGAGCATCTGCACATTCCGCACAATCTGCACGATGGTAAACAGGCCGATCGTCACGTATACGGTGTTTTTCTGCTCTACCGTTTCAAACGCGCCGCCGTAACGGCTTGCAATGCAGTCCGGGATTACGCAGCAGGGCTCGCAGCCGCAGCGGCAGTGCTCGCAAAGCTTTGCGGAAAGCGCCACCGGCTGCGCGACCTGCACAGTCGCCTTGGGTAAGACCTTATTGCCCTGTAAATCGGCTTCGTCACGGCAGCTCTCGCTTGTAAACATCTTCACGTTGCCCTCACTGCCGTAGAGAATGACCTTCTTATTAAAAATTGAAATACCGCTCACGCGTTCGCAGCCCACTGTCGCGCCGCCGTACAGCTCCAAAGATACGTCAAAGAAAAACGTGAGATCAATGGAATAATACCCGCGGTTAAAGGGGATCGGCTGCATATCAATGTACACAGAGATTACATCAACGTCCCGCACCCGCACATTAGCGGAAGCGTCCACAACGGGCTGCACCGAGGCGGGAAACAGCACACGTAAATCCTCTAAGCAGTCTTTATCTGAACAGGAATCGTAAATGCGCATGGCATCTATGCAGACGGCTTCTTTTAACGCTGCGCCGTTTTCGCAATCGGGTGTCCGCTCATTTTCAGCCATATTTGTAAACCTCCTTTGTGGTTTCTCAATGCCATTGTACGGAAAAGGGCGGGTATTGTGCCTGTCCCGCCGCTTTGCTCGGTTTTTTCGCATTGTAAGAAATTTTTCGGTTGTATATTTCGCCACAGTTTGCTATAATGAATAGGAATGTACCGCGCTGCGGTGCAAAAAGTCGGCAAAGGCCGGCAAATTTACGCAGAAAGCAGTAAATGAAACTTATGGCATTGATTGTAATTGAAGGTCTGGACGGCAGCGGCAAAGGCACGCAGGCAAAGCTTTTGTATGATTACGCCTTATCGCGCGGCCGCGCACGGCAGATAACGTTCCCGGATTATGACTCTCCGTCTTCATCGCTTGTAAAAATGTATCTGAAAGGCGATTTCGGAAAAGAGGCGGGAGACGTGAACGCCTACGCCGCAAGCGCATTTTACGCCGTGGATCGCTTTGCAAGCTACCGCATGAAGTGGAAAGACGATTATGCAAGTGGTGTGCCGATCATCTCCGACCGCTATGTGACATCCAACATTGTATATCAATTAAGTAAGCTGCCAAAAACGAAGTGGAAAGCGTTCGTTTCGTGGCTTGAAGACCTGGAATATGAAAAATTCGGGCTGCCGAGGCCGGATCGTGTGATTTATCTGGATGTGCCGCCGAAAATTTCCCAAAGGCTGCTCACAGAGCGCTACGCAGGCGACACCACCAAAAAAGACATTCACGAAAGCGACATACATTATCTGCTACATTGCAGGGACTGTGCACTGTACGCCGCAGAGCATTTAAACTGGACTGTATTAAACTGCGCCGAGGGCGACACCTTGCGCAGCATTGAAGATATTCATCACGAGATCAAGGAAAAGCTGGAGGATTTATTATGATCTATGTATTTCTTGCAAACGGATTTGAAGAGATCGAAGCGCTCGCGCCCGTGGATATTCTGCGCCGCGCAGAGCTTGAAGTAAAGACCGTCGGCGTCGGCGGCAAAACAATCACCGGCTCCCACGGCATCACCGTAACAGCTGACATCGAAGAAAAAGACGTTACAACGGACGATATGGAGCTGATGATCCTGCCCGGCGGCATGCCCGGCACACTGAACCTCGAAAAATCGCCGATCGTCACAACCTGCGCGGAATACTGCGCAAAGAACGACATTTACCTTGCGGCAATCTGCGCTGCACCGAGCGTTCTCGGCCATCTCGGCCTTCTGAACGGTAAGGAAGCCATCTGCTTCCCGGGCTTTGAAGGCGAATTAAAGGGCGCCGCAATCTCCGAAAAGCCGGTCTGCGTAGACGGCAAGATCGTCACGGCAAAAGGCATGGGCGTTGCCGTGCAGTTTGGCTTGACGCTTGCTGGACTGCTGGCCGACAAGGACGTTGAAAAGAAGATCCACGACGGCATTCAGTGCACGGATTGATGACCGATACAACCGAAAAAAACGCACTGCGCCGAAAAATGCGTGCGGCACGCAAAGCCTGCACGGATCGCGCTACACGGGATGACTGCCTTTTGCAGCGGCTCATGGCACTTTCGGTGTACCAAAAGGCATCGTGTGTTTTGAGCTACGTAAGCTTCGGCACGGAAGCGGATACGCTCAGAATTCTCGAGCGTGTACTTGCAGACGGCAAAGCGCTTTACGTACCGAAATGCGTGCCAAACACGAACCGCATGGTGTTTTACCGCATCTCGGCTTTACGCGATCTTTCGCCGGGCGCTTACGGCATTTTGGAGCCGAAAGAAGCAGAGGCATATCAAGATGAGGCGAATGCACTGTGCCTTGTGCCGGGACTGGCGTTTTCAGCAGACGGCGCACGGCTCGGGTACGGCAAAGGGTACTACGATACGTTTTTTGCACGGCATCCGGTTTTAAAGCTCGGCCTATGCTACGATTTTCAGCTCGTGCCGCAAGTGCCGACGCAGCCGCACGATGTGCGCATGAACGGTATTTTGACCGACAAGCGGCTCGTTTTGACGGCAGATGAAGAAAGGATGGAATGAAAATATGAGTGATAACGGCAGGCGCTACGCCCCGAAGGACGCGACACCGCGCAGCCAGAATTCGCGCGAATTCAAGCTGAATCTTTCCGAAGATCAGCTCAATCACACAGACGAACTGGAGGACTTGCAGGGCTATGCCGGCAACCGCGCACCACAGCGCGTGGAAGAAAGCTCTGCCGGTGCACGCTCCGCCCGCGCGGAGCGCAATCAGAAAAAGGAAGCGAAGGAGCACAAGAAAAGAAACCGTGTAAAGGCCAGAAAAAACAAGCGCATTTTCGCGTTCACATGGCTTGCCATGGTTATTCTGGTCTCTCTGACGCTCGCTTCGTACCTGATTGGCGGCTCCAACGATTTTCTCGGTGTAGACCGCACGGATTCCGAAGTGGAGGTCACGATTCCCGAAAACGTGACGCAGGAGCAGCTGACAGACATTCTTTACAAGAGCCACGCGATCGATAAACCGGAGTTTTTCTCCCTTTTCTGCAAATTCACCACGGAAATGGAGTATTTTGAACCCGGCACGTATACGATCAAAACAAACTACGATTATAAGCAGCTTGTCAATACCTTACAGTCCGGCCCGGATCTCGGCGAAGAGATCACCGTCATGTTCCGTGAGGGCATCACGGTGCAGCAGCTTGCCGCTTTGCTGGAAGAAAACGGCCTGCACACTGCAGACGAGATCCTTGAAGCCTGCAACTCTTCGGATTACGACAGCTACTCGGATGTTGCAGCCATCACGAACACAAGTGACCGCTACTATAAGCTCGAGGGCTATCTGTTCCCGGATACGTACCAGTTCTTTGAAAACGATACGGTAGAATCGATCCTTGACCGCTTCCTCAATAACTTTGAAAATAAGCTCACCGACGAAATGCGCGATGACATTGCGAAATCCGGCTATACCACGGATCAGATCATCACGCTCGCTTCCATCATTCAGGCAGAGGCTGCAGATACAGAAGATATGTATAAAATTTCCGCTGTTTTGCACAACCGACTGGAAAGCGGCGCAGAGCATGACATCTACACGCTGGACTGCGACTCCACAGTTTATTATCCGTACAAAACGGCAAATGACGCGCCGGAGGGCTTCGTAAGCTCGTACTCCACGTATGACAACAACGGCCTGCCGGCAGGCCCGATTTGCAACCCGGGTCTTGAAGCTATTAAGGCGGCAATCTATCCATCAACCAGTGATAAATGTCGTAATGCCTATTATTTCTGTCATGACAGCAATGGTAAGGCTTACTACGCTTCCACAATGGACGAGCATTTGATGAACTTAGGGTACGCCGGTCTGCTGTAACCGACACAACATTTACGATAACAAAGCTACCTGTGCCTTTCCGGCGAATTTTGTCCGGGAAGGCACAAATGCAGTAAAGGAATGAATTTCATGGAACAAAAACGATATAACGCGCCGGAGCTTCTGGCGCCGGTCGGCGATATGAAGCGCCTTATTTCTGCCGTGCGCTACGGTGCGGACGCGGTGTATCTTGCCGGTAAATCCTTCGGCATGCGCTCTGCGCCTTCCAATTTTACAAACGAGGAGCTTGAAGAAGCTGTAAAATACTGCCACGCGCAGGGCGTGAAGGTCTATGTCACCTGTAATATTCTGCCGCATAACGCAGAACTTGCCGCGCTGCCAGCGTTTCTCGAGTTTTGCCAGGCAATCGGTGTAGACGCGTTCATCATGACCGACCTCGGCGTGATGGCCATGGCAAAAAAATACGCGCCGAATGTCGCGATACACATTTCCACGCAGGCCGGCGTTGTGAATTATGAGACCGCAAACGCGTTTTATAACATGGGCGCAGAGCGCGTCGTGCTGGCACGCGAGCTCTCGTTTGAAGAAATCGCGGAGATCCGCGTGAAAACGCCGAAGGCGCTCGAAATCGAAGCATTTGTGCACGGTGCGATGTGCGTTTCGTTCTCAGGCCGCTGCCTGCTTTCAAACTACATGACCGGCAGAGACGCAAACCACGGCGATTGCGCGCAGCCGTGCCGCTGGGATTATTACCTCATCGAGCGCACGCGCCCGGATCAGGTGTTCACGATCGAACAGGATCAGAAATCAACGTATGTCTTCAATTCTCGCGATATGTGCATGATCGAGCACATTCCGCAGCTCATCGAATGCGGCATTTCGAGCCTCAAAATTGAGGGCCGCGCAAAGTCCGCGTATTACGTTGCCTGCGTGACGAATGCGTACCGCCACGGCATCGATGCTGTCATGAACGGTGAGCCGCTTCCGCAGTGGGTCGTGGACGAGACAGAGAAGATCAGCCATCGCGCGTACAGCACCGGGTTTTACAGCGGTCACGAGCCGGGGCAGACCGTAAACAGCGGCGGATACATCCGCGGCTGGGATGTTGCGGCCGTGTGCACCGGCGAAGAAAACGGCATGATGCGCCTTTCACAGCGCAACCGCTTCTTCCGCGGCGAGACCGTCAGCGTACTGGAGCCGGGCGAAGTGCCGTATGACCTCACACTTAGTGAAATCTACAACGAGGATATGGAGCCAATCGAATCCGCACCGCACGCGACGATGACGGTCTACCTTAAGACCGACCGAAAAATCAAAGAGGGCGCGTTTCTAAGAGTGAAGCGCGGCTGAATAACACCTCCGTTTAGGGCCCATACTTTTCCTATACGGAGGTGTTTTTATGTCTACACGCAGGATCATCGCAACGTATGCGTTTGTGATGTTCTTTCTCGTCATCGCACTGCTCGGCACCATGACCGCCGCTTTCGGCGGCACAAGCTATACGGAAGCCGCCGGGCGGCAGAGTTTATATACCTTAACGGCCGCCAAGGCGCGCGGCACGATCTACGACCGCAATTTGCAGCCACTCACAAACGCCGAGCGTGTTTATGTCGCTGCGGTGATCCCCTCACGGGAAACGCTTGCCAAATTAAACCGCGCTGTACCGGAAGAAAAACGCGAAGTCCTACGCACGGCGCTTGAAAGCGGCAAGCCGTTTCTGATCGAAGTCACAACACCCGTCAGTGATGACGGCATCCAGACATTTTCCGTCACAAAACGGTATGCGAACCCGCAACCGGCGGCGAATCTGCTCGGGTATCTCGACAGCGACTACAACGGCGCGGACGGTGTGGAAAAAAGCTTCGACGCACTGCTTGCGGAAAACCACGGGGAAATCGACGTTACCTTCGCCATTGATGCGCTCGGCAATGCCATCTCCGGCGAAACAATACACGTGGAAAACACATACCGCTTTGCGGACGGCGGCGTGATGCTGACGCTGGATAAGCGCATACAGCAGTGTGTAGAAAATGCCTGCGCGGAAATCGAAAAAGGCGCCGCCGTCATTTTAGACTGCAAAACCGGCGAAATTCTGGCTTCCGCAAGCTTCCCGGCCGTAGACCCGAACGACCTTGCTGCGTGCATGGAAAATGAAGATGCACCGTTTGTAAACCGTGCCCTGTGCGCGTATACGCCCGGTTCGGTCTTTAAGCTCATCTGCGCCGCCTCGGCGCTCGAATACGGCATCGATTACAAGGAGGTGTATACCTGCACTGGAAGCATTGTTGTTGACGGCCTCACGATCACTTGCTACGGCGGCAAAGCACATGGGGAAGTGAATCTCCACACAGCGTTGCCCAGCTCGTGCAACGGGTATTTCATACAGCTCGCGCAGAAACTCGGCGCGGAAAAGATTTTAAGTATGGCGGAAAAGCTCGGCTTTGGTACATCTGTTTCGCTTGCAGACAATTTAGAAACGGCCGCAGGCTCGCTTTCGAACGCGCAAGCCCTTAAAAACGCCCGTGCGCTGGCGCTGTTTTCGTTCGGCCAGGGTGAAACGACTGTCTCACCGCTGAATTTGGCCGCTGCCGTAAACGCCATCGCCGCTGACGGCATTTATACGACGCCGCGGCTCGTATATGGCACGGTCGATACAAATCTATCCGTACAGGAAACCGAAGAAAACACCGGTGAAAAAGTCATGGAACCGACAACCGCCGCACGCTTACGTGCCTATATGGAAAGCACAGCACGGTTCGGTACAGCACGGATCGGCGCGCCGCAAAACTGTGTTTCCGGCATCAAGACCGGCACGGCGCAGACAGGTGTATATGACGAAAACGGGGAAGAAATCGAGAATTATTGGTATGCAGGCTACATCTGCAATGCACAGGAGGAGCCGCTTTATACCCTCGTCGTTTTGGAGGAGACCGCCGGCGAAATGCATGTGCCGCAGGCTTTCCGTAAAATCGGCGAAGCACTTGTCGATTTTAATTGACAAGCCGGTAAAAAAGCATTATAATAGGATGCGTATGAGGGGTGGAGATATGGCAAGCCTGAATCTTGAAGATATGCAGCAGATTCAAAAAGAACTGCAAGCAAAATATCTCGAAAAGTGGGGAGGCCTTTCTCCGAAAATCGGTCGCGATAAGCTCCTTTGGATGATGATCGAAGCCGGTGAAGTTGCCGACATCATCAAGAAAAAGGGTGACGATGCGATTTTGAACGACCCCGAGACCAGACATCACTTCACGGAAGAAGTGTGTGATGTGCTCATGTATTTAAACGATGTTCTGCTGTGCTACGGCATCACGCCGAATGAAGTCGAGAACGTATATCTCGAAAAGCACAAACGAAACATGAGTCGCTGGTGATTTTAGATTTTAATTTGTTTTATAGCAAAAGGCACGGGCAAATGCACATAGCTGTACCGAACAGAGAGCGGATCCACAGGCTGGAAGATCCTCGGAAAACACCATGTACAGGCCAACCCGTATGACTGCCGCACAGTGACGAGCTGTGCCGTTTTCCGCGTTAAGGAGTTCAAAGTGGTGTATGAAGAAAAGCTTCATGCACAATTTGGGTGGTACCACGGAACTGTCCGTCCCATTGCGGAGGACAGTTCTTATTTTTTGTAAGGAGTGGCAAAACATGAATATGGACTATTGCCTTTCCGAGCTCAAAGCCCTGCTTTCCATCGATTCTCCGTCCGGCTTTACGGATAAAGCGGCGGACTATCTTATCGGTGAACTGACAGCACTCGGCTACGCTCCGGAAAAAACAAGAAAGGGCGGCGTTTTCTGCTGCCTCGGCGGCGAGGGCAGCCCGCTTGTGCTGATGGCACACGTAGACACGCTCGGCGGCATGATTTCCACAATCAAGCCGAACGGCCGCATCACGATCACGCCGATCGGCGGCCTGCGCGCCGAAAACTGCGAAGCGGAGAATTGCCGCATTTACTCGCGCTTCTCCGGCGTTTACAGCGGCACCTTGCAGCTTTGCAATGCGTCGATCCACGTGAACGGCTCCTACGGTGAAAAGCTGCGCACATTTGAAACGACCGAGGTCGTGCTCGATGAGCCGGTAAAATCCGCCGATGATGTGCGCGCACTTGGCATTGAAGCAGGTGATTTCGTCTGCTTCGACCCGCGCACCGTCATCACGGAAAGCGGCTATATCAAGAGCCGTTTCCTCGATGATAAGCTCAGCGCTGCCATGCTGCTTGCGCTCGCAAAGGAGATCAAAGACAACAACCGCACTTTGAAGCGCAAGGTCTATCTGCACTTTACGGTGTATGAGGAGGTCGGCCACGGTGCTTCCGCTTCTGTGCCGAGCGATGCCGAAGAGCTCATCAGCGTAGACATGGGCTGTGTGGGCGACGGGCTCACCTGCACGGAGCGCGAAGTTTCCATCTGCGCGAAGGATTCCGGCGGCCCGTACAATTATGCTGTGACAACCGCGCTTGTGGAAGCGGCGAAGTCCGTCGGTGCAAAGTATGCCGTGGACGTTTATCCGCACTACGGCTCCGACGTAGAGGCATCGCTGCGTTCCGGCTGGGACGTGCGTCACGGCCTCATCGGCGCAGGCGTTTACGCTTCACACGGCTACGAGCGCTCCCACATTGAAGGCGTCGAAAATACGTTAAAGCTGCTTGAGGCTTATGTTTTAGACTGAGCTTAGGCTTTTTATATTATTCTATCTGCAAATTATAGAAGGAATGGTGAATACAATGCAGTGGACAGGATTAAATGATCTCAGAGAAAAGTATCTTTCTTTCTTTGAGTCTAAGGGACATCTGCGCCTGCCGAGCTTCCCGCTGATTCCGAAGGATGACAATAGCCTTCTTCTGATCAACTCCGGCATGGCCCCGATGAAAAAGTATTTTACGGGTGAAGTGACCCCGCCGAGAAAGCGCGTTACCACCTGCCAGAAGTGCATCCGTACCCCGGATATTGAGCGCGTGGGCATCACGGCACGCCACGGTACATTCTTCGAGATGCTTGGCAACTTCTCCTTTGGTGATTACTTCAAAAAGGAAGCGACCGCCTGGGCTTGGGAGTTCTTTACAAAGGTTCTCGAGATGCCGGCAGATAGGCTTTATATCTCCATTTATCAGGACGACGATGAAGCGTTTGACATCTGGACAAAGCAAAACGGCGTAGACCCGTCGCACATGGTACGCCTTGGCAGAGAAGATAACTTCTGGGAGCATGGCTCCGGTCCGTGCGGTCCGTGTTCCGAAATTTATTTTGACCGCGGCGAAAAGTACGGCTGCGGCAAGCCCACCTGCGGCGTGGGTTGCGACTGCGACCGTTACGTTGAGGTTTGGAACCTCGTTTTCACACAGTTTGAGAACGACGGCAACAACAACTACACGCCGCTTGACCACCCGAACATCGATACCGGCATGGGTCTTGAACGTTTGGCATGTGTGATGCAAGGCGTGGACAACCTGTTCCTTGTCGATACCGTGCAGAACATCATGAAGCATATCTCCCGCATTGCAAATGTGCAGTACGGTGCAGACGAAAAGTCCGATGTTTCTCTGCGCGTCATTACGGACCACATCCGCAGCACGACGTTTATGATCAGCGATGGTGTTATGCCGTCCAACGAAGGCCGCGGCTATGTGCTCCGCCGTCTGCTCCGCCGCGCGGCACGCCATGGCAGACTTCTCGGCATCAACCACCCGTTCCTCGCGGACGTTGTAGATACCGTCATTCACGAGAACGAATGCGCTTACCCGGAGCTGCGTGAAAAGAGCGCTATGATCAAAAAGGTCATCGCGTTTGAGGAAGAAAACTTCTATAAGACCATTGATAAGGGCTTCGCGCTGCTCAACGACATCATCGACCGCACCGATGCAAAGGTGCTTTCCGGCGAAGACGCGTTCCTGCTCAGCGATACGTTCGGCTTCCCGATTGACCTGACCAAGGAAATCCTTTCCGAAAAAGGCATGAGCGTTGACGAAGACCGCTTCCGCGCACTGGTACTCCAGCAGCGTGAGACGGCTCGTGCAAGCCGCAAGAATGCCGGTGCAGACGCATGGGCAGGCGACTCCGATGTGCTTGACGACATTGCCAAGACCGAGTTTGTCGGCTACACCGATATGAAGGCAACCGCAAAGGTCACGGCTATCGTGAAAGATGGCGCACGCGTTGAAGCTGTCGAGACCGGCGACGACATCGTGTTCACACTCGACCGCACCTCTTTCTATGCGGAAAGCGGCGGTCAGGTCGGCGATACCGGCATCATCACGAACGATTCCTGCACCATCCGCGTTCTGGATACCACGAAGAATGCAGCGGGTGTGTTTATCCACAAGGCTGTTGTGGAGGAAGGCTTCCTCCGCGAAGGCGACACCGTTGAGGCTGTTGTAGATGTTGAGAGACGCAGAGCGATCATGCGCAACCACACGGCAGCTCACCTCCTGCAGGCTGCGCTGCGCTCCGTGCTCGGCGACCATGTTGAGCAGGCCGGTCAGCTCGTCAACGAGAATGCCGTTCGTTTCGACTTCACGCACTTCTCCGCCCTGACGGACGAAGAGCTGCTCGCGGTTGAGAACCTCGTCAATGAGAAGATCCTCGAAGACATCAAGGTTGAGTGCCGCGAAATGCCGATCGAAGAAGCAAAGAAGCTCGGTGCTATGGCGTTGTTCGGCGAAAAATACGGCGACGTCGTGCGCGTTGTAACAGTAGGCGAATTCTCTAAGGAATTCTGCGGCGGCACGCATATCGATTCCACCGCTAAGCTCGGTCTCTTCAAGCTCGTCAGCGAATCCTCCGTTGCAGCCGGTGTGCGCCGTATCGAAGCGGTCACAGGTCTCAACGTCATTAAGATGATCTACGCAACGAACACGCTGCTCAAGGATACCGCTGTTGCGATGAAAGTCAATAACCCGTCCGACCTCCCGGCAAAAGCTGCACAGGTCAACGCCGACCTCAAGGAGAAGGACAGAGAGATCGAATCCATGCGCTCCAAGATTGCATCTATGAACCTCGGCTCCATTCTGGATAACGCCGTGGAAGTTAAGGGTGTCAAGATCGTTACGGCGATGCTCTCCGGCACAGGCAGCGACGCACTGCGCACCATGTGCGATAAGATCCGCGACGAAAAGAGCGATACGGCCATTGTAGCCGTGCTCGCAGGCGTTCTGGACGGAAAGGCAACGCTTGCTGCAACCGCAACGAAAGCGGCACAGGCAAAGGGCGTCAAAGCCGGCGTGCTTGTGAAGGCAGTTGCACAGCTCACCGGCGGCAACGGCGGCGGTAAGCCGGACTTCGCTATGGCAGGCATCAAGGATCAGACGAAGATTGACGAAGCCCTTGCAGCCGTTGAAAAGATTCTCAGCGAACAGATCTAAGTTCTCTCTATACGTTCTATATAAAATCTCAAGAAAGGAGAAAGGCAAATGGACTGCATTTTCTGCAAGATTGCCAACGGCGAGATTCCGAGCACGAAGGTCTACGAAGACGACAAAATACTCGCATTCCGCGACCTCGACCCGCAGGCGCCGGTGCACATTCTGATGATTCCAAAGGAGCACATCGCTTCCGCAGATGACCTTACGGAAGAAAACGCGCAGATCGTCGCACATATCTTCACGGTCGCAAAGAAGATTGCGGCGGCAGAAGGTCTCACGAACGGCTACCGCATCGTCAACAACTGCGGCGAAGACGGCGGACAGACCGTAAAGCACCTGCATTTCCACCTGCTCGGCGGACGCTCTATGGCGTGGCCTCCGGGTTGATTCCCCGCATATAACGAAAATCGATAATTTTTGAAGGTAGGTTTTTACAATGGGTGAAGTTTATAAGATGACGATCGCCGGCTGCGAACGCGAGCTGCCGATCTGCCCGATCAGCGATACGCTGGATATTGCCGGTTTTGTTATGTTCGGCGATGTAGAGATCACCGAGAAGGCCGCAAAAGCGCTGATGGAAAAGTGCCCGGAGCACGACATCATCATCACGGCGGAGTCTAAGGGCATTCCGCTGGCTTACGAGATGGCGCGCATCGGCTGCCGTCAGTACGTTGTTGCACGTAAGGGCATCAAGGCGTACATGACGAACCCGATCAAGGTCGAGGTGAAATCCATCACGACCGACCATATCCAGACGCTGTACCTCTCCGAAGAAGACTGCGCAATGCTGAAGGGTAAGCGTATTCTCATCGTAGACGACGTCATCAGCACCGGTGAATCACTGAGCGCGTTGGAAGATCTCGTGCATGAGATCGGCGGTAACGTCGTCGGCAAGGCAGCTGTGCTCGCCGAGGGCGATGCAAAGGATCGTACGGATATCATCTATCTGGAGCCGCTCCCGCTGTTCTTCAAGTAATTTCATAAAAGCTAAAAAAGCTGTTCGCTTCGGCGGGCAGCTTTTTGCTTTTTATAGGGTATTTCCGGCAGCTTCAATGCATAAAAATCTATGGGTGATGCGGCTTGAAACGGTATTTGTCTTTTAAAATCGCGTATATTCCTGTGGTGTTTTTCCTCGGTGCTCTGACATTTTTTGTGTGCTCTGTTTTGGGTGCGGTACATGCGGTATCTGTGGCTGCAGCACAGACCGAAAACCGCCCCGTGATCGTTCTAGACGCAGGGCACGGTGGGGAAGACGGCGGGGCCGTAGGCGTAAACGGTGTGGAAGAGAAAACGGTAAACCTTGCCATTGCGCTGTTTGTGCGGGAAAAGCTCAAGGCTGTGGGCTACCCCGTGAAAATGATTCGCGAAGTGGACACCGCCGTCGGCGATACCACACTGAGCACATTAAACGAACGAAAGCGGTCTGATATTTTATACCGCACACAGATCGTAAACGAAACTGAGAACTGTATTTTTGTGAGCATCCATCAAAACTTTTTTGAGCAAAGTCAATACAGCGGCGCACAGATGTTTTACTCAGCAAATAATGCTAAAAGCGCCGACCTTGCCGAAACCATCCGCCGTGCGGTCATCGAGCAGGTGCAGCCGGATAACACGCGCGCCTGCAAGCAGGCAGAAAGCCGCGTGTATATTTTGAGCCATGTAGATGTACCCGCCGTGTTTGCGGAATGCGGGTTCCTCTCAAACCCGGAAGAAGTTGAAAAGCTGTGCGACGAAAACTACCAAAAGAAATTGGCGGCGGCTATCGCGGATGGCATTATCGCCTTTTGCAAAACGGAATAACTCTTTACAAAACATCTGTTCCGTGGTAAAATAGGCTTAGAATTATACAAAATAAGGGCGGTGCGCGTTATGGCGGCTAAAAATAAAATCGTCTACATCTGCTCAAACTGCGGGTTTGAATCCGCAAAGTGGGCAGGAAAGTGCCCGGATTGCGGCGAGTGGAACACCATGGAGGAATCAGTCAAAACGGCTGTTTCCGCAAAATCCGCCGCTTCCGGGTATTCTTCTTCAGCTTCTACGCTGCTGACGCGCCCGCTTGCAATTTCAGAGATCGATACGGAGGACGAGCATCGTTATCACACCGGACTTTCGGAGCTTGACCGCGTGCTTGGCGGCGGCGCTGTGCAGGGTTCGCTCGTGCTCGTCGGCGGTG
>ENA-ORTU01001263-ORTU01001263.1-human-gut-metagenome-genome-assembly--contig:-NODE-1263-length-26334-cov-17.912402_pt1 | contig 26334 bp, 17 predicted proteins | sample MGYA00241910_ERZ509184 | MGnify/ENA primary metagenome ERZ509184 (study PRJEB26280, sample SAMEA2338847) | human gut metagenome | biome: human gut; feature: human-associated habitat; material: faeces... | reverse complement strand
TCTCCATCTAGTTCTTTCCAACCGTGATATACTGTTCCATCTTCATTTAGATAGAACATTTGGTTAATATCATTATTTAACTTTTGTACTCCTCTTTTTAATACATTATTTACTTGACTGAAGAAGTATGTCTTACCTTCGATTTCTTGAAATCCTTTGACTTTCTCTCCATTTTTATAATAATAAGTCTCTCCATTTTCTTTTACCCATCCATCTGTAGTATCTGCTTGTACATTTATAAACGGCATAAAACAAAAGAATGTGATAATGATTATTAGTAAATATTTCTTTTTCATATTATCCTCCTTTATCTAGCAAAATTATATCACAATAAAGGTTAATTTATGATTTAAATTAACCTTTGTTTCTGTTTCTCATTAATAATTTGTAAAATAGTACAAAGAATGCAGGGATTGATTTAATAAAAAACTTTAGAAAATAGCCAAATTGTACTAAGGACTTATATAATGATCGTGCCGCATTCATCATTAGCAAGGCTTCTTGTTTTGCATGAGCTCTCACTAATACTTTTGAAATTCTTCTTCTAAGATAGTATAATTTTCCCTTTTTTCTAGGCTTTTTTCCAGGATCATAATAAACATCAAATTTTGTTTCTAAATAATTTTTAACTGTAAAGAAATAATCTTTGTGTAAGCTTTCAATCGATAAATTGTATTCGGCAAAACTATTAATTAAAGTTTGCTTATTAGATTTTTCCTTTTTGATACTCTCTTTAAAAATTTTTTCAAATTTTTCTGCCATTAAATTTAATGTGAATCCATCCAATATTTTCTTGCGACAATTCTTTTTAATCTCATCTAAATTATTAATTACTCTTTCTGTCTCTTTGACATAGTTATTTATTTCTTCTTCATATTCCTCTGGAGTTGCATCTTCGTGATAATGTACGATTCCTCCTACTGTATCGTCAATTAATTCTGTTTGACCACCTACATCTGTTGAAACTACTGGTACTCCCATTGATAGTGATTCATATGAGGTAAGTGCTAATCCTTCTAGTGAAGAACAGTTTAAGGTCATATCACTGAAAGCATAGATTTCTCCTGCGACTTCTTTTTCTACCATTCCAAGCATTACAAAATTTTCATCGATTATACTGCTTACTGGATTATACAAGAAACCATCTCCAGCAATTACAAAAAATAGATTAGGATTTTTTTCTAACAATCTTTTTCCAATTTCTACAAACATTTCTGGACGTTTTTCATCAGATAGTCTAGCTATAAATGAAATTACTATTTTATCTTGAGGAATATGGTATTTTTTTCGCATTTCTTTTTTGTTATAGCTTTCCGGATTAAATTTGTCAGAATCTACACCGATATAAATTGTTTCAATATTTTTCTTATGATATTTATTCATAAGTTGAGTTTTAGTGAAGTTATTGCAGCAATACGTATGATATAAATATGGATCAACATCCATGGAGCATCTTCCAAAACTTTCTCTTGGGTCTCTTAAGTCAACAGAATGAATATAGTCTATAAACGGAACATGTGGATATTTTCTTTTTAAATATGGAACCATATAATATCCATATGGAGTATTAGTAACAAATACTAAATCAATATTTCTTGATTCCATAATATAATTGGTAAAATTAAGATAGTCACTTCTTTCAAGAAAGCTTGCCATATCATAAACAGTTGAACAGACTTCTTCAAATTGCTGTCTAATTGGGTTTTCACTTGGTGTTGTCATTAGTAAAGTTACATCATATTTATCTTTATCTAGACGTTTAATTAAATCTAAATTAAAGAAATCTGCTCCACCTGTTACAGCCCAAGGAGCAATAAATAGGATGTTTGTTTTCTTATCCTTTTTATATTTTGGTAAAACTATATTAGGATATTCTTTTACAGTATCGTAGTGTTTTCCTTCTCTAGGAAATTGGATTATTTCTACATCTTCAGTAATTCTACTTGCTGTCTCATTTACGTATTTCATCGCATTTTCATGATTGGTTCTTGCTCTTGATAATTCCCCTGAATTACTTGTCCTATACCAAAATAAAGGTGCACTTACACGAATAGGAATTTTTCCTTTTTCGATTAATTTTAACCATAGATTCCAGTCTTCATACATGGCTTTTTCTTTGATTCCAAAGCCTCCAACTTCTTTAAAATCCCCTTTTTTTAGCATGCTGCTTATACAAATTAAGTTTTCTTCTTTTTGATCATCTACTGTTAAATATCTTTCCCAAAGGAATTCTTTCGCTCCAAAGTTAACCATTGTTGTATAGGCAAATGATCCTTCGGGATGAGTTTCTAATGTCCAATATAGAACTTCCAACATAGTTTTATCTAAAATGTCATCACAATCTAGAAAGAAAATATACTTTGTTTCTTTACTAGTTTGTTCTACACCATAGTCTCTAGCAATAGCCGGTCCACCATTTTCTTTATGAAAAACTTTAATTCTATCATCTAGTTTTGATACTCTATTCAACTCTTTTAGAGATTCTTCATCTTTAGAACCATCATCTACAATAATCCATTCAAAATATGGATATGTTTGACTAAAAACACTATTTGCGGTCTCTAATAATGTTTTACCTCCATTGTAAAATGGGGTAATAATACTTATTGTTGGTTTTTCCTTACTTTTTAGTTCTCCAATTAATTCTATTTTCTTTCCTGGTTTTTTGCTGTAATCAAAATCCATTTACTTCTCTCCTTTTGTTTTATCTAATTTTTTTTTATTCTACCAATTACTGATTTTCTTAAATACTTATTTAATTTATTTATTTCTTGATATAGTTCCTGAGTCTTTAAATATAGTTCTTTATTTTCTGCTTCTAAGCTTTTGATTCTATTCACATAATAGTTTAGTCCATTAAATACACTTGTTAATTTACTATCTCCAGTAAATTTTTCTATATCCAAATACACACTGTCTGTAATTGTTAGATGCTTTGATACATAGTCATAGTTTTCATTTATTATCTTTAATAAATCTTTTTCTTTATATTTAAAAAGTTCATCTTTATCATCTTTTAAATTAATACCTGTAAAATTTTCTTCGATGGCATCTTTTATATTTTTTGGTGTTATTAAGATAACATTTCCTTTATACCCACATACAACCGCTGGTTTTTTAGATGCTACTGCTTCTAGCATACATCTATCTACACCAAGTAAAATATCTGATTTTTCAATTTCTGGAATCATATCAGATACTGCCCCTTTAAAAATAATTGACTTATCTTGATGCTTTTCTTTCATTTCTTCAAAAATTTCTCCATCACCTACAATAGTTAATACAGCATTAGAATTATACTTTTCTTTATAATATTTATAAAATTTTATTGCTGTTTCAATAGATGTTCTTTTTTGTTCTGATACTCTTCCAAACCACATTAGATTATTGTATGGTTGTTTTATTTTTTCTACTTTTTTATTTGGATATTTACTAAAATCTAAGCTATTATTAATTATTATATATTTTTCTTTTGGTAGCTGAAAAAGATTGATATGCTCTTGTTGTACTTTATCTGTAATAGCAATTATTTTTGATGCACATTCAAAGTAGATTGGAAAAAGGACTTTATATATATCATAATGATCCATAAACCATTCACATGTTTTTGGTACGATATTATGTAAATATGCTATATATGGTATTCTAGTTTCAAAAACTACTGGTAAAATATATGGCACACATGAAAATTGATGAACATATATAAAATCTATCTTTTTTTCTTTTACAATTTTTTTAAGATATTCTACTTTTTCTGTATTAATTCTATTTTCTAATTTAAAATCAAACTCTACAAATTCTATATTTTTTAAGTCCTTTAATTTTTCTGCTAATAGTCCGTCTCTTGCTAGTACATAACATTTTATTTTTCTTCTTGCAAATTCTTCTACTTGCGTAATAGTAAAAGTTTCCACTCCACCTATCCCTAATTGTTCTAAACAAATTAATGCATTTTTCATAATTCCTCCATTATTTTTTCTTTCTTATTTTATTTATCATATTTCCTAATTTATCTACCATTTTAAACCTTTTACTATTATAGATTTGGTTTAATTGTTCTTGGAGTGCATTTTTTTCTGATTTTATTTTTTCTATTTCTTCTCTCTTTTCAAGTTCTTTCTGTAACTTACAATTATCATAAACCATACTTAAAGTGTTATGTTCTAAATCTATAAATATTTTGTCTCTTAAGATTGGACGTTCTGATGATGATACTAATGAAGGATTATATTTTATAATTTCAGATACATCTGTTTCTTTAGAAACGATAAAATTCTTAATCTTATTATATAGTTTTTGTCCTTTTTCTGTTTTTACTATCACTGCAGAAACACCTAAATTGTCAAAAAATTCTCTATCAACATGATAAATTCCCCAGTAATCACCTAATATAATATCGGCTACGTTTTTATCTAGTCCTTTGGCTGGGCAATCGTAGCAACTCTCTCTTAAGATAAAGTTATTTATATATAGATCCATCAATGGATCTTCCGTGAAAGTGTAGCTTTTGCGGATTCTTTCACTATCAAACTCAATTGTTGATTTATCCCAGCCATTTATTTTTGATCTATATTTTACTTGGTTCATTTTTGTATCAAATTGTCTTTCAAATTCTGATATTCTTTTTTTCAACAAATCATCATTTATTACTCCATGACAAATGACACTTACTGTATATAGGTTTTTATAGTCCTTTTTTAGATATTTTTTTAGACCTAATATTTGGCAAGGGGTTCCTGAAAATAAAACTTTCTTTTTATTTGCTAAATCCTTTTCCACTTGTTGAAATGTTTTTTCTAAATTGCTTTGTGCATATTTAGAGCCTTTAATTCTTACTAAATCATCTGCATTGTCAACTCTAATATGTTTTACTTTAAATCTTTCTAATTCGGCTCCATATACAATTCCTTTTTGCTCTAATATCTCTTTTGCTAGATAATGGAATACACCACCTGAAGAACTCACTTTTCTGATTTTATCTTCTTTGGCTTTTACTGCATATGCTTCTACTTTATCATTTTTATTTTTTTCTGAATGAAGTGCTATGCAGTTATTTCTACATTTATTACAGTGAATGCATTTATCTAAATTAATTTCTGGATATAAAAACCCTTCTTTATTCTTTACAAAAGTTATTGCATCTACTGGACAAATATTTAAGCAAGCACTGCAGCCTGTACATTTATCTTTTGGACAAACATATTTTTTATCTAGATAATCTAATCTTTCAATCATTTTATTATACAAGTTTTTAGCATCTTCTTTTACTACCTTCATCTTTTCTTCTAAAGTCTCTTTTATTTGTTTCTTATTCTTTTCTATGTATTTAAATTTGTTAATTAACTCATCTTCTTTTAATTCTTCTGTTGGTAATACATAGTCTTGATAATTCCCAAAAAGGCTTTCAGCAATTCCACGAGATTTTACGCTATATCCAATAACTAAAGTTGGTACTAGGGTTGAATAGGCTGCGATAGATGCGTGAGTTCTAGCGGCTACTAGCAAATCACATTGAGAGATAATATATTTTATTTCTTGGCAAGTATACTCTCCTTCATCTAAAAATATTCTGTCTTCTTCGTTATACTCTTCTTTTATCTTTTTTAATACACTTAAATCGCTTACCTCTTCTACTGCTACATGTGGTAATAATGCAAGAGAATAATCTGTTTCGTTTAAAATATAGTCTATAAAATTTTTTATTGCCACTTCATTTTCTTTTGTTTTTACAGTTAAAGGACTTAGATTTAGACCAATCACTTTTCTTCCTTTATACCATTTTGCTAATTTTACTTTTTGAGGAATTAATGAAAAAGCTGGATCTGGTACTAACATTAATCTATCTTCGTCAATATATTTTTTTACTGCATTATAACTTATTTTTTCTCTAATCATTAAAAGATCATATTTTTTTAAATCATTAATTAATTCTAAATCTTTGATTTCATCAAATAATGATGCTCCCCAGAGTACTGTTTTTTTATTCATTTCTTTAGCTTTGGTATTTATGGCAAACATCCATTCATTTACGCCATAACAATAATTATCTCCCCCAATATGAATACAAAGATCCGCATCTTGCATTTCTTTAATTACATCTCTTTCATAAAACCATTCATAGTTATTGTAGTCAAAAGGAATATTTTGAATACGTTCATATTCTTTTTTTTCTTCTTCTGTGAAATCTTCTTCTTTTTGTTTATGGTGATCTACAAAGTACTTTATTCTATCTTTGTACATATCTTTATCATGTTCATAATCGAATGTTGCCGCTACTATGTCTACATTTGGATCAATTTGAGCAATGGTAGAATTTACTAGTGCTTCGCACCCCCTATTTTGAAGTGAACCAATTCCGTAAATTAAAATTTTTTTTAGTTTTTCCATTATTATCATCCTTTACACTTTCTGCTTTCATTATATCAAATATTTTTATGTTCTACAAATCTAACAAAAAAACAACCCTTCGGTTGTTATAGTTCTTCAACAAAGCTTTTTTCAAGTTTTTTAAATATTTTATATCCGATAATAACTAAGAAGATGCTTCCAATTCCCCATATTCCTAAAATAGACCAATGTGGCATTTGATGATAATATAGAATAGAACGATAAGCTTCTACTAACTGTGCCATTGGATTTAAGTTTAATATCCATTGAAATTTTTCTGGTAACATATTAGCTTGATATACAATAGGTGTTGCATAAAATCCAAGCATTAATATTACACTTACAAAATGATCAATATCTCTAACAAAGACTGTTATAGCTGATAAAATAAATGTTAATGCTAGTGTAATAAGGTATTGAATTAATACTAATACTGGGAATAGTAATAAATGAATTGAAAATCCTACTCCACTAAAAATAATAAAGGCAAACATGATAATACAAGTTATTAAAAAGTTTACTAATTGACTTGTTGTGATTGAGATTGGAATAATTTCTCTAGGAAAATATACTTTCTTTAAGATTGCTCCATTGGCTACTACACTACCGGTTCCCATTTGGATTGCAGCAGTAAAGAAGTTCCATGGGATTAAAGCTACAATCATAAAAATTGTATAGTTTTCTACATTTACTCTTAAGATATATGGAAATACAAACGAATATACAGCTAACATTAATAATGGATTTAAGAAAGTCCATAAAACTCCTAGCCAAGATCCTTTGTATTTACCACGAATCTCTTTCTTAATATTAGTTTTTAATAATTCTCTATAATTATATAACTCTTTAAATATTTTCATTTTATCCACACACCTTCAAGTACTCTTCTAATACATTATCTACTTTTCCGTCCATTCTAACTTCACCTTTATATAACCATACAGCTCTATCGCAGAATTGTTTGACTTGATTCATACTATGAGTAACAATAACAATTGTTTTTCCTTCTTCTTTTAATTCTTTTAATTTGTTGAAACATTTTTCTTGGAAGTGTTGATCTCCAACTGCTAATATTTCATCGATTAAAAGAATATCTGCCTGTACATTGATTGCTACTGAAAAGGCTAGTCTCATATACATTCCTGAAGAATACGTTCTTACTGGATTATCAATAAAATCATGTAATTCTGAAAACTCAATAATTTCATCAATTTTTTCATCAATTTGTTTTCTTGTTAACCCAAAAATTGAGGCGTTAAAGTAAATATTTTCTCTTCCTGTAAAGTCATCATGAAATCCAGCACCTAACTCTAATAAAGAAGTTAACTTTCCATTGGTTGTGATTCTACCTTTATTTGGATAAATAATCTTAGTCATTAACTTTAATAAAGTTGATTTACCACTACCATTTGTACCTATTAAAGCAACACTTTCTCCTTTTTTTATTGTCACATTTATATCTTTTAAAACATGTAAAATAGAATCTTTACTTTTATTTTTCTTAGAAAAGAATAAAATTTTTTCCTTTAAAGTATTTGCCTTATCATAGTAAAGTTTAAAGTCTTTAGATACATGTGTTACTTTTATAGCAGTATCCTTTTCCACATTCATACCTCATTTCTTTTGTGTAACATTTTCTATATCGCTATACCATTGTATCATATTTTTTTGTTACTTACAAATTTATAATCATTTTGCTTTTATAGATTTTATCCCAAAATACCTTGCATATGTCATATTATTCGAATCTTTTTTATTAGGATATAAATCTCCTAACCCATACGATGCTGACTGTTTTCTTGTTGTATATACTGGTGAAAATTCATAATGTTCGATGTTCTTTTTCTTTCCTTCATTTATCGTTTCAATTCTATCTTGCCATGTATTATAAAAATGATAAGAATCTTTTAGTGTTAGTAAATAACTGTTTATAAACAGAAAACATAAAATGACAATACTATCTATTATAATATTTTTTTTCAATCTCTCTTCTATATTCAAATTATATAATAAAAATCCACATATAATAGTCATATAAACAACGACTATTGTCCAAGAACGTTCTGGGAATGTTGGTGATACTATCATAGAATAAGTAGCAATGATTACTCCTATGACAAATATCCATACCTTATAATTTATCTTTTGCTTTTTATAAAGATGGATTGTAAATAATATAATTGCAATTGTAATTAAAATAAATAAGAAATGCCCTGCAGTTTGTGTTATTTCTACTGCTCTTTCTATCCATTTTATCAAAAAGAAAGTATTTTCTTCTAGTCCACTCCCTCTTACAAAGTTTCCTGGTGCAACTATCATTATTATGAATCCTAACACTACTCCAATTAATCCTGATAACTGTATTTTTTTAATTTTTCTCTTATCAATAATTTTTGTAAAAATAATATATGTGGACAACATAAATACAAGACTTGCTCCCGAATTTTCATTTGTCCATCCTGCTAGAACTCCTAGAATACCAAATAATACTATTTGAAATACGTTGTATCTCTGTTGAGATTCACTTATACTTATGAACAATTTTATAAATAACAAAACAATAGTTGTTGTCCATAAATAATTACAAGAACCAGTTAACCATATAAATGATTGACCAAATGCCGGAGTTAAAAACCACAATAATAAATGAATTAATATTAAGTAGCTTGGCTGATCTTTTTTAGTACCTTTAATGATAGAATATATCAAAAATATCATAAATGTATATACACCTGCATTTAAAATATTAAATAGTATTTTATTATTCATTAAGAAAAATTGAGCGATAAAATGAGCTATATTTCTCCCACCCCAATTAAAATAAAACCATTTTTGATAGTTAGCAATATCCTTTATACTGTTAATTCTTCCGTCAAGCCCATATGTGTAATTAAAATCATCCATAATCAATGGTGTAATCATATTTAAAATGAACATTGATATAAAAATAAAGCCTAATTCAAGTATAATTTTTGTTTTATTTTTCATTTTACTAACACCTCTCACCAATTTAGTTAGTTATTTTTTTCTTGCTCCATAATTTGGATAACCCCTTAGATATCCATCTATAAATATAATCAAAAATTATTGCTCCTATATAAGATAATATTACTGTTAAAACTAAGACTAGTATAATTAATAATAAAGCCTTAATAAATCTATTTGGTGTAATTATTTTTTGAAGATATTTGTTTACGTATTCTAAAACAATTACATGAATCATATATATGTATAAACTATTAGCTGCTATTTTATTTGTTGCTTTTTCGATGATAGCTGGAATTTTTATTTTATCGTAATTATACTTAAACAATAAGAAGATTGACATTGATGGAAAAATTGGGAATATTGAAGATATAGTAAATACTGCATCATTTCTCATATTGTCTATGTAAAGTAAATCAAATATAGGCATTAATATAATACTAATAATTCCTAATATATATATTTTTTTTCTAGTTTCTTTCTTTATATCATATTTATATAAATAATATCCTAATAATAAATAATTAATACATATTGTTAAATTTGATAATGCTATTCCCTTGAATAAATTAAGATTATATCTCCAACTAAATAGTTGAATAAAACTAATTACATTGCCCATTACAAATATTAAAGTAATTAGTGTCTTTAAATCTTTTTTTGTTAACCCTTTTACCAAAATACTAATAAATGGGATTAATAGATATACTCTTATTATTTCATACATAAACCAAAAATGATATTTGAAACCACCATATGTTGTAAAAGTTTGAAGAAAATAAAGTAAAGACAATGGTTCATTTACTTTATATGCTTCATATATATAGTAAATTATTGAAAAAATTAGAAAAGGAATTACTAATTTAGGTATTCTTTTCCAAAAATATTCTTTATAACTTTTTTCTGGTTTCTTATTCAACATAAAAATTCCTGTTATCATAAAGAAAATTGGTACAGCTACTCTAGTAAAAGAATCTCCAAAACTTAAAATGGCATAATATACTCTATTTGAATTTATATAAAGATCCCTATATATGGCGAAAACATGAATTAAAATTACTAATATTATTGATATTGCTTTTAATGAATCACAATATTTTACTCTTCCTTTCATAATACATACCTCTATTCTTCTACATATGGGGTTAATACTTTAGTTACTTTTAAATATCCTAAGTCATTTAAGTGTAGTCCATCTTTTGTATATTTTAACGCTAAATTTCCTTCTTCATCTAGTAAATGTTTATGTACATTAATATAAGTTATATCGTACTGTTTGCAAAGTTTTTTTATTTTTTTATTTACTTCTTTAATATCTTTGTTCTCTCTTTTATTAACTTTATCTGCATCTATTTTTTTATTCTCAGTTTTATTTACAGGATATATAGATTGTACATAAATCTTGCATTTTGGTCGATGCTTTTTTATTCTTTTTATCATTTTTTCAATATTTTTAACCAGTTGTTTTTTTCCGCTATGTGTATTTAAATCGTTTGTTCCAATTAATATAAATACTTTAGTTGGATTATATTGATATACTAATTCTTCTAGTTCTGGTAATAGTTCAAAAGTTCTATAGCCAGCTTTTCCGCTATTTACGATTGGAATATTATCTTCATATAATCCTTCAAAAGGATACCAATCTGTGATAGAGTCTCCTAGAAATACAATATTTTCTTTTTTATAGTCGATTTTATTTTTTTGTGTTTCACTTTTACTTTGTTCTAGTGAATTTATTTTATTTTCATAATCTTTTACTGTTAATATTAAGCAGAAAAAAAGAAGAACATTTAATATGATTGAAATAGTACAAATGATGCTGATTATTTTTTGTTTCATATAATTCCTCTTTTCTAATATTCTTTTGCTTTAATGCTTTTTATTCCATAATACTCTGCGATTGATGTATTTGGCCATTCATTTTTATTAGTATTTAAATCACTAAGTCCGTATGCAGGATTTTTAGGATTATATGTAGTATATCTATCAAAGACTGCTTTACTGTTATCATCCATCTTTTCTATTTTATTTACTCTATATTCCCAAGTGTTTCTTAAATTATTAATATCTATTCCAAGAGCTATATAGTCTGTAATATATGTAAATGAAAGTATAATACAGCAATCTACAATTATATATTTATAGAGTTTGCTTATCTTTTCTACATCATATAAAAGATTGAACATTGCGATTAGTAAGAAGACAATTACTCCAGTCCATGAACGTTCTGGGAATGTTGGTGATAATACCATAGAATATATTGCTGCTAGGCCTCCTACTAAGAATATATAAACATCATTTTCTATTTTCTTTTTATGATAGATTTTAATAGAGATTGCTATTACTAGTATAACTACTATTGGTAAAAGATAATTTCCTGCTGTTATGGTCATGTCGATTGCTCTTTTAATAATCTTAACTAAAAAGAATGAATCATCCTGAAAAGCAGTTGTTCTGACAAAATTACCAGGTGCTAAAATCATAACAAGAAAACCTAGTATTGTTCCTATTAATCCAACTATTTGTATCTTTGGTATTTTTTCTTTTTTGGAAAATACTTTTTGAACAATCATATAGCCTAGTAAAATTACTATTAATCCTGCTGATGTATTTTCATTTGTCCATCCTGCTAAAATTCCTAGAAAAAATATTCCAATTAATTTAATAATAGATGGATTGGATTTTTTATTTCTATAAATCCATAAAAACCATAGTATTATTACTGTTGTCCACAAATAGTTGCAAGAACCTACTACCCATAGACAAGTTTGTCCAAAGACTGGTAATAAAAACCATAATCCAAGATGAATTAATAATAGAAATAATGGATTACTTTCTTTATTTCCTTTAGCATGTAAGTATATTAAGTATACCAAACATATATAAATCAAAGGATTTACAATGCTAAATATTACTTTAGGAAATAATAAGAAAACTTGTGCTATCGTATGAGCGACAGTTCTTCCTCCCCAGTTAAAATAATGCCACCATTGATAGTTTATTATATCCATAAAACTATTAATTTTACTATCATCTAAACTTAGAGAATAAGAATAATCATCAGCAAGTATTGGTGTTAATAGATTTAATATTAACATCATTAAATAAATACATACTAAAATAATTGTTGTTTGTTGTTTTTTTGTTAATTTTATGTTCTTTAATTTTTCCATGCTAATTTCCTCTATTCTTTTTTAATCTTTTTCTATAATTTTTGCAATATATTTTTGATAATAACTTACTCTTTTCTATTGTTCTTTTTAGAAAACCTCTATTTTCATAATATTTATTATCTTTATAGTCTGGTATATTTTCTTCCATATATTGAAAAGCTCTATCTATGAAAGTCATAGCAACTTCTTCATCTTCTTGTACTCTTTGTTGAATGGTATAGTTAGTTAATATTCTTACAGATAGCTTATCCACAACTTCTGTGTATTCTTTTCTATTGGCAAAATATTTTCTTATTCTATCTACAATTTCTATAATATCAAATACTCTTTTATCTCTTACTGTTGTTTCACTATTATTATGAATTACATAATAGTTTAATGGTTTATTTACTAAACCTATTTTTTTTGCTTTATACATTGCTTCTATTACAAATGGAGCATCTTCATATTTTAAATCTTCTACAAATTTTATTTTATTTTTTTCTAATAAACTTCTTTTATATAATTTGTTCCAAGGAGAAAGATTGATATCTAAAAGTAGATTTTTATTCTCTTTTAAAGTTGTATTATTAAATTCTTTCATTTTAATTTCTTCTAATGGTTTATCTTCTTCTTCTCTGTAAAAATTACATATTACTAAGTCTAGTTTCTCTTCTTCTGCCTTATTATATAGAGTTTTACAGGCATCTTCTCTTAGATAATCATCACTATCTAAAAACATAATATATTTTCCTGTTGCTTTATCAATACCAAAGTTTCTTGTTTTTCCTATTCCTTGATTAGGATTTTTAAAATATTTTATTCTCTTGTCTTTATAACTTTTAACAATTTCTTCTGAAGTATCTATTGAGCCATCATTTACTAGAATAAACTCTAGTTCTTCTTTTGTTTGATTAATTAGTGATTTTATACATTTATTTAGATACTTTTCAGCATTATAAATTGGTACAATAATACTTATATCAGTCATTTTCTTCGTCCTTTTCTGTTTCAGAAGTTATATAAATTGGTCTTTTCTTTACTTCTAAATATAGTTTTGACATATACATTCCAAATACTCCTAAGAAGAATAGTTGTACTCCACTCACAAACATAATCATACAGGCAAGTGAAGGCCATCCTCCTACAGGATCTCCAAATGCTAGTGTTTTTACAATGATTACAATAATAGCAATAAAAGCTATTAAGCAGAAAATTAGACCAATTACTGCTGCTATTACTAAAGGAGTGGTTGAGAATGCTAATATTCCTTCTAGAGCATATTTAAATAATTTCCAGAAATTAAATTTAGATGTTCCTGCTACTCTATCTGGAGCTTCATATTCTATCCATTTTGTATTAAATCCTACGAAGCTAAATATTCCTTTTGAATATCTATTATATTCTTTCATATTTACGATAGCATCTACCATTTTTCTTTTCATTAAACGGAAATCTCTTGCTCCTGGTACTTGAGGAGTAGAAGATATTTTACCAATTAATTTATACCAACAATTAGTAAAGAACTTTCTTACTATTCCATAGCCTTTATGACTAGGGCTACATAAAGCAACACAATCAATTCCTTCTTCTTTAATATCGTGATACATTGTTTTTATCATTGCAGGTGGATCTTGCATGTCAGCATCCATTATTGCAACATAATCACCAGTTGCATTCTCTAGACCAGCGTACATTCCTCCTTCTTTTCCGAAGTTTCTAGAAAAAGAGATAAATCTTACTCTTTCATCTTTCTTTGCTAATTCTTTTAAAATTCTTAATGTATTATCTTTACTACCATCATTAACAAATAAGAATTCAAACTCTTGTTCTTTCATCTCTTTAGCTATTTTTGTTATTTCTTCATAAAAAATTGGTAGTGAATCCTCTTCGTTGTAACAGGGAACTATAATTGATATTTTTTCTTTCTTTTTATTTTTTTCTTTTACTTCCATCTTTTTCATATGACACCTCTAATACTTTATTTATAATATAGTCTTGGACTTAACGATACTATTATTTTCTTTATTTTTCTAGGCATAGTATCTGTTAATAAGTCATCTGCTACTTTTTCTTCTTTTAATTTCTTTTTATATTTCTTATAATCTTCTTTATTTAATTCACAAATCTTTTTTAACATACTATTTGCGATATAACTTTTAAATATCGTAGTATCCCCTTTTACCTTTTCTATTTCTTTTCTTAAATATTTATAATGCTCATAAAAATCCTTTACTTTTCTTTTTGTCCAACTGTATTCTGGTGTATTCATAATACTTCCAGATCTTCGATAATAATTATATCCTATATAAGAAATTGAATTTACTTTACTTGCTTTTATGATAATTAGTGGAGTAAGACCGAAGTCTTCATGAATCATATCTTTTTTAAACTTAAATTTTTCTTTTTCATAAAACTCTCTTTTTATAGCATAACACCATATACTTTCAATAAAATGAAAATTTACAATTCTTTGGAATGCGTCTATTCCATTTAGTCCTTCAAAGTCTTCTTCATTATACTCTGTAACTTCATTATCATCTGTTACTGTTCTTATTTGAAATCTTACTAAGTCTGGTTTATTATCTAGACTATTATTTATATTTTCTAGTAGTTCTTTACCCCAGTAGTCATCACTGTCTAGAAATAATAAATATTCTCCCTTAGCATATTTTTCACCTATATTTCTAGCTTCACTTACACCTACATGTTTATCATTTACTATTTTTACTTTGTATTCTTTTGCAAGCTCTATACTTTTATCTGTGCAACCATCATTTACTACAATCACTTCAAAGTCTTGATACGTTTGATTAAATACATTATCTAATGTTCTTTTTATGTATTTTTCAACGTTATATACAGGTATTACAATACTAAATTTTGGCATATTAAATCACTCCATCAAATAGTTTTTCAAATTCTTCCATTCTGGTAGATTGTAGTTTTTCAACATCAATTTTCTTTGGCTTTTTATTTCCTTTTAAAATTTCTTTTACTTGGTTTACCATTTCTTGTTGATCTTTTGAAATGATAGATGCATAGTCTTTTCCAATATCCAGTTTATCATCACTTACATCTATTGTTGTTATTAATGGTTTATGTAGAGTTATTGCTTCTAAATAAGTTACAGGGAATCCTTCATAATCAGATGTTAGGATAATATAGTCTGCTATATTCACATATGGAAAAGGATTCTTTTTTGCTCCTAAAAACTTTATTCTATTTTCTAGTTTTTCTTTTTTTACCATTTCTTGATATTTATCTTTATCTTTTCCATCGCCTATAATCCATAACTCTGTTTTCTTTATTTCTTTTATTAGATGAATTGCTCTTCCTAACTTTTTAGAAGTGTCATCTAATCTACCTATAAACATAAATAATGTTTTATCTTTTGGTTTTTTTTCTTCTATTTTTACTTTTTTCTTTTCTTCTATTTCTTTTGTATTAATAAAGTTATTTAGTACTAAGCATTTTGTTTCTTCTTCCTTATAATACTTTAAGAATGAATCTTTAGCTTGATTAGATACAAAGATAATATGTTTGAAGTTTCTTATATCTCGATTATCAAAAAATTCTCTAAAATCTTTTTCTTTTGTATATAGATGTTCATAATTACTATGAATATATATACTGTTATTTACTGATGCTATTTTAGATAGTTTGCTTCCACTTAAACTGTATGTAGCGTAGCAGCAGCTAAAGTCATAAGTATGATAATCTGTTGCTGTATAAATTAATCGTTTAGATAAGTTTAATATTTTTCTTATGATTACATTTTTATTATTATAAACTTTAAATTCTCTTACTGTAATCTCCTCTTTTACTTTATCTAAGAAAATGCCTTCTTTTTTTTCTAATAAAATATCTACTTGATATTTTTCCAAATTAATTCTATTTACTAAATTTATTAAAGCAGTTTCTATTCCTCCTACATTTAAGCTATGAGCAGTAAATAGTAATCTTTTTTTCTTTTGTTTTACTAGCATTAAAAGTAGGACTGTTACTAAAATACTGACTGCCGGTGCTGTTATGATATGGCCAGTGAAGAATGATAGGAAGATACTTAATAAAATACTGATGTATAGCATATACTGTTCAAAATCTAATTTTCGTCTTTTCTTCATGATTAAGTAGAAGAAATATCCATATATTCCAAAGAATAATATAAATCCTATTATTCCATGATTGTAATAAATATCAAAATAATCCATTTCTACAGCTTTTGCTTCTTTTTGATTATTTAGGTATCCTATGCCAAATAGTTTTTGATAAATATTTCCATCCATATAATCTTGTTGTCTTTCCTTCATGAATTTTAGTCTAGAACTAAAGATAAAGTGATCTACTAATTTTTCATCTTCAAATACTTCTGTTACGTTATCTAGTTTTAGATAATTTAAATGGGTTTCAATATTTTTATAGAATGTTGTTTTTGGTAAAATTAAGATTAAAGCTGTTGTAAATAAGACTAAAGCTATTAAACTAATTCCAATTCTTTTATATTTTTTTACTTTTACTGCATTATAAATAAACCATAAATAAGTAAAGAATATAGTAATTCCTAACGATAATAGTGGCGTTTTAGTACCGATTGTTAAAATTACATACAAATATATACACGAAATGATAACTGCTGGTATTATTTTTTTACTGCTTACAAATATTAAAATCATAATTGGTGTAAGTAGTGAAATGATACCACTAATTTCATTTGCTGAATTAAAGAATCCTAAGGTTCCTGCTTTTGTTATTTCGTAAGTTTCAAAACCTAGATTTAGACAATTTGGTACTAATATACATACTAAATATGTAACTAATACTACCATTAAAGTCATTTTACTAATTTTAATTTCATCTTTTATACTATATAAAGCAATTAGTAATACTGGAAAATAGAATACTCGGCATAATCCTTGTATTTCAGAGAATAGCCCTACTCCATCTTTAAATAATATTACTCCTAATACATAAAGGAGTCCGTAAACAATTAGTATTCCATAATATAGCCAATTTTGTTTTTTCTTGTAGACAAACATCACACTATATAAAATAACTAATAGAAATATCATTCTAATAATAATTCCTATTGTTACATTCATTTTCCATATATGGATTCCAAATCCGGTAATTAAATCTAATATTGGTTGTAATAAAATAAAAATGATTAATAACGTATTAAAGTTCTTTTTTATCCAAGCATTCATATTTTCACCTTTCCTTTTTTATTTTATCATACTCTACTTTTTTTGTATACTTTACAGTCTAGTTTTTGTAATTTGTTTCTATTTCTTTTTCTATATTATATAATGTATATATAAGATAATGAGGTGGTAATATGGCACAAAAGAAAAATCATTATAGTAAAAATAATTATCATAACCGCAATTATAATCAAAATAAAAAACGTGATTATAACAGAGATGATAAGGATAATATAGCAAAAGAAATCACTAGAGAGATTAATAATACTCATTCTACTTCAGAAAGAATAGAGACTCGTAAGAAAAAGAAGCATCCTATTATTAACTTTTTCTTGTTTCTAACCCTTGTTAGTAGTTTAGCTTATTTTGGTATTACTCTATGGAAGGGATCAAATAATGTTAATTTCTTTAGTTCTTTAATTAATAGTGTTCTTTTAGTAATATTTTCTATTTTGTTTATAGCAATTTGCGTTACGAATCCGAATCGTAAGAAAGGTACTATCTTTTTGGGAAGTTTTTTCTTATTATTATTTAATTTATTTGGAGGGCTTACTACACTAGGGATTGTTAGTGTTCCTTCTATCGGACAAGTTGCTGACTTTACTGGAAAAAGTTTAACAGATGTTGTTCGCTGGGCAGAAAAGAATGAAGTTACATTAAATCAAGATTATGAGTATAGCGATATGGTTGCAGCCTACAGTATTATTTCACAAGATATAGAAGAAGGAACAAAGACAAAAGATATTAATGAATTAACTGTTTCTGTTAGCGAAGGTCCTAATCCTGATAAAGAAATTATAGTTCCAGAGATGAATGGTTGGGATACCGAGAGAGTTATTAATTATGTTGAAGATAATTATTTGAATAATGTAGAGGTTAGTTTTAGAGAATCTATTAGTCCACAAGATACTGTAATTGAACAAAGTGATTCTGGTTCTATGAGGCGAAGTGAAAAACTAGAACTTACTTTTTCTTTAGGAGAAGAAGCAGATACTAGTGATGTTAAACTTGTTGATTTAACTGATATGAGTGAATTTGCTGCTACTTTGTATTTAAAACAACATCAAATTAAATATGAAATCAAAAAAGATTTTTCTAATAAAATTGAACGTGGAAATGTTTCTAATCAAAGTATTAAAGCTAATACTATGATAAAAGTTAATAGTGATGAAGATAAAGTTGTTGTTACAATTAGTAAAGGTAAGAGTATTAAAGTTCCAGATTTAAAAGATATGAGTATGGTAGAAATTACAAACTGGGTTATTGAAAATAAATTAAAGCTAGAGTTTACTAATCAATATGATGATTCGATAAAAGAAAATAGTGTTATTTCTGCCAATTATGATAAAGGTGATAAAATAGAGCAAGGCTCTACTGTTAAAGTTGTTATTTCTAAAGGTAAATTAGTTATGGAAAAATTTAAATCTTTAGATGAATTTAGAGCTTGGGCTGATAAGTATGGTATTACTTATGAAGAAAAACATGAATTCAGTGAAGAGGTTCCCCAGGGAGAAGTTATTTCTTACTCTCATAAAAAAGGTGATACTATAAAGAATGGAGATAGTATTATTGTTACTATTTCAGATGGAAAAGAATGTAAGGTTCCTGATGTCGTTGGTATGAGTAAAAAAGAGGCTACAGAAGCATTGGAAGAGGCTGGACTTAATTATAACTTTGTAACACAAAGTAGTTCTAAATCAAAAAATACTGTTATTAAACAATCTATTAGTGCTGGTAGTAAAGTTAGTAGTGGCACTACTATTACTATTACAATAAGTAGTGGAAAACAGACAGAATATCGCGAAGATAACAGCAGTTCTAGTCATTCTAGCTCTTCTGGAAGTTCCAGTTCAGGAAGTTCAAATTCTAGTTCATCTGGCGGTAGTAGCAACCCTACTCCTGCTCCTACTCCAACTTGCGATAAAAGTATTACAACTACAGTATGGATTTATCCAGATTTGATTTCTAGTAATCCTAGTACTACATGTACTAATATAAAGAATGCTTATCCTGATGTTCATTTTAGTTGTAGTTATGTTTCTAGTGGACAAGCAATTGGTTTAGTAGTAAATAGTAATGATATTGATGGTCATAAATTAAATCATTGTGATACTTACGTTTTACAAATACATCAAGGATAAAAAAGTAATCCAAAAAGGATTACTTTTTTATTATACATTTAATTTTATAATATCTTTTAACTTTTGATATATGAAACATATTTTTCTCTCAAGAACTTTGTTTCCTTCATTTATATCACTTACCAAAGAAAAAAGCCTCATTTGAGGCTTTTTTCTACATTCATTTCAATTCTATATCTTTCATTGGTATCAATTGTAAAACTATAAGTTTTTCCGTTGATTTCTAATATTACATCATCTAGATTTCTAGAAAGCAACTCTGTTAGTTCACTATAGTCATTTACATTACTTTGAGTTGCAATATAAATTGTATATGTTCCTGTAGGAATATTACTAATATCTATTGTCTTATCAAACCATGCTCTTGTCTTATCTAATCCATCATTTAGAGCTGATCCTACTTCATAAAGACCGTTTGTTATACTTCCTAAATCATAACTATAAGTTTTATAATTATCTTGATTTTCAAAAATAATTTCTCTTGTTACTTTTTGACTGGTTGATAAATTCATTCCCATAGAATATGCAGTACCTTTTATATGTAATTTGTTATTTTCAATAGCGAACGTACGATATTGTGTATATTGATTATATAAACTGTCTGCAGTTTTTTCTGCTATTTTTTCTGTTCTAATTACAAATTGTAAAGGCATCTCAACATCTCTATAATCATTTCTTGTTGTTACTGTTTTTTCACTAGTATATTCTGCTACTTGCTCTTTTAATACTTTATTATTTACTTTTGATTTAGCATAGTAATCTTTGCTTTCTGTTACTATGTATAAATTATAATCTCCGTCTGGTAAGCTATCAATATCTAAGTTTCCTTTAAACCATGAATATGTATAGTCTTTACCATCTGTACTATATACAGGTCTTGTTATTTCTTCTTTATCAGTGATTCTTGTTAATTCTTGTGTATACTCTTTTCCTGTCTTTAAGTCTTGAAAAACTATATAGAATGAAATATCTGTATCTAAGGTATGATCAATACCTTTTATAGCGTTGTATCCTTTTATCTGCAACTTTCCATTTACTTTCTTTAAATATTCAAAATAGAAAGTACCATCTTTTTCTTCTATTTTCTTTTCTTCTACCGTAACTGTAATTTCTTTTTCAACTACATTTCCAAAAGTATCTTCTACTCTATAAATTACTTTATATTTTCCTACTTCGTCTGTTTTGACATCATTTTGGATTACTTCAATTTTTTCTATCTTTCCATCTTCTGGGTCTTCAGCTGTTACTCCATCTAATTCATCAAATTCTTCATTTAAATATATTGTTTTATCTTCTGCATTAATTACTGGTTTTTGATTTTCTACTACGGTTACTGTAATTGTTTTGGTTGTTTCATTTTTATAACTATCTACAGCTTTATAAGTAACTTCATATTTACCGATTTCTTTTTCTTTTACATCATTTTTAACTACTTCAATTTCTTTTATTTTTCCTTCTTCTTTATCTTCTGCAGTTACATCTTTTAAAGCCTCAAATTTTGTTCCTTGTGTTATTGTTTTATCTTCTGCATTGATTACTGGGGCTTCATCTTTGATAACTGTTACCTTGATTGTTTTTTCAGTAGTTTGATTGTATGTATCTGTTGCTTGATAAGTAATTTCATAATCTCCTGGTGTATCTAATTTTACTGTACTATTTTTTACTTTTACTTCTACTTTACCATCTTCTTCATCTGTTGCACTTACACCATCTAATTCATTTAATTCTCTATATTGAATTACTTCTTTATCTTCTGCGTTAATTACTGGCTTTTTATTTTCTGTTACTGTTACAGTAATTGTTTTCGTTGTTGTTGCATTATTCTTATCTGTTACCTTATAAGTCACTTGGTAAGAACCAACAACATCTATATTTACAGTTTCTTCTACAACTTCTATTTTGTCTGTTAATGATCCATCTTCATTATCTGTTGCAGTTACGCCAGCTTTATAATCAAATTGGGTTCCTTGTACTATAGTTTTATCACTTGCTGTAATGATTGGTGCGGTGTTTTCTGCTTTTGCATTTTTCTTTTCTACATATACATTTGGTGCACTAGCTAGTGTCCAACCAAACTCATTTGTTGTTCCAGAGATATCTACTGGTACTCTATACCAGATTTGTCCGTCTACTACTTTTTCTTCTAATATTGGAGCATATGAATTATGATATTGTCCACTAATCTTTGTCGCTTCTATATCTTGTGTATTACTATTTACCCAGGTATATTGATTACCTGATGCTGTTACAGAGAATTTACCATAGTCACTAGTTACAAAAGTAATACTATCTGCTGGTACCCATTCTTTTTGATCATACCAATAATCAGATGTTACTAAGTAAGATACTGCTACTCCATTTTTATCATAAGCTGCACTATAAACCATTACGTAACGATTATTTACTAATTTTTGATCTTTTTTTGTTGTTAATGCTGAATCATAATAAAAACTTGTTTCTTTTACACTTTTTGCTACTTTTGGTTTCAAAGTAGTATCTTCGACATATAAATCGTATTCATATTCACTATCTTGGTACTTGGTAACAGAATTGGGAGAAACATAGCCATTTTTACCTTTATTTATCTTTTTGATATAAGTTGCAGGGACATATACAGTTTTGTTCCAATTGTAATCTTTTCCATCAGCTTGTTCATTGTAATTATCATCCAAGTTTAAGTCACTTACTAATTCATACCAAGTAGCATCACCATTTACGACATCCCCCTCTTTTTCACCTACAATGACAACTGCATCTTCTGCTTCTGGAAATTTATATACTTCTTTTGCAGAATTTTTAGCATCACTCCTAGCAATGACAGATCCTTGTTTTAATACTCCTAATTGGTAGTAATTGTAATCTTGTAAGCCTTTGGATTTATCTAGAGAATAATAATTTGCAGCCATCTTTTCGCTCCAGTATGGGTCTGATGCATATTTTACATTCATACCAATACCCTTGTTTCCAAATTGTGGACCAAAGTAGTGCCATTGTGTAACATCTGCATAACGTTGGGTAATCCAATGAGAGGCATACCCTAAGATACTTTCTGTGAATGTAGCATACCAATCCGCACTGTTTGTTGGACTACTATCGACTGCATTTAATCCAAATCCATTATTTTTGTTGATGGATAAATTACTTCGTCCATTTCCTGTTTCATTTCTACTTAAGCTTAGAGATAAAACAGCATTTACTCCATGCTTTTCTTGAGCATAATAGAAAAATTGTCCTTTCCCATATAGTCTTGATGCTCCAGAAGATGCAGCATTTCCAAATACTTCTCTATAATAGCCCATGTTATTTCTAATATATTCATCTATATTTTGGCTGGAATAGTTTGTTCTTGTGTGATTTGATAAATACATATAATAGTTATAATACTCATTATCTTTATTTACGGCGTTATTATGTGTATTATTTTTATAATCTTTTAACATTGTCTTTCTGTCTTTATAGAAAAAATGTCCATCATAACTGTAATAAGTACCAGTTGATAACATATCTGGTTTTGGACCTATTGTACTGCCAGAATTTCCGTTATAAGATTCTTGCACTTTGGTTACATAGTTATGACGAATACTATCCTCTGTTACTGTATAACTGCTAGATGACTTTACCCAGGTGATTGGAACAATCTCATAATTATCTACTGCAACCCATCCTGTGAAGTTAGCAATTTTTACCTTTGCCATAAATATTTGACGTAGGTTTGAATATGCTGCTTCAATAAATGCTCCATCAGTTCCACCATAAGTTGAAGAATTGCTCATGTAAGTATAAGCATCTGCAGTTTCTTTCGTTGTATAGAAATTTAATGTTCCAGAATGAACAGATAAATCTACTAAAGCCATATTTGCGTCTAATATTACCGTTTTTCCATTCAATCTATGAAAGATAACCAAGTCTTCTGCTCCATTATTTCTCATCCAGGCTTGAGCATCTTCAAATCCGCTAAAGCAAGCAACAGGATCAATTACTCCGTCAGCATGCATTCCTGCCACTTCATAAGTACCACATAAAGATTTATTTTTATAATCTTCAGAGGAGAATGCATATGTCTCTTTTGGATAAAGTATGATTCCTAAAACAATTAGACTTAAAAGTAAAAGTTTCTTTTTCATATTCCCCTCCTTATAGTTTCTCAATTATATTATACAATATCTAGGTAATACTTTTTTCATAAAACTACTTTTTCCGACTAGTTTTTACATTATTTTACAATCTATTTTTTTTATTATCGAATTCCTTTCTACTGGGTTGATAAAATAGTTAAATTTAGGTATAATAGTAAAAGCTAGATGATAAGATTTCTTGGGAGGTAATTATGGCTAAACATGAGTTAGAAAATGAAACAAGAGAAAAAAAATCAAAAATTAAAATTGTGTTATCTATATTTCTGATAATAGCACTTGCGTGTAGTATTTTTGCTATTTATGAAATATTTTTACTTAGTTCTATCGAGACTTTAATACGATATATTGTTATCGGAATCTTAATATTTATTGATTTGATATTATTTTTTAAAGTCCGCATGGCTTCTAAAAAGAGAAAGAAAAAACGAAGTAAGCGTATTGGATTAATAAGTTTTATGTTAATTTATTCCCTTATTTGTTTTGCTGTTGGTCTTGTTATTGCTTATTTCTATGGACAACTTAATAGCATTAATAAGGCTTATGTTACTTACACTTCTGATCTTGTAGTTATGAGTGACAATACTGCTGAAGAAGTCAGTGATATAAAAGATTATACAATTGGAATTTTAAAGGATAAAGATTCTCCTGATGGATACATCATTCCACAAGAGATGATTAAAGAAAATAAATTAGAAGACGATAACGAAATTAAACAATATGATGATTACTCTACTATGCTAGTAGATTTATATGCTGGCGATGTGGATGCCATTTTCATTACTGATAACTATGTAGATATGTTTTCTAATGTTACTGGTTATGAAGACGTAGGAACGGATACAAAAATTATTCTTTCCAAAGATAAAAAAATGAAGAAATCTGACACTTCTGATGAAGAGTTGAGTTCTAGTGGTAAATCTATTACTGAACCATTTACTATGTTACTTATGGGAATTGATTCTACTGATGAGGTGTTAGAAAAAAATGCAATTGCTAATGGTGATACTTTAATATTAATCACATTTAACCCTAAAACATTAAATGCCACTATGATTTCTATTCCTCGTGATAGTTATGTACCAATTGCTTGTTGGAGTGATCAAGCAGAAAATAAGATTACCCATGCTGCTGGATATGGTACTGATTGTATGATGCAAACAATTGAAAATTATTTTGATATTAATATTGATTATTATGCAAAAATTAACTTTAAAGGTTTAGTAAAATTAGTAGATGCTGTTGGTGGAGTTGAAGTTAATGTAGATGCTTCTCAAACATTATGTACTGATGATTCATCTAGAGGTAGCCAAGTATGTATTGAGCCCGGATTACAAACATTAAACGGAGAACAGGCTTTAGTTTATGCAAGAAATAGAAAACAGCTAGTCAATGGAGACTTTGGACGTGGTCTACATCAACAAGAAATTGTTATGGCATTAATTGATAAAATGAAAAATATTACTAAAGTATCTAGTTTTATGGATATTTTAGATACCATTTCAAATAGTTTAGATACTAATTTAACAACAAAGCAAATCTTATCTTTCTATAATGTAGGTAAAGATATTATTAAGCGTAGTGCTTCTAAAGAAGCCTCTAATTTAATTAATATTCAGCAATTATATTTACAAGGTCAAGGTCAAATGATTTATGATGAACGTATGAAAATGGTTTTATATAATTATGTACCTAATGAACAAAGTAAAAAAGATGTTGTTAGAGCAATGAAAGAAAATCTTGGTTTGGTAGAACATAAAGTAATTAAAGAATTTAGTTTCTCTATTAATGAACCATATGAAAAAGAAGTTATTGGATATGGTCCTTATAAGTCTGGTAGTGCTTATACTCTACTTCCTGATTTTACTGGTGATAGTGAGGCACAAGCTAGAGCTACTGCTAGCCGTTTAGGTATCAGTGTTACTTTTGTTGGTGGTAACGGTTATGTTATCGATCAGGAGTATCCTGCTGGCAAAAGAATCGACAAAATTCGTGGAAGTGTGACATTGACCTTAGGTGGTAGTCAGACTAGCGAAGAGGAAGAAGAAGAGGATGGTCCATCTAATATTACTACACCTCCTATAGAAGATGGTGATGATAAAGAAGAAGAAACTCCTCCAAAATGTGGAGAAGATCAAGTTCTTCAAGATGGAATATGTGTTCCTAAAGAGCCAGAAATTACTCCACCTGCTAATGAAGAAACTACTGAATAAATTAAGTGCAAGCTGAAATGCTTGCTTTTTTTATACAAAAAAAAAGAAGGTTATATTTTATTGCTGGAGTTGTAAGATAAAAGTAGACACAAAAAAGATGTGTTTGCTTTTTCTTTGAT